>Ga0114931_10001793_pt1 | contig 27309 bp, 25 predicted proteins | sample 2SBtaG_FD_89579 | JGI IMG/M metagenome (GOLD analysis project Ga0114931, IMG submission 89579) | Deep subsurface microbial communities from Kolumbo volcano to uncover new lineages of life (NeLLi) - 2SBTROV14_V59a metaG | ecosystem: Environmental > Aquatic > Marine > Volcanic | place: Kolumbo... | reverse complement strand
CATAACAGTCTTTTTTTAGAGGAATACCTTAAATCCTTTATAGACGGACGAAACACTTTTCCTCTAAACACAGTATTGATGCACTCGTAAAAAGTCCGTTTTTTGCGTTTTCACCATAGCTAACCTATTGAAATCACTAGGTGTAAGAAATGGCTTTTCGACTTTTGGAGAGTACATCAATATTAACTTTTTCCACATAGCACATTAAACATGGATCCAGTCAGTATTTTTCATTTATACTCCTGACTCCTTGTTAAGTTGAGCCTGAGCATTTGGGGGCAAAACAACCACATACCACTTTGCGGATACTTCACCCCCTGTTTAACCCCATAGGACTTCGTTTATTTAGAAAGCAGATGAGTAGAAATGTCAATATAAATAATCACTCAGAGACAAAATTATGGGATGAATACCAGTAGGTGGTAAATAGACATAACGTTCCTTCTACGCCGGCCAAGGAGTATACGCTCACCTAACCCACAAAAGCCGCTTTCCCCAATACTCTTGGAGATAGCGGCTTTTTTCTTTTATACCCTTGCCCTCTGTAATTATATTTTATACTCTATATAAGTAATTCTTATTTTGCCCCGACTAACTGTAGAGGAGAAGATATGCTGAAGACAATTTTTACGCTCATTAATCTATTGCTTTTAACCGCCACGCCGCTTTTAGCCGCCGAACATGGCGGGGAAAGCGCAACGGCAATACGTGATCTGACAGCGACAGGCATGGGGTGGGCGGCGGTAATTTTATTTGTAGTGGCTTATGTCTTCGTAGTCCTGGAGGAGAGAACTCACCTCCGGAAGAGTAAACCTGTGATGCTTGCCGCCGGTATTATCTGGATTCTAGTGGCCATTACATTTGAACAGCTGGGTGCGCCCAAGGCCGCCGAAGCGGCGATTAAGCATAATATTCTCGAATATGCCGAGCTGATGCTCTTTCTGCTTGCGGCCATGACATATATAAATACTATGGAGGAGCGTAACGTCTTTCAAGCCCTGCGTTCATGGTTGGTGAGAAAAGGCTTTTCCTTGCGGGTAGTTTTCTGGGTTACCGGCGGCCTGTCCTTTTTTATTTCTCCAGTCGCCGATAACTTGACCACCGCCCTGCTTATGGGTGCTGTAGTTATGGCTGTAGCTGGTGACAACAAGAAATTTGTTGCCCTGGCCTGTATCAACATTGTTGTGGCTGCCAACGCTGGCGGCGCTTATTCCCCCTTTGGCGACATCACCACCCTCATGGTCTGGCAGAAGGGCAAAGTACAGTTTGCTGAGTTCATCGATATTTTCGTGCCCTCTTTAGTTAATTGGCTGGTACCGGCCATCTGCATGAGTTTTGCTGTTGGCAAACAATTCCCAAAGCCCTTAAAAGACGTTGTGAAGATGAAATTTGGCTCTAAACGGGTAATGTTCCTCTTTTTGCTAACCATAATAACGGCAGTATCCTTCCATAATTATTTAGATCTGCCGCCAGCGGCGGGCATGATGTTTGGTATGGCCTACCTTGGTTTGTTCTCCTATTATATAAAGGTTCACGAAGATCGTCTTTATCAACATGATGCAATGTTGGGGGCTGGGAGTGATAGTCAATTCCCGCGGCCTGATGAATCTTCAATCAAACATTTTGATTTTATGCGTCATGTATCCCAATCAGAATGGGACACCCTGCTGTTCTTCTACGGGGTGATAATGTGCGTAGGCGGCCTATCGCAATTCGGATATTTGGCCCTGGTCTCTAACCACATCTATGTTGGCCTGGGTCCCACCACCGCCAATATACTCGTAGGTATCATCTCCTCTGTAGTAGATAATATTCCAGTTATTTATGCCGTTCTGACTATGGATCCGGTTATGCATCTTGGTCAATGGCTCCTGGTTACCCTCACCGCCGGTGTTGGCGGCAGCTTACTCTCCATAGGCTCAGCGGCCGGCGTCGGTCTCATGGGTACCGCCCGCGGCACCTACACCTTTGGTGCCCATCTGAAATGGACGCCTATTATTGCCCTGGGATATGGGGCCAGTATCTGGACCATGTTCCTGATTGACAGCCGCACCTTTTAACGCATACAACCGTGATCGTACCTGTGTCAAAAATGGGTGAACCAACGCAAAAAATAAAGGTCGCCCTGACTGCCAAATTCGCTGGTATCGGTGCCATGATAAGAGAAGGCACCGCCGGTAAGTGTTGCTTCATCGCTTAAACTATATGCTACTGTTGGACTGACGACAAAGGAGTTATCTGTCAAGTTAATAACTGGTAGCAGGGCTATTGTCCAAAGCGGCCCCGGTTGCCAAGTCAGTTGGGCCCCGAAGTGATCGACCTGACTCTCGTCATTAAAATAATATTCACCGAGCAAGGTTATTGAATTGGCAAAGGCGTACTCCAGGCCGCCAATAAACTTTGTATGGCGTTTACCACTCTGAAAATCATAGAAACTGCCGCCCTCACTGCGTAATTCAATTCCACTACCAAATAATTCCCCCGAAAACTCCCAGCCAATAATATCACGTTGATTATAATTGTCCTTTAGTGCCACCAGAGCGAGGTCGGCAAAATTTAGATATCCTTTAAGCCGTGCCGCATACTTTTCCCGCCCACATGTAATCTCTAAATCCGTTAAGTCGTTTATGGCATATTCATAGTGGATGGCCTCGGTGCCGGGACGTTCGGCTGGTTCGATGGCCAGGACGTTAATGGGATTATAGATGTCGATGGGGTTCCAAATTCGGCCCACTCCCAGCGGAATACGCTGGCGTCCTATGACCATGGAATGCCTATCGCCCCTATACTCCAGATAGGCCCGATAGATTTTACTGTCATTCTTTATTAGGTTTGGCTTGTCCTGGTAAATATTTTCATTATCCACAATTAACCTGGCAGCCAGACCTTGAAACTTTTTATGGGTCAGGTTTATATCGGCCCGCAGGCGATTAAAATCGTTAAGAGATTGTTGATTCCGGGTAACGACATTGGTATTTTCAAAAGACAGATCGGGATGCACCGCCATAAGAGATGCCAAAATCAGGCTTGTAAAACCGATCATTACTTATCAACCTGACCATCTTTGATGGTAATAGTCAGTTTGGCCTGAGCAATGACCAAGGGGTCATGAGAAGAAAAAATAATGGTTATTCCCTCCTCTTCATTCAGACTTCGCATCATGGCCATTAGTGAGGCGGCACTCTTGCTATCCAAATTGGCCGTTGGCTCATCGGCTAAAACCAGTTTAGGCTTAGCCGCCACAGCACGGGCCACCGCCACTCGTTGCTGTTGACCGCCGCTCATTTGATTAGGAAGTTTGTCTAGTAGATTGGCGATCCCCAGTTTCTTGGCAACTTCAAGCGTCCGGAGGTTGCACTTTTCCTGGCCCCAGCCTTGCAGCTTCATAATATACTCAATGTTTTCGGCGGCAGTTAGAACCGGCAGAAGGTTGTAGGCCTGAAATACAAAGCCGATGTAATCCCGCCTTCTGGCCGCCAAAATATTCTCCGGCAATCCGGTTAATTCTTCTCCCTCCAGGATGATTGCGCCGCTTGTTGGCGCATCTAATCCACCGATAATATTTAGCAAAGTCGTCTTACCGCTACCTGATGGCCCCGAAATTACAGCAAATTCCCCCTTGCTGATCTGGAGGTTAATATCTGCAAGGGCTTGAGTTTGGTAAGCTCCGTTCTGAAATGTTTTACTGATGTGTTCGATGTCTAAAAATGCCACTAGAAACTCCTCTTTCGTGCCTTACAGATTCTTTTCTAAAAAACGAGAAAACACAGACTCCCCAAATGGCTGCGGGAAAAGTCAGTCCTACGGCCCTCATATTGTCTGAATCAGGCTAACAGGCTTAGCCCTTTGCAAAAACCGCAAAGGCAAAAGGGCACTAACGAAGGCAGCCAACATTACTGCTGCCAGAGCCAGGAAAAAATATTGCGGTCTGATAACCGCACGCATAACCGAATCCATGCCAAATGCTTCCAGTCCCTTGCTGAAAATGGCTAAGTTTAAGCCATATTGCTTTAAATAATAGAGCGTTGCGCCACCAAAAACTGAGCCGGTGCCAAAACCCATAATCGCCATCAAAAAAGCCTCTAACATGATAATCGAACCTATTTGGCTAAATTTGGTTCCCAAAGCCAGCATAATACCAAACTCCCGCATACGTTCCAGGACGCTTACCGACATAACTCCAAAGATGCCAAGACCAGCCACGCAAAATACCAAAAAGCTGATAATCAAATTAAATTTTTCGTTCATTTGTTTACTCTGTAGCAGGGCTGGATAAATTTCATCCCAGCGCCACACCTCCAGCCCATCTATCCCCGCCAAATCCCCTTGGATAACAGCTATATCCTTATTCCTGTTTTTGAGCGTAACTAGTACCTGGGTTATACCCCTTGGTACCATCAATAAGTCACGGGTCTTTTGACGATCAATAAAGACGGCATTTTTGTCGAGTACGGTATGGGTTTTTAGGATTCCGGTTATTTTAAGGGCACTTGACGATACTTCATTTACCATATTCTGGGCTGAAATTATAATTTTGCTACCGATTTTGGCACTTAATTTACTGGCCAATTCAGCTCCGATAATTGCGCCCTTAGAACGGTTCGCAAAACTGTATTCTCCGCTGACGATGTAATTATTCAATCGTCCATTTTTCTGTTCCTCTGTAAGGTCTATACCATAAATTGTTATATTCCTGGCGTAGTGGGCCGTAGCCACCAAACCGCTTTGCATGATTCGTTTGCTAAAGCTCAGAATCCTCCCGTCATTCTTCAAGAACTTATCCAAGGCAGCAGAATCGACCAACTCGGCAAGCTCGTTATTCTGGCGATACCCCTTGGCGAATATGGAAATATCTCCGCTATCACTGCGAGTGGCATTTTGAATCATCTGGGCAATCATTCCGTCATATAAACCCTCTAATGACAGAAGCCCCCAGAGGCATACGGCAATCATTGAAATCACCAGGAGGGAACGGCCACGGCGGCGACTTAGTGAAGCCCAAGCCAGTTTCATGATCACCCTAAACATGATGAATCGCCTCCAGCGGACGGTAGCGATTGACCTTAAAGATGGGATAGATAGCGGCAAAAAGGCTTAAGGTTAGAATTATAAGGATGTCACGAGCGATCATGATCGGCCTAAAAACGGTGGGCAGGGCGGCGGCCATCAGACCATATTGTTTAAACTGCTCCTCGTAACCAGACAGTTGGATGGGATGAAAATGGAAATATGCGGTAAGTCCCCCGCCAAAGAGGCCGCCGATAAAAACGCTTAGCATGCCCAGGATGAGACACTCCATCCAGAGCATAATAAAGACCTGCCCAGGCGTTGTTCCCAAGGCGCGCATCATGCCAATTTCCCTACTCCGGCCCATAATATTAAGCAGGGTATAAATCATAATTACAAAGAAGATAACCAAAAAAATGATTGCCAGGCTGATATAGCCAAAAACGGAATCAAGCTCCATAGCCTCTACCAGACCATCCATGCTTTTCCGCCAGCCAAGAGCCTGATATTCAGTTCCTAATTGCTGATTTATTTGTTCTGCCAGCGCATCACTTTTGGAAGGATTTTGGGGTAGAACGATAATCTGAGTGGCATAATTCTCCGCTGCCATGGCGTCATCGAAATAAGCCTTGTTAACAAAGGCTGTGCTGTTATCAAAGTCAAAAGAACCGGTCTGGAAAATCCCCTTTACGTAGAGGATGTCGGCACTAAAGGAATAGTCAGCCCCCGTACCCACAAAGGCCAGCGTATCACCGACCTTAACCTGTAGCTTTTTAGCCAGTCCCACACCTAGATATACCTGCGCGGCATCACCGTCGGACAGATAGCTCCCTTCCTTAAGTGATTGTGCCAAACGGGAAAGACGATTTTCATTTTTTGGCTCAATGCCAGCAAGCATCCCCCCCACAGTCTTGTTTTCGGCAGCAAATAGGACGAATGTCTCGAAACGAGCCCCAATGGCCGCAATACCGGGAATGGATGATAATTTTCTGTGCATGGCTTTGACATCAAAGATCAGATTATCATAGCTCGGCACATCTCTAAAATCTTTCTGGGTGATTTGCAAATAGCCAGGATAAACCTCAACCGCATTAGCCAGCATCTTATTATGAGAACCAGTCATAAGCGCCGAGGAAAAGATAAGCAGGGCGGTGGAAAAAGCAGTGAGGGCCACAGTTATAATGCTACGCTTCCTATAGGCGCAAATATTTTTTATGGCAATTTTAATGAACATAACTTCTCGGCAACGTACTTATTAGTTAGAAAAGCGGCGCAGGGCCGTTTTTCTAAAATAATTATTATCTATAGGTTTATCGAAAACCGCCTCCGTAATATCAATAATCGTTTGATGACCGGATTTTTCAGTACCTTGCGGAATAACCAGCCAATGGGTGGGATAAAACCTTGTGCCAATTTTTTTGACATTTAGATAACGGATAACCCGAACCAATTTTCCATCTTCATCATAATATTTCACTGCCATTGGTAAAAAGTATTTTCGGGAAACCGTCATTATAATCTTTTCCCATACCACCGCCGCGTCAGCCTGAGGCAGGAGCTGCAAGGTATATTGGTTCGTGGTCTCAGCTTGCAGTCTTGTCGTGTAATCTCTTGATAATGAGCTTTCTTTCACCAGATCGTCATTGGTGAAATCGCTGCCCATCCAGCTTTGCAGCATCATGGAGGCCGGGATCTTAAATATTTTTTCTATACGCGGCACGTATTGCCACATGGCGTTATTGATTTTCAGGAAGGTTATACCTTTGTCCCTGCCGGGATAATCAATTCTGATGAATGATTTCTGCTTGCCAACAGCATAGCTGGTCATTTTTATGGTTCGCAGACTGCGGCTGGTTTTGACCTGCATACTGAAGCGCATCATCGCAGTTTTGCCGTTTAAGTTGTCCTCAACACGTTTAATGATGGTGTTGGCATCAAGGGGGGCAGCATCAGCTCGCGGGAAGGGAATAAGGGGGAGTGCAACAAATATTGCCAGGAAGAACAATTGTAAAACTGAAGGGAAATAGCAAATTCTCCATCTCATGGCGGGTTCTCCCGTTTTGTATCAGACTAACCCACTAACACCCCACAAGGGGGTATAAGTGCCTTATAAATTCTTTTCTAAAAAACAGGTAAGCGCAGACTCCGAGAAAACAATCTGTAAGGCACTAAAGTGGAAATGGACTTAGAATTTTTTAGGATAAGTGCCTTGGCGGGAGAATGAATCTTTTTGTAAGCGCCCCATGAACGCCCTGCTGTGCGGTAACTTCTCCAAAACTGCTGGTAATAAAATGTTCGTCACACAGATATGCATTCCCACGCAGGAGCGTGGGGACGAGGGAAAGTGGAACAGATTGACTCGCACGCAGCCACTGATCGCGCGCTGGGCAATGGACTCCTTTTAATGTTGCAGCCTTTTGGTACACCCAGGCGACGTAATCCAACGCAACCCTATATACCATCGGTATCGATATCGCTATCGATTTTTCGATACCGATACCGTATTTTCGTGCTGTCAATTTATGGGTAATAGGCAGCGCTAGGCGGCTATCTGAAAATAGGATGCAAAGTCAATTGGTCAGACAATCAGTACGCCAACAGCAACGGTCTTGATCGCAATAGTCAGATGCTGTCTGAAAACAAGTAAAATTCCCCTCCGCTTCTTGAATTTTTTTGATCAAATCAGCTTTTTTCATTTTTCCAGCCTTAAGCCCCATACCTTTTGCCACTTTTCTGATGTCAGTCAACTTCATGATACTTCCTCCTGTTTGTTATATAATTCGGCGGGATTGTCAGCAAACACTACATTCTTTTTTAACAACAATTCGCACAATAATACCTGTTTAAGATGACATGTAAATATCATTTTAAATGGATATTATCATTACAGCATAAAAATTATTGGATTGTCAAAAAAAATGAATAAAAAATAGAATAAATTTGCAGGGGATAAAAAACTAAGGAGCACAAAGACCTATAATGGAGCAATAGGAGAGGAGGGGGCGGCCAATGGCTCCTTAGCAAATCACTGTTTGTCACTTGACGATCAGCAATTGTTACTAACGATACGCATTGATTCAGAAAAGAAAAGGGTAAATAATTTATTTACGGGAAAAACTTGCGAAACAGTTCGTCGCTAGAAGACTGTCCTGGAATAAGCCGTAGCGAAAAGTTGGCGAATTTAGATCATTTTCGATGTAAGCACTCAACAAATCACACTCTCGCATACGATCATGGTCGTACCGCTGACTTTATAACATCTCGGCATGTAAGGATTTCAGGGATAAGATGATTCGTGCACTTGTTTAATTTTGGGAATATTTTGAATGAAGGCTCTTATCAAACGGGGATCGAAATGGGTGCCAGCATTTAATTTTAACTCGCATATTGCTTTATCAAATGACCACGGGTCCTTGTATGGGCGGCTGGAGGTTAGAGCGTCAAAGACATCACAGACTGCCGTAATACGACCAGCCAATGGGATGTTTTTACCTGCCAGTCCTCGTGGATACCCGCTTCCGTCCCATCTTTCATGATGGGTCAAGGCAATATTTTTGGCAACAGTAAGTAAGTCTGACTTAGGTCCAGATAATAAATTCGCCCCAATTTTACTATGCGACTTCATTACTCTAAATTCATCTTTTGTAAGCTTGCCGGGCTTTAGTAAAATCTGATCAGAAATGCCTATTTTACCAATATCGTGCATTGGCGCAGCTTGGAGCAACAACGTATTTTTGCGATCACCCAAACCAATGCGGTTACCAATTACGGCACAATAATTACTCATTTTCGCAATATGCTGGCCAGTCAATTTATCCCTAAACTCGGCGGCCTTAGCCAATTTATAGACAATTTCGAGCTTAGTATCTTTTAATTCTTTAGTTCTTGCCAACACCATAGCTTGAAGATGATCCCTATGATTTTGCAATTCCGCTTTGGTCTCTCTTAATTCTTCCTCAGCCCGCATCTCTTTGGTGACAACAAACAACAAACCAAGAGCCAGACAAACACCGTCGCTGGAATAGGTCTCTATATTGGCTTGATCCTTGAGCCAAAAAGGCTGGCCTCTGACTGGTGCTATTTTATATATAGCTTCCACCAGTCCAGTCATCCTGACCTCTCGGCGCAATTGCGATCTCGCCCGAAATATTTCTTGCCTGCTGATTATTTCCTGAGTGATATTTTTGGAGAGAACAGGGAGCTCATATGTAGAACGGTCAATTACACGTTTACGTAACTCGTCTGCGACATTGGCAGGAGAACATTTTAAGAGAAGATGGAGACGACGGCCGCTATATTCGTGCCATATTTGTGATTTCCCCTTGTGCCAAGCAGAGATATAAGGGATAGCCGATAAACCAAGTGCGTCAAGTTCCATGAACCTGGCTATAGCGATGCGAACAGATTTTTTTAAAGCGAGAGAGTACTCCTCATGTAATATTCGCCCATGATAGTACTTTTTAAAAAATGGCTCAGATTCCTGTGAATCAATCATGACCTGTTAATGATACCATTAAAACAATTAAAAACCACTGGATTAGTAAAGCCGGAATTTCAGTCCTTTTTTTCAATGAAGCCGCAACTTTTTACTGATTAAATTGATCCTCACATGCAATTAGGATTTCTTTTTGAGCCTTAAGTAAAACTCCTCTAGCCTGCTCAATATCCTTACCTATCTGTTTGGCCAAATCTTCCGGGCCGGAAAACTTTTTCTCACCGCGCAAGTATTGGAGCAAATTAATCTTTATATCTTTACCATAGATGTCTTGATTAAAATCAAAAATATGGGTCTCGGCAGAAACTTGCTCTCCATCGAAAGTGGGATTATAACCAATGTTTAGAACTCCGCCGTAACATTTGCCATCATAAATTACCTGCGTGACATATACACCATGTTTAGGGCAAAGATCATCGCTGGAAATATGTAAATTGGCGGTGGGAAATCCCAATAATTTGCCGCCGCGTTGTTGGCCGAGCTTTACCTCGCCTCTTATTTGGTAAAAACGCCCTAATAATTTTTTAACATCCCGCATTCGGCCTTGACTGACCAATTCCCGAATTTTTGTACTGCTGACCGCTATTCCATCAATAAAATAGGCGTCTATAACCGAAACGTTAAAATCTTTTTTACGGCCCTGCCCCTTTAAAAATTCGGTATCTCCCTGGCGCCCCTTCCCAAAGGCGTAATCATATCCGACGACAAGTTCATGCACCCCAATTGCCTTTATAAGAACATTATCAACAAAATCTTCCGCCGACATTCGGGCAAAAGGTTTGGTAAAGGGAATAATCATTAGAACATCTAAATTGGCGTGGGCTATCAGCTCTCGCTTTTGATCACAGGTAGATATAAGCTTTACACCAATCTCCGGTCGAACAACCTTTAAAGGGTGTGGGGCGAAGGTAATTGCGACACTGGTACCGTTATGTATACGAGCCTTATCGACAACTTCATTGAATAACAACTGATGCCCCAAGTGGACGCCATCAAAATTGCCAATGGTAACAAACGGTCTGGTGAATGGACGTTTGATTTCTTGAATGTCCGTATATATTTGCACAGCAAATTCCAGGAGGTTAGTGGTTCGTTTGTCGTTTACACATGCCGCATGACGTGAAAAAACCAAATTTCTAAAAAATATTAAACTACACCTGGACGCTAAAATACTCTCTAATAGAGATGAAAGAAAGGGCTTTTTAGTGCCTTATTGCTAAATTACCGTCACAAAAAGCAGGTAAGCGGAGCGAATCGTAGACTCCGAAAAAAGCTGATTAGTACATTAATCCGATAAGTTGCCATCTGCCGTTAAGGCACTTATACCCCCTTATGGGGTGTTATAGAAACTTTAATATGTTATCGAAGTATATTATTTTTATAATCAAAATAAATTAACTTGACAAATAATCAGAAAAAACTACATTGACTCCATCCGTGCCGAAGTGGCGGAACTGGTAGACGCGCTAGGTTCAGGGTCTAGTGGGAGTATTCCTGTGGAGGTTCGATTCCTCTCTTCGGCACCATTAAAAAATCAAGGGTTTAGCTCAGTGATAACGGGCTAAACCCTTTTTTTGTGCCTTTTTACCTTTCATCTTCTCTTGGAGCCAAAAGTATGGCAATTGCCGTACGCAAAAGAAGTTCCTTGTTGAAGTTACTCCTTTTCCCTGTTTGCCGGGAATACTCTCTTCTTGTCCCTTGTTAATATCTTTTTGGTTATACAAACAAGCACTTTTCCTTTTATTTAGGGCAAAATGCTTGTTTGTGGGTGACAAGGTAGGGTATAGTATGCAAATAATAGAAAAAACATTATATATAGGGAAAATTGTGTGGAATAGTTTAAAAAATATTATTTTGTTTCATCGTAAGCAGAGTGGATTGACACAGCAGGAATTAGCTGAGTTGGCTGGGGTTGGCAAAAATATGATCTATGAACTGGAGAGTGGTAAGCAGAGTGTGCGCTTGGAAAATTTGCTTAAGATCCTGCAAGTATTGAATATAGAGTTGGATTTCCAGAGTCCCTTGCGGGATGCTTTTTTGAAGAATGTCGGCGACATGACAGGGGATGTACACGAATGAGGAGCGCTAAGGTTTTTTTTGATGAAGTACTGGCCGGGCATTTCACAGAAATAAGCAGCGAAGAGTATCTGTTCCAATATGAGCCTGGTTATGATGCCCCCCCCATATCTTTAACCATGCCGGTTAGAAAAGAGACCTATTCTTTTGACAACTTTCCTGCCTTCTTTGACGGTCTGTTGCCGGAAGGGTTCCAGCTTGAGGCCCTCTTGCGACAGAAAAAGTTGGATCGTAATGATCGGTTTGGACAACTCCTGGTTATTGGCGCAGATACTGTTGGTGCTGTTATCGTTGTGGGTGTCTCATGAACCGCTGTCCCATAACTTATGAGTCTTGTGAGGAACGGTATTCAAGCACTGGCCTGAAACAGCTATCGCGACATCTCACAGATCTGCAACCGCTTGCTTACAATTCCAGCGAATTAAGAAAGGAAGCCGCAGCCCGTGCTTCTAAAATATCTATCCAGGGAGTGCAGCCAAAATTGTCAGCACTGTTGCGGGTAAAGGAGCAACGGTTTGCTTTGGTTGACCATGGAGGTCATTATATTCTTAAACCCCAAGCCGCCGACTATGTACAGGTGCCGGAAAATGAGGATGTGACAATGCGTCTGGCCGCTCTTGCCGGAATTGATGTCCCTTTGCATGGTCTGCTATATGGGCGGGATGGAGAATTGACATATTTCATTAAACGATTTGATCGTTTTGGCCGTAAAGGGAAAAATCATGTTGAAGACTTTGCCCAGCTTAGCGGTCATGATCGGGACACAAAGTATCGTTCAAGCATGGAGCAGGTTGCCCGCCTTGTTGAAAAATTCTGTACCTTCCCTGTTGTGGAGAAGGTAAAGCTCATGCGTTTGACTCTGTTTTCTTTCCTGGTGGGAAATGAAGACATGCATTTGAAGAATTTTTCCATTATCCGCAACAAAGAGGTGATTTCACTGTCTCCAGCCTATGACCTGCTCAACACGACCATTATTTGGGCGCAGGCGGAAGAGGAGATGGCCCTGCCTCTTCAAGGCAGGAAGAATAAGTTGCAACGCAATGATTTAATAGAATACTTCGCCCATGAACAATTACAGCTAAGTGGAAGGGTGATTGAGAAAATGCTGGATATTTTTTTTGGAGTGCGGCCAGAGTGGGAATCCCTGCTCAAGGCAAGCTTTTTGTCCGAAGAGATGAAAGAAAAATATCTCGACGTTCTGGATGCTCGTTTTGCCAGAATCTTCTAAAAAAGTGGAACAAATTGTATGGTAGCAAACAATAAGTTGATATAGTGGTCGGGGCGAGAAGATTCGAACTTCCGACCTCCTGCTCCCAAGGCAGGCGCGCTAACCAGGCTGCGCTACGCCCCGACACTAAATACCAAACATCCATATTGGCCGTACGACCTGCCATATGCGAATGAGTTTGTTAAATAGCATTATAAAACAATTTGCACAAGCAAAATTTTTATCGTAAAACTATTGACGGGAAAATTTGAACTTGCTATATTGTCCCGATCAGTTCGATTTTACTTTGTGTTCCTCGGTAGCTCAGTAGGTAGAGCAGGTGGCTGTTAACCACCTTGTCGCTGGTTCGAGCCCGGCCCGGGGAGCCATTTTTTTAAGGAGTTAGCCTTTTTAAGGTTAGCTCCTTTTTTTTTGCCCGAAAGCTCCTTAATGTGCGAAAATTGTGCAAGATATAGACAGAGATTACCTAACACCCCACGAAGACTCCGAGAAAACAATCTGTGAGACACTAAAGTATCAGCTTCTTGGGTGAAATTTTTTATGGCAAGACTTTAAGCGGCGGCTGTCGACATGGGTATAAATCTGGGTGGTAGCGATGTCTGAGTGCCCCAGCATCATTTGTACCGAGCGTAGATCTGCGCCATTTTCCACAAGATGAGTAGCAAACGCATGCCTAAGCATGTGCGGACTAATCTTTTTGGTGATCCCTTTGGCTAAGCACGTTTCCTTGATAATTTGCCAGAATCGCAGCCTTGTCATACTGGTGCCGCGATTGGTGACAAAAAGATAATCGCTCATACGGCCCTTTAAAAGTTGCGGCCGGCTGCTTTGCAAGTAGCGTTCAATCCTTTCTCTTGCATCATCACCGAAGGGGATCAAGCGTTCTTTACTCCCCTTCCCTAACACCCTCAGATATCCGGCGGTTAAATTTACGCCTGCAGTGGATATTTTGACCAGCTCCGTTACCCGCAGGCCTGTGGCATAAAGCAGGTGTAACATTGCAGCGTTCCTTAAGATTAAAGTCGATTGAGCGCTGTCAGTCTCCAGCAGCCTGTTCACTTCTATAAGAGAAAGCGTTTGTGGCAGCGTTTTCTTTAATTTTGGCAGACTTATCCCCTGTGACGGGTCAATTTCCAAAAAATTTTCGGCGATTAAAAATTTAAAAAAGAGGCGAAAGGCGGATAAACGGCGGGCGTTACTACGGCTTGAATTACCCCTCTCGAAATCTTGCTGGAGGTATTTTCGAATATGAGCTGGCCGAATTTTGCTGGGATGTTTTACGGATTGCGGCAGAGAATTAAATAAAAACTCCAGGTCAGCCCGGTAAGCGCTAACGGTATTTACAGACAGGCACCGTTGCGCGGAGAGGTATTGCAGGAATAGATCAAGGCTATTAGAAAAAGAAATTGTAATTTGTTCTTCAAAAGCCGTTTGTTTCATTGCAGGACTGTCAAAACAAAACAGGCCTGAATAAAATTCAGGCCTGCCAGATAGCTATATAAGTTTTGAGGGATCAAAATAAATGCCCCCGTAACATATCAATCGTGTGACATGCGATAACGAAGTTTTCGCATCTTGCGACGGGCTTCTGCTTGCTTGCGCCGACGCTTCGCACTTGGTTTTTCATAAAACTCACGTCGCTTCAACTCTCTCTTTATGCCGTCAAGCTGGATTTTCTTTTTAAGCTGGCGAATGGCAATTTCTATATCGCCTCTTACATCTACTTGAATCATGTTTAATTCCCTGAATTTGGTTTATCACTAAATGCCGGCTAATAAACGCCCTACGGGCGAGCTACTTTTTTTTAGCCACAGACACACACAGACACACACGGAAAGTTAACTGCAACAGCAGGTAAGCGCAGACTCCAGGTAAGTGTAATCTCCGAAAGCTTTAATTTTCCGATACATTAAAATAAATCGTGGCATCGCCATCACTAAGACGAAAGAATTTTTTACAACAAAAAAGAGACTTATAGCTGATTTAAGGGGATACTGTCAACCACTTTGTGGAAAAATTTTATCGGGGTTTAAAATATTCAGGGGATCAAAGGCCTTTTTGAGCATGTGCATAACCGCCATAGTATTGGCGTCAATCTCCAGCCCCAGATAGTCACGCTTTGTAGTGCCGACCCCGTGTTCCCCAGATAATGTACCACCTAATTCAACTACTTTTTTGAATAATCTCTCCTTGGCAATAGTACCGTTGGCCAAGTCACGGGCCTCCTTTTTGTCCAGCATTATATTGACGTGAATGTTACCGTCACCAGCGTGGCCGAAGGTGAAAATCAACAGGTCAAGCTCCTCTGCCAAATCTTCAGCAAAGATTACCAGATCTGGAATTTTTGTACGAGGCACCACAATATCTTCACTCATTTTATGAGGTTTCAGCTTGAAGGCAGAGGGTGAAATTTGTTTTCTGGCAACCCATAAGGCCTCTGTCTCCGACTGGCTTTTGCCCTGACGCACCTCGATGACACCAGTTTTGGCATCCAGAAACTTTACCAGATTATTTCCTTCAGCGGCCACTGCCTCTTTGGTGCCATCAAGTTCTATCAATAATAACGATTTGGTTTTCTGATTGAGGGAAAAAGGTATTTTATCCGCCACAATTGTAATGGCGGTATGATCCATAAATTCCAGGGTACAGGGGGTGAACTCAGCAAGAGTTTTTGCCACCAGGGCCGCAGCCTGCCTGATACTGTCCAGTTGCACCAAAAAGGTTTGTTTGGCCTGAGGCAGGGGGCGGAGGCGGACAATTATTTTACTTATAATACCAAGAGTCCCCTCAGATCCGACAAATAACCTGGTCAAATCGTAACCAACCACGCCCTTATCTGTCTTAACGCCAGTATTAATGATTCTACCATCGGCCAGCACAACCTCTAAACCCTTTATATAATCTCGGGTTACCCCATATTTTACCGCACTTGGGCCGCCAGCGCACTCGGCGACATTACCGCCAATAGTGCAAAAATTGGCACTGGCCGGATCTGGTGGGTAGAATAACCCGTAGCGTTTGGCCTCTGCTTGTAAATTCCCGGTAACAGCGCCTGGTTCAACAATGGCTAATTGATTTTCCTGATCAATTTTCAGAATGCGATTCAAGCGGCCCAGAGCCATCACCAGACCGCCTTTAAGCGGTAAAGATCCGCCGGTCATGCCGGAGCCGGCCCCTCTGGGGACAACGGGGAAAGGCGTCTTCGCCGCCAGACACATAACCTTGCTAATTTCATCACTTGAGCCAGGCAGGACAACGGCCTCGGGAAGATACTCCAATGTGGTACCGTCATAGGAGTAGCACTGCCTGTCCTCATCCGAGGTTAAAAGATGAGATGGCCCCACGATTTCCCTTAACTGAGCAAATATTTTTTTGTCCATTTTTTTTGTGTTTTTTGTCTAAATTTTGATTATAAAAGCCCTTTAATGGTGTAAATTAGCAACTAACACCCCACAAGGGGTATCGGAGTCTACGCTTCGCTCCGCTTACCTGTTTTTTGTGACGGTAGTTAGCAATAAGGCACTAATAAAGAAAGTATATCAGTATCCCGGGAAAAATCCAGTTTATATGGATTAAGATGTGGAGTAGGATTTATGAGTAAGGGAAGGATAAGAGTCGCTTTGCTGGCTGGTGGTAAATCCGGCGAGCGGGAGGTGTCGCTACGTGGGGCAAAAGAGGTTCAAAAGGCCCTTGATGAAGACAAATACATTGTCAAACGTTACGATCCAGCCACGGATATAGCCAAATTGGCCGCTGAATCCAAAGACCTGGATGTTGTTTTTATCCTTTTACATGGCGTTCTTGGCGAAGATGGAGCCGTGCAGGGTTTTCTCGATTTATTATCTTTGCCCTATCAAGGTTCCGGGGTCTTGGGCAGTGCCTTGGCTATGGATAAAGATTTAACCAAGACGATTTACAGGGACAGTGGTTTGCCAACCCCTGGTTGGTTAAGGGCTGAACCAGCCGATGCCAGAAGCCGCCGTCTTATAGAGCAACTGGGTTTGCCTTTGGTAATTAAGCCCGTACGACAAGGTTCCAGTATTGGGATGAGTATCGCTCATAATGCTGCAGAGCTGGCCGAAGGGATAGAAACCGCCTTTCAACATGATAATGACGTTATAGTCGAGCAATACGTTACCGGTCGTGAAATTACGGTGGGGGTTATTGGTAACGATGAGCTATCTGCTCTGCCATTGGTAGAAATTATACCCGGTTCGGAGCATCCTTTCTTTAACTATCAGGCTAAATACCAGTCAGGCGCTTCGCAGGAAATCTGTCCAGCTAATCTAGCACCGGAGTTAACAAAGATGGCTCAGGATTATGCGATAAAAGCCCATAAAAGTCTAAAGTTGCGGGGTTATAGCCGAACTGATATGATTGTGAATGAGCAGGGCATTTCTTTGTTGGAAACCAATACAATCCCAGGTATGACTCCCACCAGCCTGCTACCGCAAGCCGCCGCCGCCGCCGGATTATCATTTCAGGCATTGCTGGATAAACTATTGGAGTTGGCCCTGGAATGAGGGCTGGAACCAAATTATTTTGAGCTTTTCATGAAATACGCCCTATATATAATTTTTACAAGTTGCCTTTTGATGCTCTCTGCCTGCGCAACACCTGAGTTTGCGGATGTTAAACAGACTGATCGCCCAGATACTTATATCGTGAGCAAAACGGGGAATGACAGCCTCAGTGTTCGTAAGGAGTTAATCGAACACGCCCTGGACTTTTGCCGCAGAAAAAACTTATTCATGGCCCCGGCTGGTCGAAATTATGATGCGTCTTATTACGAATTGACCTTCCGCTGCCTTATCTCCGGTGACCCGGAGTTGGATAGCACAGATGAGTTGTACAGGAAGGAATGGCGTCATAAAAAATTTGGTGGTTATGGCAGAATAAACTACTAGTGTATCCGTAACTTCTCCAAAACTGCTGGTAATAAAATGTTCGTCACACAGATATGCATTCCCAAGCAGGAGCTTGGGAACGAGGAAAATCAAAGTTTTTTGGAGTTTACGCTTACCCAGAGTCTGCGCTTACCTGTTTTTGCAGTTATTCTGTGTGAGTCTGTGTACCCCTCAAGGGGGTATTGAACTGAATGTGTCTGTGGCTAAAAAAAAACAGTTCGCCAGCAGGGCACTATGTTCAACTAAATTAACAAACTCAAATTACATAGCAAAACATTTCACAAAACTAATTAAAACCGTATCCCTGGAGTTTCTACATGACGATTAGAGAAGATGCCTTAAATGGAAAAATGACCTCAATATTTGAAAATTGCGCTAAGAATGAGGGCGTGACACCACAATTTTTATTGGACGGAGTGGCCAAGGGCGTGATTGCCATTCCGAAAAATAAAAATCACCATTTTGACAAGATAGTTGCCATTGGCCAGGGCTTAACCACCAAGGTAAATGCCAATATTGGTTCATCCAAAGATCATCAGGGGGTGGAGCAGGAATTGCAAAAGCTTTGCGTCTCCATCAAAGCAGGGACGGATGCGGTCATGGATCTGAGCATGGGCGGCGACCTTAACGAAGTGCGGCAGCAAATTTTAAAAAATTGCCCGATCCCTTTAGGCACTGTGCCAATCTATCAGTCCGTGGCAGAAGTCGTGGAGAATAAGAAACTTGCCATTGGCGAGGTCACCGTTGAGCATATCTTTGATACTATCCGCCAGCAGGCTGAAGATGGAGTCGATTTCATGACTATCCATTGCGGCCTCACCAGAAATACCGTAGAGCGGCTCAAAGGCAATCAACGACGCATGGGCGTGGTAAGCCGCGGCGGTTCTTTTATTATGGAGTGGATGGCTCATAACAAAAAAGAGAATCCATTTTTTGAACATTTTGATGAATTAATGGCCATTTTGCGTGAGCATGAGGTTACCCTGAGTCTTGGTGACGGAGTGCGGCCCGGTTGCCTGGACGACGCTACCGACGGAGGTCAATTGCAGGAGTTGCTGCATTTAGGTGAATTAACCCAGCGTGCCTGGGATGCCGGAGTACAGGTAATCGTTGAAGGCCCAGGGCACATGCCCATGGATCAGATAGAGGCCAATGTCCTGTTGCAAAAACGTATTTGTCATGGCGCACCATTTTATGTCCTTGGCCCTTTGGTGACCGATATTGCCCCAGGTTATGACCATATTACCGGAGCCATTGGCGGGGCCATAGCTGCTCGCGCAGGGGCGGATTTTCTTTGTTATGTTACCCCAGCCGAACATTTGAAACTACCTAGCCGGGAAGATGTGCATGAGGGTGTAATCGCCTCAAAGATTGCCGCTCACGCCGCAGATATTTGTAAGGGTGCTCCCGGCGGGATGGAACGGGATATAGCGATGGCCGATTGCCGCAATAAATTGGCATGGAAGGGCCAAATTGACCTCTCTATTGACCCGGAGAAAGCCAAAAGGTTTAGAGAAGACGGTGGCTCATACAAGGGTGATGCCTGTAGTATGTGCGGTTCTTATTGTGCGATTAAGGTTTACCAGAAAGCCATCAAAGGATAGGGAGAGTAATTATGGTTATGCCGGGATTTGTAAAATCTGTTTTGGAATGGGTTAATCATACACAGGTACCGGAGCAGCTCAGGGCCGTTGACGTTAACGGGCTATTCCATAACCCCTATTTTCTTGTGCCTTTCATTGCTTTGATGATTTATTATCTCTACAAGCAGGCCATTAATAATTTGATAATTACGGCCCTCGGCATAAGTCTGTGGTATTTCAGCGGCACCGAGTTTGTAAAATCAGCGGTGGTCGGCGGCGAAGTGCAGATCGGCCATATCCTTCCCATTGTCGGGGTTGGTGTTGTTGGGATCGGGATCTTAATTTATCTCGTATTTATCCGTCATGATTAACGTTTTTATGGCAAATACAGTTCAAGAAATTTATCGGCGTTTATACGATTTTTTCGGCCCGCAGGACTGGTGGCCTGGGGACACACCCTTTGAGATTATGGTGGGGGCAGTGCTTACCCAAAACACCGCCTGGACGAATGTCGAAAAGGCCATTAATAACCTTAAAAATTTCGATCTCCTCTCCTTTGAGACACTTCACTCATTACCAAGCGCAGTTTTGGCGGAACACATCCGCCCCTGCGGCTATTACAATTTAAAGGCCAAGCGACTCCAAAATCTTCTAAACCTGATTAGTGAGAATTATGACGGCGACGTAGATTTTTTTCTGGGCCAGGATTTGGCCACTCTGCGGCAGGATTTGTTATCGGTTAAGGGAATTGGCCCGGAAACCGCAGATTCCATCTGCCTATATGCCGCCACAAAGCCGATTTTTGTTGTAGATGCTTATACCCACCGTATTTTATCCCGCCATGATTTAGTGCTGGAAGACGAGGCTGATTACGCCCAAATTCAGGATTTCCTGATGGGCAATTTGCCTGAGGACACGGCCATGTTTAATGAATATCATGCCCTGTTGGTTCGCGTGGGGAAAGAATATTGCAAAAAGAGTAAACCCAAATGTGACACCTGTCCGCTCAAGGGACTGTAGTTTGGGCCTGAGGGTGTGCCGCAGCCTTTGCTTTCCTGATTTCCCTTAGATTTTGCCTGGCTGTTTCATCCCCCGCCGCAACGGCCTTCTTAAACCAATATTCCGCCTTCTGCATGTCCTGCGGAACCCCCTTGCCACTGGCGAAAATTATACCAAGATTGTTCTGGGCAGTTACATTCCCCTGCTCACCTGCCCGACTAAACCAATACACAGCTTGAGTCATATCCTTTTCAACGCCCTTACCCTCAGCAAACAAAACGGCCAGGTTTTTTTGGGCCATGGCAGAGTCCTGAGCCGCCGCCTCCTGAAACCAGTGCACGGTCTTGCCGAGATCCTTTTTTACTCCCAAACCCTTGCTATACATAATTGCCAAATTATTTTGAGCGCTCATATTACCTTGACTGGCAGCTTTTTTACACCAGAATGCGGCTTTGACAGGATCAACAGGGGCACCGTCCCCCTGCGAGTACATAATGGCTAAATTGTATTGAGCGCTGGCAATTCCCTGCTCAGCTGCCGAGGTTAGCCATTTAAAAGCCTTTGTCATATCTTTTTTGGTGCCTTCTCCCTTGATATACATGAGGGCAAGTTCATTTTGGGCCGCCCCGTCACCTTGCGTAGCCGCTGCCCGTTGGTACCAGAAAGCAGACTTCTTTAGGTCACGACAACCCGCTTTGTTGTCTGAATAGATCAAGCCAAGGTTATTTAAGGCATCAATTTGTCCCTGTTTTGCGGCCAGTTGAAACCAGTGTAGAGCTTTTTTGAAATCTACCTTTACACCCTGCCCTTTGGTATATAGAATTGCCAGATTGTTTTGAGCGGCGGCCAGCCCTTGCCTGGCCGCTGACTCATACCAATGGGCCGCCTGCTTTAAATCCTTTTTTACTCCTTCGCCCTTGGCAAACATCAGGCCAAGATTATTTTGGGCCACTTGATTACCACTCCGAGCGGCTTTGGAAGCCCAAAAGTAAGCTTTTTTAAGATCTTTTTTGACGCCATCGCCTTGAATATACATAACGGCCAAGTCATTTTGCGCTTCATCGTTATCCTGAATAGCCGCAGACACTTTAAACCAAAATGCCGCCTTATCAAGATCACGTTTCACGGCTCCCAGGCCATCTGTATATAGTTGCCCAAGCGCATTGGCGGCGGAAACACTACCTTGCTCTGCAGCTTTTTGGTACCACTCCACCGCTTTGATTGGATTTTGATCGACACCGTCACCCGTTAGATATTTTCGGGCCATAGTCTCCAAATTTGCCGTATCTGCCGGGAGTTTTGGACGGCTAACGGCTGGCGTAGGCATCTTTGGGGCAGGCTGAGAGGCGGCGACGGGCTTGGATGATAATTTCCCCTGGAGTTTTTGCAGAGCGATTTTAGCCGGTTTATAGTGCTGGGCGGCGGCTTTTTTATAATAAGCCATAGCCTTATGAAGATCTTTTGACACGCCCAGGCCACGTTCGTAGAGTGAGCCCAGGTGTAAGGCCCCTCTAGGATACTGCTCGGCCTTTTTTTCATACCATTGCCTGGCTTTTAAATAATTTTGTTCTACCCCCTGCCCCTTTTCATATAGGATGCCTAAATTCACTTGAGCCCTGGCCAGTCCTTGTTTAGCGGCCTTTTCATACCAAAAGGCCGCTTGGCTAAAATCCTGTTTAACACCCAGCCCCAGTTCATACATAACCCCCAGTGGACGTTGACCTTTGGCATACCCCTGCTCCGCTGCCTTTTTATACCAGCTAAAGGCCTTGCCGAGATCCTTTTTAACAGATTTACCCCTTTGGTAAGCGCGTCCCAAGGCCACCTGCGCCCAGGCAACACCAGCGGCAGCCTTGTTTTTAATCCCATCAAGCTTATTCGCTTGAGCATTCCCCACATTTAACAAAACTAAAATCGTCAGGGTAGATAGAAATACGGCATAAGTTCTGGGCATATTTGTGGTAAATTGCGGTCTCATGATGCGGATCTAATGTGATAATCGTAATTTTTCAGATATATTTCAGACATGGTCAAGAAGGCCGTAACTATTAGGGGGCCATAGATTATACCCAATACCCCGAAAACGTTGAGGCCGCCGAGGAGAGAAAGAAAAACCAGCAGGGTGTTCATTTTGGCCTTACGGCCAACCAGTTTGGGCTTTAACAAAGAATCAACTGAGATGGAGAGTACCAGATAAAAAATCACAATAAAAATTGCCAATCCCACTTGAGCACTAATAAAGTAAATAATTGCTGTAGGAACCAGGACGATCCCAATACCCACGATGGGCAGAAAGGCCATAACCCCCATGATGCCGCCCCAAAGAATAGGAGCGTTAATGCCCAAATAGGCAAATAACAAGCCACCGGCAACTCCCTGGAGAAGTCCGCAGATACCATTACCAAGTATTATGGCCTTGGAAATATCCTGGAATTTAGTGATTAGTTGCGCCTCTTGATCATTAGGTAGCGGGGACAAGTGCTGAATAAAATCAACCAGGCGATCGTAATCTATAAGTAAAAAGAAGATGGCCAGAATCATTAAGGTGAAATCAATAATAAAATTTAAAATATTGGCGGCCCAGCCACTAGCCTTAGCGTACACCAACACCCCGAACATGCGAGCATAATTATTGAACTCCTGGCTGAAATTGTCGGGGTTAAAGGTTATGCCAAAGGTGCTCAAACGCGCTTGCAGATTGGTAATAATTGAATTGTGTTGAATAAAATCCTTAATTTTTACACTCAGATGAATATCTTTGATATTTTGCAAATATGCTGAGGCCTCTTGCGACAGCGAACTAGCGAAAAAAACAAGGGGAACAAAGACCAGGATGACGATTAGGCTGCAAGTTAGAAAAGAGGCGAATGGCTTCGAGGTGTAGCGATTGATAAAATCATATGTGGGGCGAAATAGATTCACCAATAGAAAGGATAAAATTAAGATGGAGCTAAAGGGCCACAGCAGGCGGCCCATGAACAAAATAGTTATAACAAAGAGCAACAAAAAATATTTGACTATATAAGGACTGAGAGGTTTGTTCTCCATAATCTGCCTTGTGTTGTTCTGTTAGCGATCCATGAACACCACACGGCAACACGTTGACCGGCCGCAATATACAGGGGTATGATTGCGCCCGGTCAACGTGCACATGGCGGCGTCCCTGAATCGCTTACAGTTTTGGGGTGTTGCAAATGTCAAGATGTGGTTCGTTTGTCGCTTACGTTGTTCTAAAAGTGTGGTTTGTTAAGTGCTTACCAGGAAAACAATCTGTAAGGTACAAATACCACAATATCCAAGTAGCCTGCTTTTGCCAAGATATTCAAGCAAATTTCGTTATAATAAGGAAAAATATTGTTACAGAGCCTGCAAATGTGTTAATACGAACATTGAATTCTATCAGGAAAATCACACGTTCAGGAGTTTTTTATGGAAATAATAGTGCAAAAAGCAGAAGATAGTGAACTAAAAGCTAAACCCGATGAATCGGCTTTGGGATTTGGTAATATTTTTACCGATCACATGTTCGTTATGCCCTATAACACCGATAAGGGATGGCATGATCCTATCATCAAAAAATATCAGAATTTTAGCCTTGATCCATCGGCCATGGCCTTGCACTACGGCCAGGCAATTTTTGAAGGGCTGAAGGCCTATCGGGGTAAAGGTAATAAAATTCGTCTTTTCCGCCCTATGGCAAATTTAACCCGCATGAATGTCTCGGCGGCCAGAATGTGCATGGCGCAGATTGAGCCAAAGCAGGTGTTAAGTGCCCTTAAGAAGCTTGTGTCCATTGATCAGGATTGGGTGCCAAGTGCCAAGGGCTCGACCCTTTATATTCGCCCGACGATGATCGCTTCTGAGGCAGGTCTTGGAGTGCGGCCAGCTCAGGAATATTTGTTTTTTATTATTTTGAGTCCGGTGGGTGCCTATTATGCCGAAGGCTTCAATCCGGTGAAAATTTACGTAACAGATAAATATGTCAGAGCCGTCCGAGGCGGGGTCGGTCATGTTAAAACTGCCGGGAATTATGCGGCTAGCATTATGGCGGCCATGGAAGCCAAGGAAAAGGGATACACGCAAGTCTTGTGGCTTGATGCCGTAGAACGCCGCTACGTGGAAGAGGTTGGCACCATGAATATATTCTTCAAAATTAATGGCAAGATAATCACCCCGCCCCTGGGCGGCAGTATTCTACCCGGCGTCACCCGTGATTCTGTTTTACGGATTACGAAAGATTGGGGCATGGATGTCCAGGAACGCCCCATAACCATTGACGAGGTTATGGAGGCCAATACCAGGGGCGAATTAGAAGAAAGTTTCGGCACTGGCACGGCGGCGGTCATCTCTCCCGTCGGAGAATTATATTATAAGGGCGAGGCGGTTACCATTAATGGTGGCAAAACTGGTGAGGTAGCCCAGCGTCTGTACGATGAGCTTGAGGCCATTCAATATGGTCATAAGCCCGACCCTTACGGTTGGATGGAATCATTGTAAGCGATCCATGAATACCACACTGCACAGGTTGACCAGCCACAATATACAGGGGGTATGATTGCGGCCGGTCAACGTGTGCAGTGCGTCGTCCCTGAATCGCTTACAGTTTGAGGTGAGAGCAAATGTCAAGGCGTGGTTCGTTTGTCGCTTACGATTAAACGATATCAAGAGGTGCGGATTTTTCCGTCAGCAAGTATTGCCAAAAGGCCCGTGAATGCAACAATTCATAGGCCTTTTTTATCTGCCATGGTTAAAAATAATCTATTCAAAAAAAAATTATAGTCCACCTTGATTTTTAAAAAATCGTCCCTATAGTTTCGCCCATCCTAGGTAGCTATGCCCCGAACTAAACAGTTAAATGAGGGTTGGATATTTGAGATGCAAAAGGCGATACGACAGATAAGCTGTTGATGTATCAATATATTAATTAATAATGAGAATTGGAGGCTGTATAATGAAAATTCGTCCATTGAATGATCGTATTTTGGTTCAACGGTTGGAGCAGGAAGAGAAAACATCAGGTGGAATTATTATTCCTGATAGCGCTAAGGAAAAACCAGCCGAGGGCAAGATCATTGCCGTGGGTAATGGCAAGTTGAATGATGCCGGAAAACGTGTTGCTGTGGAAGTTAAGGTAGGCGATCGCGTCCTGTTTAGCAAATATGGCGGCACTGACGTAAAGCTTGATGGCGAAGATTATCTTATCATGCGTGAGGATGATATCCTTGGTGTCGTAGAATAATTTACAAAAGAGTCAATAATCTCAATTGATTCCTGGTTTATCCGGGTGTTAAATTGAATCGAAAAAGTTTGTCTTAAGGAGAATGATAATGGCGAAAGAAATCAAATATAGTGTTAAAGCTCGGGAGTCTCTTCTGACTGGTGTTAATGCCTTGGCTAATGCAGTAAAAGTTACCTTAGGTCCTAAGGGCCGCAACGTACTGCTTGACAAATCGTTTGGCGCACCCACCATGACAAAAGATGGCGTAAGTGTTGCTAAAGAAGTTGAGTTGGAAAATAAGTTCGAAAATATGGGTGCCCAGATGGTTAAAGAAGTTGCCTCCAAGACCAGTGACGTTGCTGGTGATGGTACAACTACCGCTACCCTTCTCGCTCAGGCTATTTTCCGTGAGGGTGTAAAGCTGGTTGCGGCCGGTAACAATCCTATGGATATTAAACGCGGCATGGACAAAAGCGTCGCCGTTGTTGTCGAAGAACTGGCCAAGATCTCTAACCCCACCCATGAGCAAAAAGAAATTGCTCAGGTTGGTACAATTTCAGCCAATAATGATGAGACCATTGGTAACATTATCGCTGAGGCGATGGACAAGGTTGGTAAGGAAGGCGTGATCACCGTAGAAGAGGCCAAAAGCATGGAGACCTCTCTGGACGTAGTTGAAGGTATGCAGTTTGACCGTGGCTATCTTTCACCCTATTTTGTAACTGACCCGGAGAAAATGGAGGTCAATCTCGAAGACCCACTGATTTTGATCAATGAAAAGAAAATCAGCAACATGAAGGACTTGCTGCCAATTTTGGAGCAAGTTGCCAAGATGGGCAAGCCGCTTTGTATCGTTGCTGAGGATGTCGATGGCGAAGCATTGGCTACTTTGGTAGTTAATAAGTTGCGTGGCACATTGAATATTGTTGCGGTTAAGGCCCCAGGCTTTGGCGACAGAAGAAAGGCAATGTTGGAAGATATCGCTATTTTGACCGGTGGCCAGGTAATTACTGAGGATCTTGGCATCAAGCTGGAAAATATTACTGTAAACGATCTTGGTAATGCCAAGAGAATCGTAATGGATAAGGACAATACTACGATTATCGATGGTGCTGGCGACAAAGAGAAACTGGTTGGCCGGGTTAAGCAGATTCGGGCCCAGATAGAATCCTCTACCTCTGACTATGATCGTGAGAAACTGCAGGAACGTCTTGCCAAGCTGATTGGTGGTGTTGCAGTCATTAATGTTGGGGCAGCCACTGAAGTTGAGATGAAGGAAAAGAAAGCCAGAGTTGAAGATGCCTTAAATGCGACTCGTGCTGCTGTTGAAGAGGGCATCGTCCCTGGCGGCGGTGTTGCTTATTTACGTTGCCTAAAAGCCTTGGAAGGTTTGGAATTGAACCATGCTCAAGGCCTTGGCAAGAAAATTATTACCCGCGCCCTTGAGGAACCAATTCGACAAATTGCGACCAATGCCGGTCGCGAAGGTTCTGTAATTGTCGAGAAGGTAAAAGGCATGAAGGGCTCTGAAGGCTTCAATGCGGCCACTGAGGAATTTGAAGACCTCATCAAGGCTGGAGTAATTGATCCCGCCAAGGTTACCCGCACTGCCTTGCAGAATGCTTCCAGTGTGTCCGGTATGATGCTGACCACCGAGTGTATGATTGCTGATAAGCCTGATGACGATAAGGGCGGCGCTGCTGCTATGGGCGGCATGCCTCCTGGCGGCATGGGTGGAATGGGCGGCATGGGTGGAATGGGCGGCATGATGTAAGCCTCTTTTCCCCAAACTTGCT
>Ga0114931_10001792_pt1 | contig 27311 bp, 25 predicted proteins | sample 2SBtaG_FD_89579 | JGI IMG/M metagenome (GOLD analysis project Ga0114931, IMG submission 89579) | Deep subsurface microbial communities from Kolumbo volcano to uncover new lineages of life (NeLLi) - 2SBTROV14_V59a metaG | ecosystem: Environmental > Aquatic > Marine > Volcanic | place: Kolumbo... | reverse complement strand
TACCATAGATGGCGTATCGGAACAGGTCATGAGCGATACGTGCCTTGTCAGCGGCGACTTGAATAATCCCAGCCTTGCCGAGCTCCTCTAGCGCACGGATTACCGCCATTATGCTCGCTTCAGTAAGATCGGCTATGATTCGGACTGTTAGCCATCTCGGCCACACGGCTAGCGCATCTAGCACGGAGCGGGAGATCAGGTCGAACTTGTCTAGCTTTTGGCCCACCAACTCGCGGATAGACACGGGTAGCGTGACTTTGCCGTTACGGTGGGCGCTAAGTTCGAGATGCCCAGAGAGGTAAGCCCTAGTCAATTCGATCACATAAAACGGATTGCCATGACTGAGCTCGCATACAGCGTCCCTCTGCGCGGCACCGATACGATGGTCGGATACGTCCGTGACAAGCGCGGCGGCCGCGTCCTGATCCAACTCATCAAGAGCCACTCTGCACAGTCCGTTCTTATGTGTGTTGCTTATTCCATGAATGAGCAACTGAACTCCATCGAGATGGTCGGTGCGCGCGGTAGCAACTAGGAAGAGAGGACCGCCTTGCCACCTACGACGCACGAATTCGAGGACACGCGCGGAAGTCTGGTCGATCCAATGGATGTCGTCGATGAGCAGCAGCAGTGGCGCGCCGCTCGCGAGCTCGTTAAGAACTTGTCGGAACGCTTCAAAGAGACGTCGCGGCGCTTCATCCTCACGAATTTCGGGGGGGCTGGAATCCCCAGAGCTGGAAAGCAGAGTAGGGAGAAGAAAACGAAGTACTCCTCGGGACGGCTCATCAATCCGAGAAAGTACAAGTGGGATGTCGGCTTGCGAGAGGATGTCCACCAGGCAGTTGAGTGGAATCAACTGCTCCATTTGGGTGCACTGGACGGCGTGTGTCCTGAAACCACGGACATTAGAGATGCGTTGAACTTCGGCCAGACAACGAGTCTTGCCGATACCGGGCTCACCCTCGATGACCAGTACTGGATAGGGCCCGTTAACGTCTTGCTCCAGGAACTTACTGATCAGACGCAAGGTATCCTGCCGGCCACGAAAAAGGGGCTCAGAAGCCGCTCTGGCCGTACCAAACCTCCCTTCCTGCCTCAACCCCCGAACCCTATCCACCAACTCCAGCGTCTCCTGCGCGGGTCGGATGCCTTCGGCTGCCGCTTCTTCGGCCCAACCGATGTATGCCGCGTCCGCGCCCTCGATGTCTCCTGCCATCGCCCGGCTCTCGATCACATGACGGAGGTAGAGTTCGCTCTGGGGGTCGAGGGCGAAGAGGGCCTCCGCGGCGTCCTTCCCTTCTATCCAGTCGCCGTCGCCCAGCGCGTGCGTCCAGGCGCGGGCGGCGGCCTCCTTGAGTTCGCGTCGTAGACGCACGCGCTTGGCGTTGAGCCAGTCCTCGTACTCCCGGGTGGGGGGGCGGGTGAGTCTCGGGGCGAACTCAGCGCTGTAGATGGCGGCGGCGGCCTCGAGGCGGCGCTCGTTGATCGCGGCGCTGTAGCGGGTGTAGTCGCACACGAGCGCGTCGGGCGCCGGTGCTAGCCGATCCTCCTCGCGGTACACGGGATCGACGCCGAGTTTTCCTTTCAGCCCATGGAGCAGTTGGCGAATGCGGTGCCTGGCCTCGGATCCGTCATCCGATTCCCAGAGCAGCCACGCCATGCGGGCCCGGCTCAAACCACCGGGGTCGTAGGCGTAGACCAGCGTGATGAAGGCCGCCTGGTACGGCGATACCCTGATGTGGTGGCCCCCCTTCGTGAACCGGGGACCACCGAAGAGGGTGAGTCTGATGTCAGGTTCCTCTATCATGCGTTGCTTCCGTTGGCGTTGCCCCCCCGTGGGGTTGACGCGGGCGAGCGAATCGTGCCCGCGAATCTCCCGGGGGGCTCCGGCCGTTGGCAAGCCTCCTGATCGAGCGCCGGGTGCAACTGGGCCAACCGGATCCGGCGGCTCTACGGAGGTTTACGCGTTGCTCGAGGTGTTTCTCCGGCCCCTTCGTTTCGCTTCCGACACGGACGGAGCCGGGGCGGGCCAGATCCACGCGGGGCTCCGGAGCATACGGGCCGTGTGCTCTGGCCCCAGCCCTCCGCTGTCGGCCTCGCGCCTCAACCAGGCTTCGAGGACCCACTCCCAACCGAGGTAGCGGCGAGCATCGCTGGGCCGCACCCCGAGAAGCCGATTCATCTGGTTGCTGAGCGAGAATCCATCGGGGTAGCCCAGCTCGTAGCCGATCGAGAAAAGCGTGTCTTCCGTGTTCTGGAGGCGGATGGCCACGCGGAGGAGTCGCGAAAAGTGGAGCCAATGCGACGGTACCGGCAACCCCAGCGTAACGAACCGCCGGCCCAGGGCGCGGCGAGAGAGGTAGAGGCTCCTCGACAGACTGCTAACTGACCGGAGCTCGGCGGACAACTCGACGATCCGCCGGATGAGGTGGCGAGTCTGCCGATCGATCTCGAAGCCTCGCCAGGCGAGGAAGTCGGTCACATCGGCGGCCAGGTCATGCGGAGGCTGGCGCAAGGCCTGGGCAATCTCGTCAGCGCGCATCTGCTCGTGGTACGGCAGGACGCTGTGCGGGCGACAACACTCGACGACCCGTATCGCGTCGGGCGTCGAGCCGATCTCGTCGGCTGGAGGAAGGACGACCAGGAGCGGTACGCCGGCCGGCCGGTTCGTGACGATCTCGACGTCGGGGCCCGCGATCCTGCCACTCACAGACCACACCAGGGCGGTTCCGGGTGTGCTGCGTAGCGCGGTGAGTTGCGACAGACCATCGGTCACTGGAGTGAGCGTGCGGTAGGGGTACGTGAGGATCTGGAGGGAGTTCCTGTGAGAGTGGGTGGGCATGGGAGCCTCCGGGGAGCGGTGCGACGGATCGACGTGCCGCCCATGCTTCACATGGTCCGTCATCACTCCGTCATCGTCAGATAGCGCGTGATCATTGACGATTTGTCACCAGGTCACCGGAAACTCACGGCTCGACGGGTCGCCGTCATCGTTTTTCGTGACTCATACCCGAATCGATGACGGCAACATCGGGCTTGTGTCCGGGACGAAACCGTGACAAGATAGAACAAGAATTCGAGTTCTATATGCCCCTGTCCCGGCCAGCGCGCTGGGAGCAGTCGGCCGGCCGCGTGGTCGGCGCCCTGCGTCCGGGCTTGACGCCGAGTGACCGCGCCCACGGGAGACTCTTGTCCAATGACGACCGAGCCCGAACCGGAGGGACCCGCGGTCTTGTTGTCCGGCACGTCCGACTCCGAACCCGCACCGGGCCCGGACCCCCTTCCTTCCGAAGTGGCCGTGCACCCGCCGCGACAGCACCGCTCACGGCGCACGATGGATCGCCTGGTGAACGCGGCGCTCTCTATCATCGCGGAGGAGGGACTCGAAGCGGCCACCGTGCAGAGGATCGTCCGCAGGGCCGGGTCGTCGGTGGGATCCTTTTACGCACGCTTTTCGGGAAAGGAAGACCTCCTTCTCTATCTGGCTGAGCGTGTATGGACGGACGCTCGGACACGCTGGCGCGGGGCGGTTCGGGCCCGGAATTGGGACCGGATGTCGCTGAGCGAGGTTGTCGAGGGATCGGTCGATCTTCTCATCGAGGCTGATCGGGCGTACACGGCCTACCGGGAGGCGCTCGGAAGTGCGCCGGACCTCCACCGAGCGTACCGCCTCTTCCATCATGAAGTGATGGAGGGCGTAGCTGAAATTGTCCTGGCGCACGCCGAGGAGGTCAGGCACCCCGACCCCGGCCTCGCCGCCCGTCTAGGCGCGCAGGCCGTGGCAGGGGCGCTCTTGGAACGTGCAGAGGGTGGAGGTCACCTGGGCGATGACGAGGAACTACGGACCGAGCTCGCGCGCCTCTATCGCTCGTACCTGACGTCTTCTCCGGAGGACGGAGGCGGGCTCGACGCCCGCGTCGACTTCTTCGACATCTGGGGTTGATGGCGTAGCCGCACCCGGCGTGAGCTTTCCCGGCGAAGGATCTCCCCTATCTTGGCGCGTCCACGTTCGCCCCGTGATGCGCGCAGGTCTCGGTGCACGTGTCCATCAACGAGGGTCACGGGCGTGAGGGTCACGGGCGTGAGGGTCACGGGCGTGAGGGTCACGGGCGTGAGGGTTACGGGCGTGACGGTTACGGGCGTGAGGGTCACGGGCCTGGATGGCACGAGGTCCGGCTGGATCGTACAGGAGCAAGATGATCGCATTCTCCCGCTACCGCGGCGGCCTCGCGCGGCCTGCAGACGGCTCCGGCGCCCTCGGTGCCCTATGCCGTGCCGTGCCGAGCGCCCTGACGCTCCTTGCGGCCACCGCCATTCATGCCTCTGCGCAGGGCGTGACACGCCATCCCTCCGGGGTGGAAGCCGCCACAAGGGGTTGTGCCGCGATGCTGGCCGACACCACGGCAGTGGACCTCGCTGCCACGCGGGATTCGGCGAGCGTGGTCGCCTACGTCCTCACGCCCGCGGAAGCGATGACGATGCGTCTGGACGGTGCGTTGACCGAGGCGTTCTGGATCTGTGCCGACTCGGTGTCGGAATTCCGCCAGCGAGAGCCTCTGGAAGGACAGCCGGCCACCGAGCGGACGGTGGTGCGCCTGGCCTACGACGCGCACGCGCTGTACGTCGGGGTGATGGCGTACGACGACGAACCCGAGGCCGTCGTCGCTCGCGTTCTCCAGAGGGACAGGATCATGCAGAAGGAGTTCTTCGGCGGGGGACTGAAGTTCGCGGGAGACGACGCCGTCGCCCTTCTCATCGATCCGTTCCATGACCATCGAAACGCGGTTGTCTTTGCGACGAACCCCAACGGAGCCGAATTCGAGGCGCTTCTGACCGACGAGGGCAAAGAGGTCAACGTGGACTGGCGCGGCGTGTGGCGGGTTGCGGCGATGCGGACGCGGCTGGGGTGGTCCGCGGAATTCCGGATCCCCTGGCGCACGCTGCGGTACGGCGATGTGACGGACCGCCGAGTCTGGGGCCTGAACGTGTTTCGGGTGATACGGCGAAAGAACGAGGAGGTCCTGTGGCGGTCCTGGAGGCGCGACGGCGAGGGGTTCCAGCGCGTGAGTCGGGCCGGTCACCTGCTCGGACTCCGGGATCTTCCCGGCCAGGGCCTCAACCTCGAGGCGAAGCCATTCGTGCTGACCGGAGCCCGGCAGGTGCTGGACGACACGGGTCGGATTCCAACCGAGACGACCGGCAAGGTGGGGCTGGACCTCAAGACGGAGCTGCGCCCCGGCCTCCTCCTGGATCTCACCGCCAACACGGACTTTGCGCAGGTCGAGGTGGACGACGAGCAGGTCAACCTCACGCGCTTCAACCTCTTCTTTCCCGAGAAGCGCGACTTCTTCCTCGAGAACGCCGGTATCTTCGAGTTCGGCCAGCCGGGCAATCCCTTCCAGACCCCGCCGTTTCTCATGTTCTTCAGCCGCAGGATCGGAATCGACGCGGAGGGCGAGGTTCCCATCCTCGGAGGCGCGCGCCTGACCGGGCGTGTTGGAGATCAGACGGTGGGCTTTCTGAACGTGCTGACCGACGCGGCGCACGGACGTGCGCGAGAGAACTTCTCCGTCGTCCGGGTCAAGCGCGACGTGGGCGAGCGAAGTTACCTCGGCGCCATGGTCACGGACCGCCGGAGCGCAGACGGTTGGAATACGGTGGCGGGCATCGACGCGCGCTTCGGCTTCTCGCAGGCGTGGGTCCTTGATGCGTTCGTCGCACGCACCTCCACGGGCGGACCGAGCGGCGAGGGTTTCGCATACCGCGCGTCGCTCGACTACACGGGTGATGAGTGGGGGATGTTCTTCAACCACATCTCGGTGGAACCCGGGGTCGTGACGAGCTCGGGCTTTACCACCCGGACGGATCTTCGCAAGACCGATCTGTTCGGTCGCCACCGCTGGCGCCCGACGGCCCTCGGCCTCCGCAAGATCGACGTCTGGCTGGGAGGCAACTACCAGACCACGATCGACGGCCGGCTTCAGGACTGGCAGGTGGGCCCGTCGATGACGCCCGAGTGGGAGTCGGGGGACAACGCACGGATCTTCGCCAACCTCGGAGAGACCGTCATCGACCGGGCCTTCATGCTGTCGGGGCGGGCGGAGGTGCCGGCGGGGACGTACCGGGTGGATCATGTGGGCTGGTCCGGCGGTACCAGCACAAACCGATGGATCTACGCGGAAACCCAGGGCAGGATCGGAGATTTCTTCGGCGGTCGGCTCATCAGCGTGGGCACCACGCTGACGGTTGCGCCGATTCCCCAGGTGAACCTTGCGGTCGGGTACACCCGGAACGACGTGAGCATTCCATCGGAGTCGTTCGTGGCCGACATCAGTTCGGTACGCGCGTCGTATTCCTTCTCGACGAAGCTGTTTACCAACGTGCTCGTTCAGTACAACAGTCTGGGCGGAACCTTTTCCACCAATGTCCGCTTCGACTTCATCCATCGGCCGGGAAGCGACCTCTTCCTGGTCTTCACGGAAAACCGAGGCACTGAGGGCAACCTCTGGGACCTCACGAACCGGGGTCTGGTGATGAAGGTCACGTATCTGGCGAGGTTCTGATGGGGAGATCAGGGTGTGCCATGAGTGAAGTAGAGCTTGCAAGCGTTGATGACCGGGTGTGGGCGTTTCGTCATCGGGAGCCATTCGCGGCGGTGCCGTCGGCTCGTGCGGGGTTCGAAGGCCGTTCGGGAAGGGTTCTCACCCGCCGTTCGCCACCGGTGCGTACCGCCCACGTCGGGTGGGGGAAAGCCGTCCGCCCGCTCCCGTCGTTCATGGCGCACGCGCGCCGCACGCTCCTTGCCTGGCTGATCCCGGCCCTCGCCGCCCTCGCGGCGCTGCCGGCGGCGCCGCAGGCCGTCTTCGGGCAGGCGGGTTCCGCCATGCTGAAGGGTCTGGTCTTCGACAGCACGTCGATGAAGCCTCTGGGCGGCGCCAAGGTCGCCGTCATCGGGACGCGGTCGGCCACCACCGCCAATGACGAAGGGCGCTTCGTCCTCCGGAACATTCCCGACGGCAAGTACTGGGTATCGTTCTTCCACCCCCGGCTCCAGGAGTTGGGGGTGAGCCCTCCGTCGCGGCGGTTGGCGTTCACCTCCGGCAAGACCCTGGAGGTGGTGCTGGCGGTGCCGTCCGAGCGCACCCTACTCGTGGGATGGTGCATGGCGGAGCAGGGCGGGCCGGGTCTGGAAGCCGTGGCGGGCGTCGTCACCGACTCGATTACGGGTGTGCGCATGCCTCGCGCCACGGTGGTCCTGAAGCCGACGGACGGGGGCAATCCGATCCAGGTGAAGACGGACGACGAGGGCTACTACCGCGTGTGCAACGCGCCCGCGGACCGTCCGCTCGTGGCCCAGGCGCACTTCGGAAACAATAGCGGTCCCAGGGTGGGGCTATCCGTGGCGGAGGGCGACGGCCGGATCGAGAATCTTCGGCTCCACATGTCGAGTCCGGGCACGCTGACCGGGATCGTGCTGGACTACGCCTCCGGAAAGCCCGTGGAGGGCGCGCGCATCGCGGTCCTGGGCACCGGCCAGGAACAGCTCACCGACTCGACCGGAAAGTTCCTGCTTGACGACCTTCCGCCTGGCAGGCATCTGGTCACCACCGAGCACCTGGCCTACGCGTCGCACACGGACTCGGTGACGATCTTCAGTGAAGAGACGGTGAACGTGGAGGTACGCCTTACCACCGAGCCGCTGGAGGTGGAAGGCCTGGTCGTGACCGCACGATCGCGCTTCGGCAAGGTTCTCCAGAACGTCGGGGTCCGCGCGGACGTGATCACGCGCGCCGAGATCGAGCCGCTCCTCACGCGTGGCGTCCAGAGCGCGGGCGACGTGCTCCGGTACATGAACGTGCCGGGGCTCAACATCCGGGAGATTCAGGTCCAGGACGCGGGAGGCGTCATCGTTCCGGGCATATGTGTGGAGGTCAGTCGTCACTCGGCAGGCGCGGACCAGTGCAATCAGGCCTCGGTCTTTCTGAACGACGTCTATATGCCCTACCCCGATCAGATTCTCCGGGACCTGGACCCGCAGACCATCGAGCGGATCGAGATCCTCAACGCGATCGACTCCGCGATGCGCTTCGGCAACCTGGCTCCCAAGGGGGCGGTGCTGATCTACACGCGCTGAGCGCCCGGGGGCCGTCCGCTCCGCTCCGGCGGCCTTCGGCGGTGTCCCCCCCGTGCGTCACCGAGCGCGGGTGGCTGAGAGGATCGCGCCGGAGATGGAGCGCGCGAACGCCTCGAGAGCCGGGAGCGCCTCCGGGTGCTCGGTCAGGAACTCCTCCACGCGCGGGTCCGCGAGAATGTGTCCGGAGGGATACGGTTTCTCTTCCGTGATACGCACCTCGCTGAAGCCTGCCCTACGGAGATGGTCGAGGTAGCGCGCCCGCGCCACCGGAAGGCATCCCGCGACGGCGTCAAGGGAGTTCGCGACGGCCGCGGGTGCCTCGCGCTCCGACACGAGATCGGAGATGACGACCCGTCCGCCGGGTCGTAGCACGCGGAAAGCTTCGGCCAGGACGCGGTCCTTGTCGGGGCTGAGGTTCAGGACGCAGTTGGAGATGACCACGTCCACCGACGCGTCCGCCACCGGGAGCGCTTCGATCTCCCCGAGGCGAAACTCCACGTTGGCATACCCGACCTTCTCGGCGTTGGCTCTTGCCTTCTCGATCATCTGCGGAGTCATGTCCACGCCGATGACGCGACCCTCCAGGCCGACACGCTCGGCGGCGAGGAAGCAGTCAATGCCTGCGCCGAATCCCAGATCGAGCACGGTCTGGCCCGGCTCCAGCGACGCGAGCGCGGTGGGATTGCCGCAGCCCAGCCCGAGGTTCGCGTCGTCCGGTAGCCGCGCGAGCTCCTCCTCGGTGTAGCCGACGGCCAGGCCTACGTCGACAGCCGTGACGTCGGCGTCGCTCCCGCAGCCGCATTGCGCCGGTGGGCCGCAGCAGCTCTTCTCCTGCGTGGCGGCGCGTGCGTAGCGCTCCCGGACGGCTCGGCGGATCTCGTTCGCGTCGTGGTTCATCGTGATCTCTCGTGGGGGGTTGAGGGGCTTGCGCTCATGCGTGGCAGCACAAGGCTCCCGTCCGGCTTGGTGGCCGTCATGTCACGGGCTCGGCTGACTCGATCGCGCAGCAACTGCCGCCGGATGCCTCGACCCGTGCGGCAAGCGCACGGGTGACCCGCGCCGTCAGCTCGGTGACGGCACTGCGTACTTCGGGATCGAAGCCCCGCAGCAGAGACGCGTACTCCAGGTCGAGGTCGTTCAGGATCCGCTCGTGCAGCGCTCGGCCCCGCGGGGTCAGCGTCAGCTTCACGGAGCGCGCGTCGCTGGGGTCCCGGCGGCGTTGCAGCAGACCGTGACGGACGAGTCCGCGCGCGACACGGCTGGCTGTGCTCTTATCGAGATAGAGATGAGCGGCCAGCTCGTTGACGGTCAGCGGGCCCCCGTCGGCGACGGCCTTGAGAGCGTAACACTGGCTGACCGACACGCCGTAGCAGCAGGCCCGGTCGCGGTCCCGGAACTGGATCACGCGCACCAGCTCGCCCAGGGCTCGGCGCAACTCCTCGGCGTCCGCCTCGAGCGAACGGGCAACGTCCGGACGCGAGGTCAAGATGGTTGTCATATGCAACTAATAGCACGACACTCCTCGCTGATCAAGGAGAAGAGAGGAGGGGGGACGGGACCATGTCGGTTCCGCCCCTTCCAGCGCTGCGCGTTTCGCGACTCAACGCCGCCGGATCACCGCCACCACCAGCTGCAGCGCAGATCGATCTGCGGGGTCCCGACAGCCGGTAGCGGCGCCCTCCAGCCGTCCGAACCCGGCCACACCATCCCGGGGTCTCCGATCGGGCTGCCCGGCGGTGCGTCGGGAATCGCCGGTGCGGCGAGCGGGGCGTGCGGACGCTGGAGGAAGCGGCTGATGTCGGACGCGATCATGGCGTAGTGCGCGGCGTCGGCGGCGTCGGCGCTGTCCGCGGCGCGACCGAGCCACAGCGCGAGGCGCCTCAGCTCGGCCTGGGATTCCGCCCGGACCTGCGCCATGGGCGCCCGGCCCGCGAGCTCCATCATCCGGTCCACGAAGACGCGTTCCACCGCGCGGTTGACCTCGGCCTCGTACCCATCCCTCGGTTGGGCGCCGAACGTGGCCTGGCGCACCCGCTCGAGCACGTCCGTCAGGCCGGGAAGGTCCGGATGGAGCGCCTTCTGCTCCACCATGCGCGCGGCTCGCTCGGGGTAGAGGAGAAAGCGCAGCGTGTTGTCGGCCGCGACCGTGGCGGGCGCAACGGCGTCGAAGACCAGGCCGGTGTTGCGCCGGAAGAGCTCCTGGTGGGGTGGATACCGGAACGGGCGCGGCGGCAGGTTGTCCAGGATCCGGCGCGGTATCGTGAGCTCCGCGGGTGCGAGGGTGCGCATGAGCGCATCAAGCGCCTTCATCTGCTCGTCGGCCGGCACGGGGCGCAGCGGTTCCTGCCCATCGCCCCGCATCGCGTAGGTGTAATACAGGCCCGCCACGACCTTCGCCGTCGCCTCGGCCTGGTAACGGTGGTGCAGGTACAGGGGCACCAACGCCTCCTCCATGGTGGCCATCGGCTCACCGGTCTTGATGGCGTTCTCGCCGAAGTGCTCCAGCGCTACCCGCCGCACATCCAACATCCGCTCCAGCTCGGCGGCCGCGTTGGCCCCGTTGTCCCAGAGGTGCACGTTGGGATGGGCGCTGCCGGCCGGTCGCGCGTCCTGATCGGTGATGAACGTAATGCCGTTGCGCATCCCGTCCTGGAGGATCTTCTCCAGCGCGGCGCCCTCGTCCGTGCCGGGCGGGAAGTCCTGATAGCCGTATGCGATCGTGACCTTGTCCCACGCGCCGATTCCGTCGTCGTAGGAGTCGCGGCCGACGTGGACGCGACCGTCGACGAGGCGCGTGCGGGGATGCGGATAGTCCATTACGGACTGCAGGCCGTGCTCGCGCTGGGCGCTCGAGATGTAGTTGTGGGCCAGCCCGAGGGTGTGTCCGATCTCGTGCGCGCCGAGCTGGCGGATGCGCTGCAACGCCATCTCGCGGATGGCCGCGGGGTCCTCGTCTCCGTTCGTGTACGGCGCGAGCAGTCCCTCGCCGAGGAGGTAATCCTGACGCACACGCAGCGAGCCGAGCGTGACGTGCCCCTTGAGGATCTCACCGGTACGCGGATCGACGATCGAGTTGCCGTAGCTCCACCCCCTGGTGGAGCGGTGGACCCACTACACCACGTTGTAGCGCATGTCCATCGGATCGGCGGTGTCGGGGAGCATCCTCATCTGGAAGGCGTTGCGATAACCGGCGGCTTCGAACGCCTGATTCCACCAGCTTCCCCCCTCGAGGAGCGCGGAGCGTACGGGCTCGGGGGTGCCGGGGTCGAGGTAGTAGATGATCGGTTCGACCGGGTCGCTCATGGCGGCGCGGGGGTTCTTCTTCTTGAGCCGGTGTCGGGCGATGAACTGCTGCTGCAGGTCCTCGCTGATCGGCACCGAATAGTCGAAGTAGGAGATGCCGCCATATCCCGCACGCGGGTCGGCCTTGCGCGGCTTGTAGCTGCCGTCGAGAGGCGGGAGATTCACGAAGGAGTGGTGCTCACGCACGGTGATCGAGCCGGCGGTTTCCGCGATGCTGCGGACCAGCGGACCAGGCTGGTCGGAGGTGAAGGTCAGCGTGACCTCCACCTCGGTGTTCTTCGGAAAGGCTTTGGTTCGCTCCAGGTAGATGGCGCTCCGCGACTTGTCGAGCTTGAATGTGCCCTGGCGGGTGCGCTTGAGCGTCGGAACCACGCCGTGCCAGTAGCGGATGAAGAAGTCCGTGGCGTCGACGAGCACGCGCGCTCCCGTACGGGCGGCGACCTTGAAGCCCCAGAGCACGGAGGCGGGAAACCCGTCCTCGACCGCCTTGCGCTCCATGGGATTGTCGGAGTGCGCGCGGTACTTGTAGTTCGGCTCCACCATGAGCACCTGTGGACCGACGCGCCTGAAGACCACGACCTGCCGGGGGCCGAGGTCTCCCCGATTGAGCCCGATGTCGTTCTGTCCGAGCCCGGCCGGCAGCGAGGTGTAGTGCAGAAGCTCCTGCCCGAAGCGATCGATCTCGAGCCAGATCTTGCCGTCATTCTCATTCCAGTAAACGGGTACGAAGCCGTCGCGCTTGAGCATGCCGCGCGTCTTCTCCTCGATCGTCGGCAGGGTGGTCTGTTCGTTCGCTGCCCCGGTCTTATTGGCCGAGGCCTGCTGGGCTCCGACCGGCGCCGCAGCGAGGAAGGAGGGCGGCGCCGACACGAACAGCATCGCAGCGGCGGTGACGAGCCGGGAGCGGGAGATACGGCGAGCGGACATCCTGACATCCTCCTGTGGGGGCTGACGTTCGCTGGAAGCGGGACGGTCGCGGTGGGGGCGCCGCGCCCGGATCCGGCGAGGGCGTGAATGTGTGTCCGGTGCGGTGGGCGCGCCAGCGGCAGGCGAGCCGGGTAGCGGACTCCCCTCAGCGGTTCCCGCCGATACGGCACCTGAACGTCGTGATCGAGGCGTGCGCGCCGGCCGGCCCGCCCTCGCTCGTCAGCGCGACGAGGCCGTCGAGTCCGATCCCCACGCCTTCGCCCTGGGGCTCCTTGAGCGGATGGAGGTTGACGACGGCGCCTTCGATGGGAAGGAAGCCGGTGGCTTCGACCGAGTAGAAGGTCAGGCTCTCGTACGTGCGGATCGCCACCACGCTTCCCCGGGGGGAGGCGTCGGCGCCGGTCACCTGACGCGGCAGGAAGCGCGACCCGTCGGTAAGGCGCTGCACTTCCTCGAGCGTGACCGTGTCGGAACGCAGTGGCGGAGGGTAGCGGTAGATCGTGATGGGATCGTTGCGGCCCTTCGTGACGACGTGGATCCGCTCGCCGGGGAGGATGAACATCGCCTCGATGTCGCGCGGTCCGTCGGGCAGCCGCACCGGAAACTTCTCGACGCGCAGCGTGTCTCCACGCCCCGAGGCGCCCGCCTCCGGGTCGGGCTCGGGAAGCCGGAGGATGCGCAGATTGTGGCGCTCCTCGTAGTTGTCTCCCAGATCCGCGATGTAGAGGCACGTGCCGCGCCCCGGGCAGGTGGACAGCGCCAGGTCTTCCCAGTCACGGTTCTCGGCGGCGACGGGGAAGCGCGCTACGATCTTCCCGTCGTCGGTGACGCCGTACAGCGTGGCGCCCGCGTCATTCATGGTCCAGAACACGCCGGGATGGCTCAGGCTGACCGCGACCCCGCTCGACTCACGGATCTCGTCGGGCAGCGCCTCGGGTCCGGTACGCGGCCTGCAGCCCGGACCCCCGGTCGCGAACGGCCCGCATGCCGCGAGGCCCGCGAGCGCCGAGAGGAGGGCGACGCGAGGCCGGATGGCCCCGCGGCTCACGACACGGGTCCACGATGTCCTGGGGAGCATGCGGTGGATCAGCGTGTCTGCGCTCCCGCTCCGGTATCGGCCTGTGCGCGCCCCTTCTGGTCGGCGTAGACCATGTCGAGCACCTGCCGGAACGTGGCGAGCGGCAGCGCGCCCTGAAGCGGGGCGTACCCGACGATGAAGAACGTCGGCGTGCCTCGCACGCCGAGCTGGCGGCCGAGCGCGGTGCCGGATTGGATCCGCTTGGCCCGCCACTGCTCCTTCACGCATTGGTTGTACCGCTTCATGTCGAGGCCCTCTTCCCGGGCGTAACCCCGGAAGAGGGCGTAGGGCTCGGCGCTCTTCTTCCACTGCGGCTGCTCGTCGAAAAGGCGGGTCTGCATGGCCACGAACTTACCCTGCTCGCCGGCGCACTCGCCCGCGTGGGCCGCTTCCACGGCGTTGGGAAAGATCCCGAGGATGAAGGGAACATACTTCCACTGCACCTTACCCGTCTCCACGAACTCCTTGCGCAGCGTGGGCCAGGTCTCCTCGTGGAACTTGCGGCAGAACGCGCACCCGAAGTCGGAGATCTCGAGAACGCGCACGGGCGCGTCCGGTTCTCCGAGATCGTAGCCCAGGTTGGCGACGTCGATGGCCTCCTGCGGTGCTTCCTGGGCGGCCCGGGCCTGCTGGGCCGTACGCTCCACTGCGGTGGGCACGGTCGGAGCTGCCGAGAGGAGTGCTCGCGAGGTGGCGTCGGTCCGGGGGGCGTCCCGCCCCGCGTCACCGCATCCCACGAGGAGGAGCGCGGCGCTCAGCGCCAGGTAAGGGGCCCGACGCACGCGTCGGGGATGGGGCGGCTTCTTCATGGCATCTCCAGATTGACGAGCTGCCCCAACCCGGCCAGAAAAGCCGAGATGCTGGCAAAACTCCCGGTCAGCATCAGCACACCAACGACGACCAACAACGCTCCGGCGATCTTCTCCAACGGCCCCAGCCAGCTCCGTACCCGTCGCGTTCCGGCCATGAACCAGTTGAAGCCCACCGCCGCGACCACGAACGGAATCCCCAGCCCCAGCGCGTAGACGCCGAGCAGGAGGGTGCCCTGCACCATCGTCGCCTGCAGGCTCGCATAGAGCAGGATCGAGGCCAGGATCGGCCCGATGCACGGAGTCCACCCGGCGCCGAACGCCACGCCCACGAGCAGCGATCCGACCGGACCGGCCGGTCGCGAAGCCAGATGTACACGAAGGTCCCGGGAGAGTGCCTGCAGACGTAGCACGCCGACCAGATAGAGTCCGAAGACGATCAGGATCGCGCCCCCGATTCGGTTGATCCACGGCAGAGCCTGCGCCAGCGCGCGACCCGCGGCGGTCGCGGCCATTCCCATCGTCATGAAGACGAGCCCGAAGCCGAGCGTGAACAGGACGGAGTGAATCAGCGCGGCCCGGCGGGCGTCGTGCGCGTCGCCGTCACGCAGCTCGTCGAGCGTGACGCCCGAGACGAACGCCACGTAGCTCGGCACGACCGGCAGCACGCACGGAGACAGGAACGAGACCAGTCCGGCGAGAAAGGCCAGCGGAAAGGAGACCTGGACGTCGAGGTTCATGGCGTCTGTTACAGCGTAAAGTCCGAAACGAGCCGCCGTTCCGTCTCGCCCACCTTCCCGTGCATCTCCAGATACCGCTCCAACCCACTGCCCTTGAGCTTGTCCCGGAAGAGCTGATCGAGCTGGAAGATCCCGGCCGAGTTGCACATCTCGACCGTTACGCGGATCGGGCGCTCCTCGCCCTTTTCCAGCCGCACGCCGTCGATGGCCGCCGCCGATACCGAGTGGATCGACAGCGACCCGGCTTCGAAGGGGATGCGCGAGCGCCCCTTGGCCATGTCGAGCGCGTCGGCGATACGGACGACCCCCGCTTCGAGGGTCAACGGCCGTCCGCCGGAGCGGTGCGAGATGATTGCGTGCAGGATCTCCGCGCGGACGATGACCGCTTCGCGCGGTTCGTACAGCTCGGGCAGGAAGGTGCGAAGCTTGTCCTGCGCCACGAAGAGCGAGAACGCCTCGTGGTCGGAGCGATGGATCGACATGCCCACATCGTGGAGCAGCGCGGCGAGCGCGACGATGACCTCAGCGTCCTCGGAGCTCATCCCGTAGTGCGTCACCACGGACGGCTCCACCCCGGCCTCGACGAGGAGGCGCAGCATACGCACGGCCAGGTTCATCACGATCTTCACGTGCACGGGGCCATGATCCGTCATTCCGAGCCGCTCCATCGCGTTGACGTTCGCGGCGGTCCACAGCCCGTAGAGGTCGTCATCCGCGTTGACGAGCTCCATCGCCCGCCGGAGGAGGGGGTTGTGCCGGTCCGGCACGTTCATCACGATCCGGTGGGCGAAGCGGTCTTCCACGGTCCGGGCTCCCCCGGCAGGATCCGGAATCGCCTCGGTTTCGAAGGTTTCGTCGCTCATCGTCTCACTTTCGGTCCAGCCTCTGAGTCTCGCGAGACCCCTGCGTGAGGCCCGCAGTAATTCTACCACGGGCTGCCAGCAGCCGGGGGCGCCGGTCGTCCAGCACTACCGTGCCCACGATGCGGTCGTGGATGGCCTGGCGGTTGGCATCCCAGTAAACCTGGGCGAACCCGAGGAGCCCGGTGAAGAGACCGGCGGCGTATCCACCCGCCCTCTCGAACGCCACCCACCACGTGATCGGTTCCCCGTCGAGCCGGGCGACGCGGATGCCCATCAGCTTCTTGCCCAGCGTCTGCCCCTTCCCGGCGGAAAGAACGATGGTCATGTAGAGGGTCGCCCATCCGAATCCGAAGCCGAGATCGTCGGCCAGTTGGCTGAGGCTCGACAGGAGCCCTCGCTTCTTCTCCGCCTGGTGCAACGCCTTGCGGGTCGCGTCGAGCCGCGCCTCGGTCCGCTTCGACCGGAGCTCGAGCGTGCGAACCCGCTCGGCTAAGGAGCGCAACGTATCCGCCGCAAACGCTGGAAGCAGGAGTCGGCGAAGCGCGGCCAGGCTGTCGTGGGCCGCGAGTGTGGTGGTGTCCACGCCGCGCCGCGTGAAGGCGGTGTACGCGATCAGCGCCCGGTGCAGCACCTCGGGGGTGCGTACGGACGGAAGGCCCTCGCCGGACTCGCCCGGGCGGGGCGCTCCTTGCACCCCCAGCGCCGCGGCTTCCATTGTGCGGTCGATGAGGCTGTCCGCCTCGTCCGCCCACGGAGCGTCGGAGGGCACGAAGCTCGTGAGCATGTCGCGCACCTCGTCGGGTCCGAGCCCGAGCGCCGCACCCCGCTCCGCGATGGCACGAAGAGCCCGGGCCGCCGCGTCGGCATCGCGCGCGCCACGGAGGTCCTGCACGGCGCTGAAGCCGGAGAGCAGTGTGCCGAGTGAGGGGCTGACGCCGCTCTCCTCGAGTATGGCGTCGACATCGGGGCCCGCATTCCGTCCGCCCCGGCCGAAACCCACACCGAACGCGGCCCACGACGCAGCCGTAATGATCGCGATCCAGACCCCGAGGCAACCCACGGAGAGCCGCATCGCCCTGGAGAAGGCACTCCCGGGTACCGGCGTGCGCTTGAAGCCCTTACGAACGAAGAAGACCGCCGCGACGACGCCGAGGATCAGGGCGAAGCTCTTCGTTACAACGGTGATGAGCCCGATGGCCACGAGATCGACCATCATGGCCCAGAAGCGCCGGGCGGGTGCGGCCAACGGCATGCCGAGAAGCTCGGGCGCCACGGTGAACGCTTCGGGCGTAACGATGCTCCGGGGATCGCGGGTTGTGGTACGCTCCACGGATCAGCTACGACGCATCCGCGAGCCCACGATAAAGCCGGCCGCAGCGCCCAGGAGGACGGCGCCCACCATGACGCGGGTGCCATGGACCGAGAGTCCGGGGCGTGGGGTGGACGGCTGGGGGTGTTCCCGCGTGTAGCTTCCGGTGGCGCCCACGAAGACCGCGCCCTCGACCGGCCGGGCAGCGCCGCACTCGGGGCAGGTGCCGAGGCCCCGGTCGCGCGCCGTGCGGTGCTGAAAGACCATTTCGGCGCCGCACTCGGGGCACGCGTGTCCGGTGGGCAGCGGACGGATCAGCGCGTACAGCGCTCCTTTGGACAGATCCAGCGCCTCCGCGAGCTGGTTGACGCTCTCGCTGGAACTCCAGTACAGCTCGTTGGCCTGCGCGTGCGCATCGGCCGTGGTGTCCGACGTCCGGTCGGCCATGGGTTACCTCCTGGGTCCCAGGTGGCGGGCGCGCGCCCCCGGGAGTGACGGTTTCGGGGCGCCCGTCACTCCCCGTGAAAGATATCAGGCCGTAGAGGCTGCCGCACGGAACGCGACGACGCTGCCGGGGTTCTTGTGGGCCGTGTCGAGCAGGCGTCTGCACGCCGGGCTCCGCGGCCCTGCGCGGGCCCGGCGCCGTCTTCCGCAACCTCCGGTGATTCCCTTGAGGATTCCCGTCGATCACGGCCATCTGGAAGCCGCGCTCCGCGAGCCCGTCGGGCCACTGCGCGGCGCGGCGGTCGTCTGCCACCCGCATCCCCTGTTCGGCGGCACGATGCACACCAAGGCCGTGTATCGGGCCGCACAGGCGTTGACCGAGGTGGGCGTCGCCACGCTCCGCTTCAACTTCCGTGGCGTGGGTGCGAGCACGGGCAGCTACGATGGCGGCATCGGGGAAAGGGACGACGCCCGCGATGCGCTCGACTGGATGCAGCAACGCTTCCCCGGAGTGCCGCTCGTGCTCGGTGGATTCTCGTTCGGATCGATGGTGGCGCTGTCGGTGGGCGTCGCCGAGCAGCGCGTGAAGAGCCTGTTGGCGATGGGGCTCCCGGTCGAGATGGACTACGATTTTTCCTTTCTGGCCGGGACCGCGAAACCCACGCTGGTGGTCCAGGGAGAGAATGACGAGTTCGGTTCGGGCGAGCGGGTTGCCGAGGCGCTGGCTCCTCTCGGGGAACACATCACCCTGGTGCGCATTCCCGGGGCGAACCATTACTTCCACGAGAGATACGACGAGCTGAGGGCGGCCGTGCGGACGTACTATGCGACGGGGCCCGGCGCGGCGGTCCTGCTGAATGCGCCCCGGCCTCCTGAAGCGGCCGGCGCCGGAGACCCACGGCGCGGGCCGGCCGGGGGCGGGCTCGCGGGTGGTGCCGGACGTCCGCCGGCCTGACAGCCTGTACCCATCGGAGGGAGACGTGAGATCGAGGGAGCGCGTGATCCAGAGTCTCGAGGGCGCGTACCGGAACGCCTTCGAGGCGGCCCGGGACCGGGACGACACCGCGGAGATGGCCCGGCTGGATCTGGAGTTCCAGCGCGACCAGCTCCACCTGGAGGTGCTCATGGACATCCGCGACCTCCTATCGGCTCCACCCGAGGGAGACCGGACCGCCTCGCTGCTGGAGAAGGCGCAGGCGCTCAAGCAGCTTACCAGACTTCGGTAGAACGATGAAGATCTACACACGCAAGGGAGACGACGGCCGGACATCATTGATGGGTGGGGGCAGGGTATCGAAGTCCCACGCGCGTGTGGCCGCGTACGGCACGGTTGACGAGCTCAACTCGGTGCTGGGTTGGGGGATTACCCAGGTCGCCGATCCGGAGACGCGCGCGCGCCTCATCGAGATTCAGCACGACCTCTTTGCGCTCGGCGCCAGCCTGGCCACCGTGGCGCCCGAGGGGAGGGGGCCGCGCGTGCCCGACGTGCCGCTCGCGAGGGTCGAGCAGATGGAGCGCTGGGTCGACGAAGCCGATGACGAGCTGCCCGCGCTGACGGCGTTCATCCTGCCCGGCGGAAGTCCCGGCGCGGCCGCGCTCCATGTGGCGCGCGCCGTGTGCCGCAGGGCCGAGCGGGGAGTGGCCTCGCTCAAAGGGGCGGGTGAGGCAAAGGAGGGCCGGGCGGAGGCCGGAACGCTGACCTATCTGAACAGGCTCTCGGACCTACTGTTCACCCTGGCGCGGCTGGAGAACGCACGCGCCGGAGTCGAGGATGTGCGCTGGCGCGGACAGTGAGGCGCCGGGTGTGATCCATCTCCCGTTTACGCGGGAGCCGCGGGGGGGCGACCTGCTGCGCGGTGATATACGCATTCCCGAAGGGCCGCCTCCCCGCTCGGCCGTGATCGTATCGCACGGCTTCAAGGGCTTCAAGGACTGGGGGTTCCTTCCTCATCTCTGCCGGAAGCTGGCGGGTGCCGGGCACACGGTGGTGTCGTTCGATTTCTCCAGGAACGGAGTGGGCGCCTCGGGAGGTGAGGTCACCGAGCTCGAGCGCTTTGCCTCGAACACGCTGACCGTGGAGCTGGAAGATCTGCTGTACGTGCTCGAGGATGTGCTCGACCGCGAGCTCCTGCCCCGCGCGCCACGGAGGGTGGGGCTGCTGGGCTACGGCCGCGGCGGCGCACAGAGCATCCTGTCTGCCGCGGAAGAACCGCGGGTGGCTGCGCTCGTGACGTGGGCTGCGCCGTCTCACTTCGATCGGTGGAGCAACGAGACGCGCGGGGCGTGGCGGGAAGCCGGGAGGGTCTGGGTGCTCAACCAGCGCTCGGGCCGGGCGATGCCGCTCGACGTCACCCTCCTCGATGACTTCGAGCGCAACCGCGAGCGGTTGGACGTCCGATCCGCCGCCCGCCGCGTGGCGGCCCCCTGGCTCATCGTGCACGGCGAAGAGGACGTGACGGTATACCCGGAAGATGCGCGTGAGCTGGTGCGCCACGCCGGCTCCGGGCGCCTTGTCACGGTCGCGGGCGCGGGCCATACCTTGGAGTCGACCCATCCCTTCGAGGGAGAATCCCCACCGCTCCGTCAGGCCGTCGAGGCGACGGTGGCGCACTTCGCCAGACACCTCGCATAGCAGGCGTTCCGTCCCGAGAGCCGGGGAGGCACCAGGAGCATCGAGGGCATCAAGGTGACTCCCAGGCAAGGCGCAACGACGCGCAACCGTACAGGATCCGGGTAGCCTACCGATTCCGCGTGTAGATCATCAGCACTCCGTTGCCCGCGCCGAGGCCGAAGAGCGTTCCCGCCTCGACGGGCCGGTAGAGCACCATCCGTTCGATGGCGTCGGCGGAGATCTGGACGGCGATCTCCGGCTCGGTGGCGCGGACACCGTTGATGAACACGACCACGGGTACGCACCCCTTGCGGAACATCATGCGGACCTGGCCGGGCATGAATCCGACGCAGACCCCCGTAGCGCCGCGGTGCACGATGATGCCGGCGATGTGCTGGCTACGGAGCACGTCTCCCACATCTCTGGAGCGTCCCCGGACCTTCTCGATCGCGCTGCGGGGGATGACAAAGCCCCCGAGCGCGCGCGGCCGGCTGGCGTGGGCGTCGACCGTAACCGTGATCGGGGCGATCTCGATCGGGCTCGTGTCGAGACGCATCTCCACGCTCACGGTCTGTCCGCTTCCCACGACCAGCGTATCCATCTTCGCGCCATAGACCAGATGGTCGGTCATGAGCATGTAGGTGCCGGGGGCCACATCGCTGAAGGCGAACCGACCTTCCGTCCCCGAGAGCCCCCGGTACGGCGTTCCGCGGAGCCAGACCTCGGCATCCGCCACCGCTTCACCCGATTTCGCATCGACGAGCCGCCCGGATACCTGGGCAGGTGTGAGGGAACCGACGAGCAAGTCGACGTGGACCGCAGAGCCTCCCGTGAGGGTGAACTCCCTGCGCAGGCTCCTGCGGTCCAGAAACGTGGCGCTGACGGCCAGGGGGGTCTCCGCCGGAAGACCGCATGCGTGGTACCATCCGGATCCGTCAGCCGTCACTTCGCGCCTGTGCAGCGGAGCGCGATCCCGGCCCGGCCAGGTGATGGCCACGGTGGCTCCGGGTAGGCCCACGCCGGCCTCCGCGTCGCCCACCCACCCCACCGCCGTGCCCGTATCGTTGCCGGGCTTGCCCTCGAGCAGACATTGGGCGGTGAGGATCGTCTCATGAGAAGGGACAGCGAGCGGCGCCTCGACGGTCGATCCTGCTGCGACCGTGATCGTTCGGGGTCCGGGTGAGATACCGAGATCGCCGAGCCGTCGGTGGTAGAACAGGACCGTGTAGCGCCCCGGCGGCAGATGGGTAAACTCGTATCGTCCGGCGCTGTCCGTCACCGTACGATTGCTCGTGCCCCAGAGAAAGACGGCGGCGTTGGGCAGCGGTTCGGCCACGGTGCTGTCAAAGACCGTTCCCTCGATGGAGCCGACGCGACTTCCTCCTCCGGCCTGCGCGGAAAGGCGCACCGGAGCCATGACCGCCGTGGCGCAGGCCGTCAGGATGACTGCTCGGAGGGACCGGGGTGTCCTGCGTGTCACAATGCCCTACCGCGAATCCGAAGGTGTGCCGTGTAACCATACGCAGCCGGGACGAAGATCCTACAGGTTCTCGTTCGCATGCGCGACAGCCGCCGGTCGGACCGAGGCCGCCCGGCGGGATTTCGGGACGCTTGTGCCGCGCGGTACGATTCGTGCTTGGGGAGCCTTGCGGGCGGTGCCGGCTTTCTATAGATCTTGGTCCGGCCCGCCTCGACTTGGCGGAAGTTGAGTAGACGACGGGAGGCTCCATGGCCTACATCATCACCGAGCCCTGCATCGGCACGAAGGACGCGAGTTGCGTCGAAGTGTGTCCGGTGGACTGCATCTACGAGGGCGAGGATCAGTACTACATCCACCCGGACGAGTGCATCGACTGTGGGGCCTGCGAGCCCGAGTGTCCCGTGCAGGCGATCTTTCCCGACACCGACGTGCCGCCGGAGTGGACGAGCTATATCGAGAAGAACCGAGTCTACTTCGAGTAGACTCGGTTTCTTCGAGTCACGGGGCGGGAGGCGCGGCGGCGTCTCCCGCCTTCGTTATTTCGGTCTTGCGGCCGGACGACGGGACCAGAGCCTACGGAGCACCGGCGAGGAAGGATCCCGTTTCAGGAGTCCGGCACACGTAGAGCGTGTCGAAGGATCTCCCTGGCCGGGACACCCTGTCGGCGCCCACGGTTAAGGATCGGCACAGCACGCTGTCAGTAGCCCAGTTCCCGAAGCTTCTCCAGGGAAATGACGGCCGGCACCTGCTCACCGGCGGGGACCAGGCTGGGACGCTCGGCGTCTTCGCGACGTTGCTGCCGGACGAGTAGCAGTCCGGCCGCCAGCGCCGCCGCTCCGAGCAGACTCACGGTAAGGGTGCGGATGATTACCTCCGGTTGCGGACCCGACTCGTCGAACAGCGAATGCACGAACCGTGCCACGAATCGCTGGTGCGAATTGTGGAGGTATCTTTGTTCCTGGAACAGACTTACGCGCTCCGGGGCCGTAGGTTGCGCCCGGAGTTGCGGATTCCTGATGCCGAGCCTCGTTCGTTTCGTCGGAAAACCGTGCCGGGTGGGACACCGAGGCCTCCGACCACGAGCCCCCGCGACCAGGAGGTCCGATGCCTGAAACGCAAGCCGCCACGTTGCGCGCGGCACACGAGGGAGATCCCATCGCGCTATGCCGCGTGCTGGTGGCCATCCCGTCGGAAAACCCGTCGCTGGCCCCTGGGGGCTCCGGCGAGTCGGAGATCGCCGGGCTCACGGCCGGCCTCCTGGAGGAATGGGGGCTGGCGGTGGACGTCGTGGAGGTGGCGGAGGGCCGGCCCAATGTGGTCGCCCACCTCGAAGGGGAGGGCCCGACGCTCCTCCTCAACGGACATCTCGACACGGTGGCCGCTGCGCACATGAGGGTTCCCCCGTTCGCCGCGGATCTCCGCGACGGCCGGATCCGGGGACGGGGAGCGTGTGACATGAAGGGGGGCGTCGCCTCGTTGATGGCGGCCGTACGACGTCTCGCGCTGGAAGAGGGGCACAGGCCGTCCGTGGTGGTGGCGCTCACCGCCGATGAGGAGCACACCTCGCTCGGGATGCAGGCGCTCGTGGCGTCGGGTGTCCGGGCCGACCTTGCCGTGGTCTGTGAGCCCACCTCACTGGCGGTCATGCCGGCGCACAAGGGGTTCGTCTGGCTGGAAGCCATCTTCCGCGGGAAGGCCGCCCACGGCTCACGCCCCGACGTGGGCGTCGACGCGATCCGGCACGCGGGTCTGTACCTGAGTTCGCTCGACGCGCTGCAGAAGGATCTGGAGGCTCGCCCCGCGCATCCGCTGCTCGGTCACGGCTCATGGCATGTCGGCACGGTCCATGGAGGAGAGGCCGACTCCGTGTACCCCGCGGCGTGCCGGCTGACGCTGGAACGGCGCACGCTGCCTGGCGAAGCCGGAGAGGACGTGCTGCGCGAGTTCCGTTCGGTACTCGATGGAGTGCGCGCCCGCCACCCGAACGTCGAGGCCGACCTGCGGATCACGCTCGAACGGGCGGGCACGGAGGTTGCCACGGACGATCCACTCGTGCGCGGGCTGCTGGCCGCGGCCCGCGCCTGCGGTGTCGCGCGTGGGGTGGCGGGGATGACCGCCTGGGTCGACGCCGCATGGCTCAATCAGGCGGGCATCCCCGCGGTATGCTTCGGGCCAGGCTCGATTGCCCAGGCGCACTCCGCCGACGAGTGGATCGACGCGCGTGAGATCGAGGTGTGCGCGGAGATCCTCGAACGGTTCGCCCGGGACGCCGCGGGCCCGTCCGCGTCGTAGGGTGGGCACGCCGCCCACCGGTGACGCGGACGGGCTGCTAACTCTTTGTCTTGATCTCGATCGTACCGCCGTCGAAGCCCGTGCCGTAGCGGATGGTCGCATCACGTCCGTTGCGATATCTGATCTCCTGCACCTCGGACACGCGGATGTTGCGTAGCGTCTCGAGCCCACCCTGGCGGTTGCCGTCGAGCAGAACCACCGGCGCGACGCCTCCGCGCGGCCGGAGCCAGCGGGCGCGAAGCCGCTGGATGGCCTGATAGCAGTCGAGTGTCATAACGGGCTCGAGGTCCTGGGCGGTCAGGACGTTGCCCGAGCTGCGCGCGCCGCCTCCGCCTCCGCCTCCGCCTCCACTGGCGCAACCGGTCAGTCCCAGGGTGAGCGCGGTGGCCAGGATGAGGAAGGAACGCATGAGAAGCCTCCGTGAAGTGGGGTCCTGCCGGTCGGGTGGGTCATGTCCCGCGGATCGGTCGCTACATTATGCGCGCCTGCCGGAATTCGCGCCACGCCCCCGGAGGGGTCGCGCGGATGGAGAAGGCCGGGCGGGTTGTGGAGAGGACGGTCTCGCCTGCGCGGGCCCGGGTGCCCGCAGCGCGGCGGCGGCGCCGAGCTTGCTGGTGCGCGATTGCCCGGATAAGCTCCCATCTTCCGGTGCCGGCCGGGGCCGGGACCGACGTTCCAGGTGGCCCGGGGGTCTCTGAGATGCGCAACGCGTGGACCGCGACGGTCCTCTCGACGATGGTGCTGGTGGGGTGTGTCGCCCGGGAGGGAGATGTGGCTGAGCTGGCGTTCGTGGACGGCGTGGTGTGGACAGGGGTCCCGGGGGCCCCGCAGGCGGCGGCGCTGGCCGTGCGGGACGGGCGCGTGCTCGCGACCGGAAGCACGGCGGAGATCGAGCGGTTCATCGGCAGCTCCACGCGTGTGGTGCGCCTCCACGGGCGCCTCCTGATGCCGGGGTTCGTGGACAGCCACGTCCACTTCATCGGCGGTGGCTTCCAGCTCTCCAGCGTCGATCTGCGCGACGCCGCCACGCCCGAGGAGTTCGCCCGGCGCATCGGCGCGTTCGCGGCGACCCTGGAGCCCGGCGCGTGGATCACCGGGGGCGACTGGGATCACGAGCTGTGGGGTGGCGACCTGCCCCGCAAGGAGTGGGTGGACTCGCTCACGCCCGCCAATCCGGTGATGGTGCAGCGGCTGGACGGCCACATGGCGCTCGCGAACTCGCTCGCGCTTAGCGCGGGCGGCGTGACGGCGGACACACCGGATCCGCCCGGCGGCGCCATCGTCCGGGACGCTTCGGGCGCACCGACCGGCGTGCTCAAGGACGAGGCGATGAACCTCGTCTTCCAGGCCATTCCGGAGCACACGGACCAGGAGATGGACCGAGCGCTGGCCGCGGCGGTCCGGCACGCCCTTTCTCTCGGCGTGACGCAGGTGCACGACATGGGCACGTGGCGCAGCCTGGAGACGTATCGGCGCGCCCTCGAGAAGCGGCGTCTGCCGTTGAGGATTTACTCGGTGGTGCCCATCGCGACGTGGGCGCGGCTGCGCGACTTCGTGGAGGAGAACGGCCGGGGAGACGATCGGCTGTGGTGGGGCGGACTCAAGGGCTTCGTGGACGGCTCGCTGGGCTCGACGACCGCGTGGTTCTATGAGCCTTACGTGGACGAGCCGAACACTTCGGGGCTGCTGACTACCGACACGGCGAGCCTGCGCGAATGGATCGGCGCGGGCGACCGCGCGGGGCTCCAGATCATCACGCACGCGATCGGCGACCACGCGATCGACTGGCTCCTGGACGTTTATCAGGCTACGGCCGAGGCCGATGGCCCACGCGATCGGCGCTTCCGCATCGAGCACGCGCAACACCTCAGCAGGAGTGCGATTCCCCGGTTCCGGGAACTCGGGGTAATCGCGTCGATGCAACCGTACCACGCCGCGGACGACGGGCGGTGGGCTGATAAGCGTATCGGTCCCGAGCGCATCAAGACCACCTACGCGTTCCGCTCGCTGCTCGACGCGGGCGCAACGCTGGCCTTCGGGTCCGATTGGACCGTGGCGCCGCTCGATCCGATCCTCGGCATCGACGCGGCGGTGACCCGGCGCACGATCGACGGGGCAAATCCGAACGGATGGGTTCCCGAGCAGCGCATCGGGCTCGAAGAGACGCTGCGTGCGTACACATGGGGTGGCGCGTACGCCGGCTTCAAGGAAGCCGTGCTCGGGACGCTGCAGCCGGGCAGGTACGCCGATCTTGTGGTGCTCTCCGACGACCTGTTCAGCCTGGATCCCGACGCGATCGTGAACGCTCGGGTCGACATGACCGTAGTGGAGGGTGTCGTGGCGTACGAGCGCGGCGGCGGGCCGGCGGGCCGGTAGGCGCATCACCGGAAGACGGAGTCGGGATGACGAGGAGCTCAGGATCAGGGCCGGACCTCGAGAGGGCGCGGCAGGTGACGATCGACGCGCTCTGCGAGCACTTTGCCAACGACGTCGTGGACATGGAGGAGTTCGAGCGGCGCGTCGACCGCGCGCACCAGGCGGCGACGTCGGAGGAGCTGAAGGCGCTGCTACGTGATCTGCCGGGCGGCGATCTGCCGGCGGTGGCGCGGCCTGCGGCGGGAGTGGAGCCTGCGGCGGCGCGGCCGGGAGCCTCGGAAGCGGCCGGAGCGCAGGTGTCCGCCGCCTCTCGCGGCGCGGGTGTGGCGTTGCCCTCTCAGGTGCGCGACCACGGCCTGGTGCTGGCCGTGCTCAGCAGTTCGGTACGACGTGGTGCGTGGACTCCTGCGCGCAGGAACTACGCGCTGGCGATGTGCGGGGGCGCCGAGCTGGATTTCCGCCAGGCACGGCTGGCCCCGGGCGTCACGGAAGTCCGGATCATGACCGTGTGCGGCGGTGTGAAGATCATCGTGCCTCCAGGACTCCGCGTGGAGAGCCGCGGCGTGGGGCTCATGGGTGGCTTCGAGCATGTGGACGATCCGGCCACCGACCCCGACCCGGACGCACCGACCCTCCTGATCCGCGGAATCGCGTGCATGGGCGGCGTGCACGTCGATGTCCGGCTTCCCGGCGAGTCGGGCCGGGACGCGCGCCGGCGCAGGAAGCACCGGAGCAAGGAACGCAAGCGGTTGGGCCGTGGGTTCTACGAGTGACGGCCTGCGGGCCGGGAACCGAGAGGAGGTGTGGCGCATGCCGAGAGCCCTATGGAACGGAGTGGTACTTGCGGAGAGCGACGCCACGGAGGTCGTGGAGGGGAACCACTACTTTCCCCCTGATTCCGTGCGCCGGGAGTACTTCGAGGAGAGCGAGGGGCATACGCTGTGC
>Ga0114931_10001791_pt1 | contig 27311 bp, 23 predicted proteins | sample 2SBtaG_FD_89579 | JGI IMG/M metagenome (GOLD analysis project Ga0114931, IMG submission 89579) | Deep subsurface microbial communities from Kolumbo volcano to uncover new lineages of life (NeLLi) - 2SBTROV14_V59a metaG | ecosystem: Environmental > Aquatic > Marine > Volcanic | place: Kolumbo... | reverse complement strand
CTTTCATCCATATTTATTTGATGCTTCGCAAGGTAATATCACCATTCGTAATTTTTCATTTGATCTGGGTCCTGTCTTAAATTTGTTTAATTCCGTCTACTTGTTTAAAATCATCTTTTATATGACCGGGGTTATAGGGCTATTTTTATTTGAGCATGCAGTGTTAAAGCCCTTTTTTGAACGAAGAAAACACAGGATCAGCCAGTAAACTTTTGTAGGATGCTCATCACACTCCCTTTATATCCAAGGCCAAACAAATTAAGGTGCACCAGCAGAGGGTATAGATTGTAAAGATCCATCCTACGATCAAACCCTGGTTCTAGAGGGAATACCTCCTGATAGCTTTTGTAAAAGGCACTGTCAAATCCACCAAACAGCCGTGTGAAGGCAATTTCCATTTCACGATGACCATAGTACACGGCTGGATCGATCAAACATGGTCCTCCCTCATCATCTGCAATCAAATTTCCTGACCAAAGATCGCCATGGATCAGGGCAGGAGGCTCATCGGGAAACCATTCTTTGAGCCTTGCAAATAGTTTATCAAAATGTTTAACATCCTCCGGAGATAACAGATGGCTGGATGTGGCTCGTCGAATCATGGGCTCAAGCCGCTCCTGGATAAAAAACTCTACCCAGCTTACCGATGGATGATTACTTTGAGGCAGGGAGCCAATAAAATTATCATAATCCAGACCAAAATGGGAATGGCTGTTACAATGAAGACCCGCGAGCCCATGACCGAGACATTGCCAGTAATCCGCTCTACGGGCTGACTGTTGAATATACTCCATAAAAATCATGAATGCTCCACCAACCTCAGCTCGACCTTTTACTTGTGGAATCCTCATTTGAGTATGATCCTTTAAAAGAGAAAGCCCGCGCTCCTCATACTTGAACATCCTCTTAGCTTCGGCTCGGTTACTCACTTTAACAACAAGTACTCCTTTACTGGTCATTAGCTGATACACCTCTGAGATACTTCCCCCACCCAGAGGTTTATATCCTTCAATAATCCCTGGAATTCCTGCATATTTCATGCCATTGGCCAAAAGTTGATCTCGATGTTGAGCGTGCATTTTAGAACATACTTATGTTCATAATTGAACAATCATAAAAATTCATATAATCATAATTTATTGATTTTCAGTAATTTATCATTCTGGCACAGGGGTTGCATCCCTATTTACAACCAAAATAACAACATGGACTGAATGAAGCCAAGGTATCCGAAAAATTCAGATAACAACACTCCCTTGGCTTCTTTTTTCAACTCGGTATCAAAGGCAAAGAAATCAAAATAAGCAGGTTTGGGGAGGGCTAAGGCCCTCCTTTTGTTTTATATGAAATTGATTAAGCGTTTTTTGTGGCTATGTTCAGGAAGCAATTTAGCGTTGCTGAAACAATGTCCTACGGAAACTAGCCGCTACGCATCCATCGGGGCCACCGTATTATTCACAGGCCTATTTGCCGCCTTCGCCTCTTCCTATGCCATCTATACTTTTACCGCTAATTACTGGTGGTCAGCAATAATGGGCTGCCTTTGGGGCCTGATGATTTTCAACTTCGACAGGTATATCGTATCCAGTATGCGTAAAAGCAGCCGCACCAGGCATGATCTTAAGCTTGCTATCCCAAGGGTTATTCTGGCCATTCTGATCTCTCTGATCATTGCCAAACCCCTTGAACTAAAGATCTTCGAAAAAGAAGTAGCCACAGAGCTGATCGATATGAACAGGGCCATTCATCAGGCACGCGTGGATAAGATCACTCAAAAATATTCTATGCTTGAAGCGACCCTTACCATGGAGAAACAGATGCTTCAAAAAGAACTGATGGATAAATCCGGTTTGAGAGACAGTCTGGTCCGAATTGCCCAACAGGAAGCCGATGGCACAGGAGGAAGCATGCGCCGTAATGCAGGTCCTATCTATCGGCTAAAACGAAATGATGCAGAGACACTTGATAAGGAATTGCAGGCCCTGCGATTGATCAACCTTCCCCTCATTCAACAGAAGAATGAAGAGATTCAAGAGCTAAGGCGGAAGAGAGACATCGAAATCAACGCGCTTCCCCGTTCCGGGTATTCAGGATTGGCCGCCCGATTAGAGGCGGTACACAATCTTGTTACCAAAAGTTCAACTCTATGGTGGGCTAATTTTTTTATTATTTTGCTTTTCATCGCTCTTGAAACCGCCCCGGTCTTGGTAAAGCTAATCTCTGATAAAGGACCCTATGATTACCTGCTGGCTGAGAAGGAGCATCAATTTGTCAGGCGTTGGATCCTTTACAAGGCCAGGTCCGACCACAGCCTCAGAAAAAAGGCCTCCGGCCTGGGTCCGGAAGAAAATGCTTTTATCAGCAATCAATTATCAAGCCCTCCTTCATGAATATGATCTTATGTCCTTTTGTAGAACATAGACATGAGATCATATATTAACCCACCTATCGCTGTGCCATAAGATCTCCGGCATTCACCAGTCAAAGAAATTCTTGTCGATACCCTTTGGGGTTATTCCCAAGAGCTGATCGCGCCAATGAATTCACTTCCATGTAGCTGGCGCCAGACTTGAATTTCGAATCTCTAAGAAGCATCCCAAATTCTGCCACAGCTGCTGACCAGCGAAAGTTGTCCGATGTTGCCTCCAGATCAATGTACTCATCTACTACAGGCACTGTGATCAGTTGACTAATCAGGCCGTCTGGTTTTTTATAGCGAAGCTTAACAGTCATAAGCTCATGGCTTGACCTGGCTAGTTTATTGATCCGAGGCTGCTGATATTTTAAAGGGTCTATGGCTCCTGCCTTTAAAGATTCACTGCCTGCAGGGATTAATTCATAAAGAGCCGTCACCGTGTGGCCAGCACCCAATTCCCCAGCATCTTTCTTGTCATTGTTGAAATCTTCGTCCTGTAGCTTACGGTTTTCATAGCCGATGAGACGATATTCTTTAACCGTAGCCGGGTTAAATTCAACCTGAATTTTAACATCTTTGGCAATTGTAAACAGAGTGCCGCCGAATTCAGTTACCAATACCTTCCTTGCCTCCAGGATATTATCGATGTATGCATAGTTGCCATTCCCCTGATCCGCAAGCGTTTCCATTTTAGAATCTTTGTAATTACCCATTCCAAATCCCAGTACCGTAATGAAAATCCCACTTTCCCGCTCCTTCTCAATTAACCGCTCCATGGCCGCATCGCTCGACGCTCCAATATTAAAATCTCCGTCTGTTGCCAGGATGACCCGGTTGTTCCCTCCTTCGATAAAATGAGATCTTGCCAGTGAATATGCCAGTTTTATACCGGCTCCTCCGGCGGTAGAGCCTCCTGACGTTAATCGGTCCAACGATGTCCGTATCGTTGTCTTATCTGCCCCGGAGGTTGGTTGCAATACCACTCCAGCTGCCCCTGCATAAACTACAATGGCTACCTGGTCTTGCTCACGTAACTGATCTACCAGCATAGCAAGCGATTTTTTTAACAAGGGTAATTTGTTCGCACTGCTCATAGAACCCGACACATCGATAAGAAATACCAGATTTGACGCCGGAAGGGATTCGGTTGGTATTTCCTTTCCCTGAATGCCGATATGGACCAGTCGGTGAGCTTTGTTCCAGGGAGCGACAGATACTTCCGTGTACACAGAAAAAGGAACATCTCCTGTTGGTGGCTTGTAGTCGTAGTCAAAGTAGTTGACCATCTCCTCAATACGAACTGCATCTTTTGGTGGTTGCTGTCCGTTCACCAGGAACCGGCGGATATTGCTATATGAAGCGGCATCCACATCGATGGAAAAAGTAGATAAAGGTGTACGCCTGGCAGTATGAAACTGGTTCTCATGGATGGTGGCATACCCTTCCGTGTTCCATGGCTGGGATTCCATAGGGGCCGGCATTGAGTAGAACCTATCTTCTTCTGCTCTACCCCGTCTTTTATCTCTTTTAATTGTAGTCGCAGCATAACCCAGTGATTTAGATACTCTTTTTACTGCTATACCAGTAACAATAACTTCATGTAAGGAAGAAATGTCAGCTTCAAGAGAAACATCAATCTTTTCTTGCCGGGCTACTTTAACTTTCATACTGGTATAACCGACAAAACTGAAAACCAGTACATCCCCGGATGAAGCCATGATGGTGTACTTTCCATACAAATCCGTAACTGTCCCGGTAGTTGTACCCTGGATGACCACATTTACACCCACCATGGCCAGTTGGTCGTTGGCATCGGTAACGATCCCTGTAATCTGATGTGGTTGTGCAAATGTCAGACTGCCAAAACAAACTAGTAGCTGACTAAATACAATACTCCTATATTTCATGATTTTAACTTTTTGATTCAATATGATGATGCTTACTAATCATGAATTCCATAAAAGTTATCATTTTTGCCCTTCCAAATACTTAAAATGCCTTTTTCATTCGTCTCTAAATCATCAAAATCAGATCATGACTTATTAGAAGAATACCGCCATTCAAGAGATATCAACCTCGTATCAGAATTATTTATTCGATATAGTCACCTGATCTTTGGGGTATGCCTCAAGTATCTGAAAGACAAGCAGACTAGTGAAGATGCCGTCATGTATGTCTTTGAAGTAATGAAGGAGAAGTTAACTTCCCATCAGGTAGATAACCTTGGAGGCTGGATCCATATTACCACTCGCAACCATTGTCTTATGCAGCTTCGGTCTGAACAGATGCTTCAAAAAAAAGAAAAAAGATATCAGGTTGATATGGAATTGACCTATGAACTGCATCAGAATAATAGGGAGGTGCCAGAAGCAACCATGAGGCAGTTAAAGAATTGTTTGGCCAAACTTTCGACAGAACAAAGGCGATGTGTTGAGTTGTTTTATTTCAGCCAAAAATGTTATAAGGAGGTGGCCAATCTTACGGGATTTAATTTGGGCAAAGTGAAGAGTTACTTGCAAAATGCAAAACGAAATCTGAAAATTTGTCTTGAAACAAATGAAGGTTGATCAAAAATATCATATTGCCAATAATCCGGAGCATCTTACTAAAGATGAAATGATAGCCTATGTTGAAGGAAAGCTGAGTAACCGGATAATGCACCGGCTGGAAACTCATTTGGTAGATTGCGAGCTATGCAACGAAGCCCTTGATGGGCTTTCCAGGGAAGAAGGAATCCAATCATTTTCTCAGGTTCTTTCTAAAATTAACAGGCCATTTGTCAGAAAAGAACGAATAATAAAGCCATATCTGGTGGCTGCAGCTTCTCTCGTGCTCATCTCTCTGACTGTGGTTAGCGTTTGGTGGCTCCAATCACCTGAAAAAGAAGCTATTGTAGCGCAAACTTCCTCCCCTAAGATCCCAGAGCAAACTCCTGTAACAGACAGTAGCCGGAGCGTAGAATCCTTCGTTGCTGATCAGACAACTACTGATAAACAGTTACAGGAAGAATTGACACCAAATGAATCCATTTCATCTCCAACTATTACCACATCACCGGTCCCAAAAGAGGAGAATCTAGCGGCTTCGGAGATGGACGTGATCAAGAGTGATGATACCACTGCCAGTGCGAGCGTAGGAGACTCTGCTCTTGCAGATCTTGAGCAGGATACCGGTGTGACCAGGGTAGTGACAGGCCAGGCGGTAGGACCGGTGGCAGAGCCACCAAGAACCATTAGTGGCAGGATAACGGATCAGTTAAATGGCAAACCTCTGCCAGGGGCGAACATTCGGGTGGCAGGACAATCCATTACTTCTACTTCAAACCAGGAAGGTATCTATACCATTGAAGTTCCAAAAGATGTGGATAAGCTTGAGTACTCTTATACAGGCATGGAGACAAAACATGCCATAGTCGGAGAATCGGATCAATTGGATGTTGCCTTGTCCCCAGAAACAACTCAGCTTTCTGAGGTGGTCACGACCCGAAAGGCCAAACTGTTTAATCGAAGCTCGGTTGCTGCGAAACCACAAATGGGCAATGTAGCCTACCGGCGATATCTGAGACAAAATGTTCATTATCCACAAACTGCTGCTGACGCGGACATCAAGGGAGATGTGGTACTTTCAGTAGTCATTGACCGTGATGGAAACATTGATAATGTCATGGTCAAGCAATCTCTAGGGTATGGTTGCGATGCAGAGGCGATCCGATTGGTAAAAGAGGGTCCTGCCTGGTTACCGGCTACAATAAACCATCAGTCTACCGTGGATACGGTAAGTGTAAGCGTCCGGTTCAGGAAATAAAGAACCGTTTCAAGCTAAACTTTGTTATATTTATGTAACCAACGAAAACGATCGTGAAATGGGTAATAACATCGTATTTCGTCCTCATGAATCTGGCACTCTACGCGCAAGACCACCATTTTGTGCCAGAACTTCCGCCGACCCCATCCTTGATCCTGCCGCAAGTAGTAGTGAGTTCATCTCATCAACCGCTTAATGATTACATTTTTAAAAACAAACAATTTTACTGGCAGTATAAGTACAAGCTTACAGACTATGATAATTATCGATTTTTTCTTAAGCAAGCCGAAGGACTCAACCCGATGGGTGGGAACATCCAGTCTGGACTCAGGTTTCTGATTTCCAGGGCACAACATAAACCAATCGATCACGACATTTATTCACCCTATTAACCCATTCGCCCATTATATGCTTCTTTTCCCTACTTTTGGTGCCTGATTGATCAAACAACTATGACCGGTAAGGTGAAAATCGATCAAATTGACAGGCAGATCCTTGATTTTCTTCAAAGAGATGGGCGTATAACGAATGCCCGGCTTTCCCAAGAAATTGGCCTTTCACCGGCCCCAACATTAGAGAGGGTGAAAAAACTTGAACAAACCGGGTACATTAAAGGCTATCATGCCGTATTGGATAATGATATGCTTGGATTGGGGGTCAGTACCTTTGTCAAAGTGTCCTTGAAAACCCATAACCGGGAGACCATTGATCAGTTCGTCTCAGCCATTAACAATATTGATGAGGTGGTGGAGTGTCACCATACCACCGGATCATCTGACTTTTTACTAAAGGTAGTGACCAAAGATATTCCATCTTATCAGCAACTGATGTTGGAAAAAATCACGAATATCCTTCAGGTGGATGATATGGAATCAATGGTCATCTTATCTACCTTCAAAGACAGTAAGGCAATCCCCATTCCCGAATCCCATGAATTCTGAGGTAGATACTCCCATATTGATTCTCAATGGCCCGCAGATCGATCAGAAGATCAAAAGGATGGCCTATGAAATTTATGAGAACAATTTCAAAGAAAAGTCAGTTGTTCTGGCCGGGATATGTGCCCAGGGCAAATTCCTGGCCAAGAAGCTTTATGCTCATCTGGAAGAAATTGCAGGTTGGACACCGGTGGTCATTGAAATAGACCTGGATAAGAGTCATCCATTTCGAGTAATGGACCGGATAGATACCCTCGATTTAAATGTGGCCAACAAAGTCCTTATTTTGGTGGATGACGTTTTGAATACAGGCAAAACCGTGGCGTATGGGATGAAACCATTCCTCAATGTGAAAATAAAGAAAATGGAGCTGGCGGTACTTATCGATCGGAGCCATCCTGCCTTCCCTATACGAGCCAGGTATACGGGGTATGCCTTGTCCACCACCTTATCAGAACATGTTACGGTTAACCTGCGAGGTAAGGCAAAGGGCGTTTATCTTCACTAACCATGTCAGAACAAAAGCCGGCAAAACGGGTAACAACTCATCGACTTCTGGAAATGAAAAACCAGGGAGAAAAGATAGCCATGCTTACGGCGTATGATTTTTCAATGGCCAAAATCCTGGACCAGGCGGGGATCGATGTTCTCCTTGTGGGAGATTCGGCTTCCAATGTGATGGCTGGACATGAGACGACCCTTCCCATCACCCTTGACCAAATGATTTATCATGCTTCATCTGTCATACGTGCAGTCGAAAGGGCCTTGGTGGTTGTGGACCTTCCGTTCGGTTCATATCAGGGAAATTCTGAAGAAGCACTCCGAAGCGCTATCCGGATCATGAAAGAATCCGGAGCTCATGCAGTAAAACTGGAAGGTGGAGAGGAGGTACGTAAATCCATTGCGAGGATCCTGACGGCAGGAGTGCCCGTGATGGGTCATCTTGGACTTACCCCTCAGTCCATCTATAAATTCGGTACCTATGCTGTTCGGGCGAAAGAAGAAGCTGAAGCTGAGAAACTCCTGGCCGACTCGAAACTTCTCGAAGAAACCGGTTGTTTTGCCATTGTCCTGGAAAAAGTACCCGCCGCTCTTGCAGAAGAAGTGGCCCGAACGGTATCTATTCCAATTATTGGTATTGGAGCCGGGGCAGGGGTGGATGGACAAGTCCTTGTGATGCAGGATATGTTAGGAATTAATAAAGAATTTAATCCACGGTTTCTTCGTCGCTATGCCGACTTGTACCATGTGATCGGCCAGGCCGTTCAACAATATGTTTCGGATGTAAAGTCTATTGATTTTCCAAATGAAAATGAAAAATATTGAGTTAACAATATCTGTTCAAATCACTCATTTTTAGTCAGTTAACATGTGTATCTTAAAATATTAAATCTGCATATAGCTAGGTTTGCACAATGGAGTCTTGCTAATTTTACATCCTGAATGGTAACGATTTATCACCAGCAGGCCAAAGAAGCTGACAAATGGTTTCCTTTGGATAAAAACTATATCCTGAAGGAAGTTCAGTTCCATGATCGCGCCGAACTGCTGAATTGGCTGGTGGTTGAAGCTCCCCGGTACTATTTGAAACTGAACAACCCGCTAGGTTTGTTGGATGAGACTGCGGAGAAATTCAATGATTCCTGCTTTGAGCATGTAGAGTTTTTATTCCCTTTTTACGATAAGTTATGTAGTCTTTATCGTTTTAAGCATGGAGAAATACAGCTCGAATTTTTATTCGATGGCGCAAGCCATTTTGAAAAGTATTCAAAAGACTGGATTCTTACTTTTAAATCCTGGAGTCAGGCCCTCATGCAAAGAAGAGAGGTGCTGCTTGCCCTTTTGGAGATGATTGTTTACCATCATACAGATGAGCGATCTGTTCGATTGATCAATCAGCGATTACAGTTTCATATTGAACATCATTTTGAAGTACGCTTGTATCGATACCGTGGTATTATCGATCTTCAGCAGGCATGATCAATGAACAATATCGAACCCGGTATAGCCTTGCCATTTTCCTTCACTTACCTCTAATCTTTCGACCCTTCCACGGGGTGGACCGCCGTTTCGGCACCATCTGATTAACTGATTGATCAGCTGCCTGCTACCTTCTGCCTCAATAAGTACTGTGCCGTCCGGCAGATTTTTGACCTGTCCCAGGATACCCCATTGTCGCGCAACATCACGAGTTGAAGCCCGAAAAAATACCCCCTGTACTCGTCCGAAAACCTGAATCGTTACATGTTGCATTAAATCACCTCCCTTATCAATGGTAAGATGAACTATTTTATTTTTTCACCTTATTCACCATAAGGTATCCATATATTTTTGATCTGGACAGCCTTATGTAAAAAGTAGTCGGGTTTAGTTTGGGCAGGATCAAACCAATCGGGATTTCGTCCAAAATTAACCCATGTTCTTTTCATATTCGCGGCCGATGAATAGCGGATCCTTGTACTTCCTTCCCTGGAACCAAAGTACCATAGTCCATCCACATCGTCATGATCAGACAACACATCAGCAAGAAGGTCCTTGTCACCGGTAACGATGTTGACGACCCCGGGAGGCACATCCGAGGTGTCGAGTACCTGGTATAAATCGGTAGCCAATAGAGGAAACGTCGATGAGGGCACAGCTACCACCGTATTACCCATAGCAATGGGTGGTAAAACAGCAGACACGAATCCCAGTAGAGGGGCTTCTTCCGGACAAACAATCCCCATAACCCCCAATGGTTCTTTCATGGCCAGTGTGACGTTTCTGTACGGCGTATCATGAATAGTCCCTTCATATTTATCTGCATAAGCTGCATAAGTGAATATGCGCTCAAGGGTCATGTTCACCTCTCGTAAAGACCTTCTTTTTGTTTGCCCTAAAAGATCAGATAATCGACCTGCAAATTCCGCTGCCCGTGCTTCCAGGTTCTCTCCAACAAAGTAAAGGACCTGAGCTCGTATATGGGCCGCTGTAGTTGACCATCCCTCAGCGGCATGGGCCGCCTCCACAGCATTTCTGATGTCCTTGCGATTTCCCAATCCAACTTGTCCGGCAAGGTCTCCCGAGGCATTGAAAACTGGCATGTTATATCCGCCATCCGGTCTTTTCTGTTTTCCTCCCATGTACATTTTAGCTGTTCGATCGATGCCTGGGACCTGATTGACATTTCCCACCCCCTTGGATTTATTCAAAGGTGATAAAACTGTTGGTGCCGGGAGAAAGTCCTTCTCAATGCCAAATCGAACATACTCATACAGCCCTTCAATCCCTCCTTCCCGTCCAAAACCCGATTCCCGGTAGCCGCCAAACCCAGACGCCGCATCAAAAACATTGGTACAGTTGACCCATACGCTACCTGCTTTTACCTTAGGAGCAATATCTAAGGCCAGATTGATATTTTCCGTCCAGATACTAGCAGCCAACCCATAACGTGTATTGTTTGCCAGCTTTACCGCTTCAGAGGGAGTTCGAAAGCTCATAGCTATCAGTACCGGCCCGAAAATCTCCTCCTGAGCTATCAGAGATGCCGGGGCCACATTCGTGAATAAGGTAGGAGGATAATACCAGCCTTCTTTCGGGCATGTCCAGGAAGGTTGCCACATGTCAGCGCCCTCATCCAGGCCTTTCGACACCAGAGATTCAATGGTTTTCAGCTGTACAGGAGCTACAATAGCTCCAATATCAACACCCTTGTCCAGAGAATGACCAACCCGGAGCTTCTCCATACGGTTTTTGATTTTCCGGTAGAGTTTATTTGTTATACTTTCCTGAACCAGCAGACGTGAACCGGCACAGCATACCTGCCCCTGATTGAACCAGATGGCATCCACTATACCCTCAACCACTCCATCGAGGTCGGCGTCATCAAACACAATAAAAGGGGATTTGCCACCCAGCTCGAGAGACAATCTTTTTTCTGAATCAGCGGTTACCTGACAAATTTTTCTGCCTACTTCTGTTGAACCTGTAAATGCAATCTTCGAGATATCGCGATGTTTAACCAACTCAGCCCCTGTCGAACCGTCCCCTGTAACAATATTGACTACGCCCGGTGGAAGATTGATCTGTTCGCAAATTTCAGCGAATAGCAACGCCGTAAGCGATGTATATTCGGCTGGTTTAAGCACCACTGTATTTCCCATGGCCAGCGCCGGGGCAATCTTCCAGGCCAACATGAGCATGGGAAAATTCCATGGTATGATTTGCCCAATCACGCCCAGCGGCTCATATCCCTGAAGGGCGCTATCCCTTACCTGGGCCCATCCTGCATGATGATAAAAATGCCTTGCCACCAATGGAATGTCTATGTCGCGGGTCTCACGGATCGTTTTTCCGTTGTCGAGGGCTTCCAAAACAGCGAACAAACGGGCGTTTTTTTGGATCTGCCTGGCCATAGCATACAGGTACCTGGCCCGGACATGACAACTTAATTTTTTCCAATTATCAAATGCCTCATGCGCCGATCTGACAGCATGATTAATGTCTTGTTTCCCCGACAAAGGAATGGAAGCAAGTTTCCTGCCTGTGCTGGGTTCACGACTTATCAGGTATTTCTTGGCTTTGGGTGCGACCCACTTGCCATTGACAAACTGCCTAAACTTAGGACCATGTGATTTGATCCATTCCCTGGCCAGGATATCGGATTCCTGAGCGGGACCGTAATCCATGGATTCATAAATTTTTTTTATTGTCATGTGCTTTTTATGCTATGGGATGTCGATACTGAGCTGAATATCTGCCGGTGACAAAATGTTCCAGTTGCCGTTCAATATCACCAAGCAAACCATTTGCGCCAAATCTGAAATAGTTATTGTTCAACCATTCATTCCCCAGCTCTTCTTTTATAAGGACCAACCAATTGATGGCCTCCCTGGCTTTTCTAATACCTCCTGCCGGTTTAAAACCTATCTTTTTGCCTGTTTGTTCATAGTACTCGCGGATGGTTCTTGTCATGACCAGACTCACGGGAAGGGTAGCATTAACTGATTCTTTCCCGGTACTGGTCTTGATAAAATCTGCTCCGGCCATCATGCACACATGGCTGGCTTTTGCCACATTGGTGAGTGTGGCCAACTCGCCAGTGGCAAGAATTGTTTTCATATGTGCCGTACCACAAGCCAGACGAAAGTTAGATACTTCCATATAAAGAGCTTTCCAGTCTCCACGTAATACATGAGCCCGGCTGATAACAATGTCAATCTCCGAAGCCCCAGCTCTCAGGGATGCCTTTATCTGATTGATTTTCTGATCAAGTCCTATCTGACCGGCAGGAAAACCGGTGGACACTGCGGCTACCGGTATCTGAGAACCCTCAAGGGCATGAACCGCTGCCTTCACCAGGTTATGATAAACGCAAACGGCCCCAACCGTGAGCGGTTCAACCCCGAGCTGATCAAGTATATCCTCCCGAACCGGTTGTTGCGCCTTGGCACAGAGCCTTTGAATGAAATTGCCAGTATCGTCGCCGGCCAGGGTGGTCAGGTCAATACAAGAAACAGCCCGTAGTAGCCAGGCGGCCTGCCATTGCTTTTTAATGGACCTACGCGTCAACATAGATGTAGCCCTTCGTTCAACAGCACTGCGGTTAATCCTTATACTTTGAATAAAATCGATATCCAATCCGGTGGCCTGGTTAGCGACTATTTTATTTTCTGATACATTGCTCATCATTCATCTCCAAACAACCATCTTATTCTCTGGGTGTTCAGGTGCATAAAATAACAGTATTGAAATGAAATAAAGAATGAGACAAGATTATTCTTTATTTTGTTGATCCATACTCAATGAACAATCAGACACTCTCGGCAAAGCTTTCTCTTTCCCACGGGACGCTTTTTGGGCTTATGTTTATGGCCAAAATAAGACGGGTCTGAGTACTGGGGCTTGCGCAACTTTCGGGCAAGCTTTCTATATTTCACGACATTGGCCCTCATCCGCTCACTATATTCTTCTATCAGGCGGTCGTAATAGACGTCATAACTGTACTTCTTTTTTACCTTGATGTTATCTTGAACAGCAGAAGCCGGTGGATCAGGACGGGACTCTGACAAAAGCTGAACAGTTTCACGACTGTTTTGCGCCGAAGCCAATGACACAACGCCCACAAATAGCGTTACTATGGCAGTTTGAATTAAGGGTTTAACATACATGGTAGCATAACCTGAACAACAAAAAAAAATTGCCCCATTACAAGGCAATTTTTTAAACCACCACAAAATTGACTAATTCATTCAGTACGAATGAACCTTATTTATATCAAAAACTAATCCCTTTAGCCGTAAGTAGCAAAGCGATAACCACTATCAATACGAGTAACAAAAATGTCACCGGATGTCTCATTAAATGTTCTACTCGTTGTTTCATCATCGTGCTTTCAAATCAAAGTTAGGAGGTTGGTTATTCTATTTTCATTCAAATCAACGTTTATGTTACACATGTAACATTTTGCGTATTTTTAATAATATTGAAATTGATTTTGTTTAAATATGATATTTTTTGGCCTACTTATAAATAGCACGACAAAATAATAACGCTATTTGTAGATAATTTTAATGCAAGAAATACAAGAATATTTTAACTTTTATCCGAATTATCATCACCCGCTTCTAACGTTCTTTCAACCTGGCATCGTAGATAGCCTGATGCATGGCGGGCCTAACATTGAGTTGATATAATTTACGATTAAGGCGGGTAGGATATACTCTGTTAGACATGAAGATGAACAATATTCCGGTATCAGGATCGGCCCAGGCCATGGTGCCAGTATAACCGGAATGTCCAAAGCTGCGATCGGATGCATCCACAGCAATGGATCCATCTTCTCGGTGATCAATCAATGGTTTGTCAAAGCCGAGACCACGTCGGTTGTCTTCATTGCAATACTGGCAGGTAGTAAACAGCTCCAGGGTAGACCTTGAGATATATCTCTCTCCACCATAACTGCCCATCCACAGGTACATCTGGAAAACCTTGGCCAGATCCAACGCCGTGCCAAACAACCCGGCGTTGCCTGAGACGCCCTTCATCATGGCTGCTCCCTCATCATGTACCGTCCCCCAGAGAGGTGTCATTCGGAAAAATGTATCCACTTCCGTAGGGATAATACGGTCTTTGGGAAAATACCGAAGGGGATTAAACGTGATAGTGGTAGCTCCAAGAGGGCGATAGAAAGTGTCCTTCAAATAGTTCTCGTAGTCTTCCCCGGATAATTTGGTGATGATTTCAGGATATAGATAGAATGACAGGCCTGAATAAACATATCCAGGATCCTTGTTCAGACGGGACTTCCGGATCTGCTTATAGATCTCCCTCCTGTAATCCTTATATAGGTACAGTCCATCAACGATCTTTGTCGGGTACACCGCCGATGAATCATGTGAAAGGGTGTGCCGTTTGTATTTGCCATTCTTTTTAATTGTAGTAGTCCAATAAGGGATCCAGGCTTTCAGTCGGGCATTGTGGGCCAGTACTTCACGGAATTGCAGGTGCTTCTTGTTCCCGTGCTTGAAGTAAGGAAGATAGGTTCCTAAGGTCGCCTCCAGGCTGAATTTTCTCTCGTCATACAGGCGCATCAAACCGGGTAGAGCCCCGGTCACCTTGGTAAGGGAAGCGAAATCATATAGATCTTCCTTACGGACAGGGGTTAAAGAATCATAGCGTATATAACCATAGGTTTTGTGAAAACAGACCTTCCCATCCTTGGCGACCAGTACCTGTATGCCCGGAGCGACACCTGAATCAATTGCATGAAGGGCGATAGAGTCAAGCTTTCGGGTTAAATAAGCTGAATCCAGTCCTGCCTCTCGCGGGGAGGTAAAGCTAAACCTCAGATGGCCTGCACTTGTCAAACCTTCTCCTTCTTCAAATGGACCTACTTCATGAGTCAGGGTATCACCTGCGCCTATCCCTCCGAAAATGATCTGAGAAAGACGATCTTGCATACGTTGAGTATTCTGGCTGATATAAAAAATTGCATCGTACAGGTCCCTTTCTTCTTGTGTGATCTTCACACTGTCGCCAAACAAGCAAAGAATGTTGTATCCTTCCACCCGTCTTATTTCCCCATTTTGCCAACCTTGAGTACGGGTAACAATCTGAAGGTTAGCGTCTTGTTGTAATGACGAAATAGTTGTGTATCGACCTAGAAATTGGAGGAATGGCTCAAAGGTCTTCTCTCCCGAACACCGGATAGAAAGTGTATCGAGTCGTTTCAAAGGGATAATCTCTCCAGCATTCTTTAATAAAACGATGGATGCTCTTCCTTGTGGCAAGGGAATAGACTGAGCCTTCAGCATCGATGACGCAATAAATAGACAACACCCCAAAATACAACCTGCCCTTCCAAACATGGGCCTAAAGTAGGCCAGTAGTTTATTAATTAAAAGCCGGAATCTATCAAAAGAAAGCGAATCTCGGACGAAGTCCTGATTTGATCAGAAAAATGGTTAGAATTTCTCTGTTCATTTTACGAACTTGGTGACTCAACAACCAATTAACACTATGAAAAAATCTTCCTATCTCTCACAACTATGCCTTGTTTTGGCATTTTTACTATTCACCGTTTTTCCTGGATTTACACAAGACGACACCCGCGGAGATCTTGTGGTGGTAGATGCTGAATATGTATCACCTGAATATCTCCATGATTATGTTCAGTGGGGAAAAGAATTCAAAGCATTGGCCGATAAGGTAAACTTTCGGAGCTTCTATGTTAGTTCGGATGATCAGGCATTTTATTATGTATGGCCAATAGGAAAGGACATGTCCGGTATAGATAAGATTGATGCCGATTTTGCTGACCTGATTAAAACTAATCCTGAAGTGGTGGATATGGTAAAAAAATATAGTCATTCCATGACCCATCGAACCCGGGTGGTGTGGCGACATGATCCGGGAAACTCTTATAGCCCGGAAGGATACGATCCCAACTTCAAATCCACTTATTCCAGATTTTACACAGGATACGTCAAGTTCGGGCATTCTCAAGCAATTAAAGAGTTGATGAAAGAATTTAAGGAGATCTGGGCCAGCGCCGGCATCTCTCATGCCTACCAGGCGTACTGGAATGTAATGGGCCAAGAGCAACCTTGTGTTATGTACATTACGGCATATAAAGACCGGCAAAGCTGGGTTGACGAACAGAATGAAGTGAATGAGAAAATAGGTATGGAAAAACTTCAGTCCCTATTGGACAGATGGAATTCCCATATTCGAAAAAACGTCGATGCAGAAGGGATGGAAAGAGCTGACCTTAGTCATTTTAAGAACTAATACAATAACAGTATAGAAAAAGGGTGAGCCGGGAGGCTCCCTTTTTTTGTTTGGTTTTACAGGCCATACCGAACCCCTGTACAACATCTCTTTTCGATGCATTATCCAACCGTACAATCATCTGAATCAGACATATTACTAATCCAAACAATATCATCGATAGATGTGGTTAAAGGTGTTCCTGCAAACGAGCTCTTTTAAAACCTTTTGGCTAAAGGGATTAATCACTATCTTGAGATGGAAAATTATGTTGAACAATGCTAAATAAATATTTCCTTCCAACTGCCCTTCTTTTCTTACTGTTAACCTCTTGTACAGACCGGAGATTGCCTGACAGACCAAACATTATCATCATCCTTACTGATGATCAGGGATATGGCGATACCGGTGCCTTTGGAGCCGTTGATTTCACTACTCCTCACCTGGACCAATTGGCCTCAGAGGGAATGCGGTTTACAAATTTTTATTCACCCCAGGCTGTTTGCAGCGCTTCCCGGGCCGGACTCCTGACGGGATGCTACCCAAACCGCATCGGGATCAATGGCGCTCTGATGCCCTGGGCCAGGGTAGGGATTTCCGACGAGGAGATGACCCTGGCTCAATTGCTCAAGCAAAAAGACTATGCAACAGCCATTGTAGGTAAATGGCATCTGGGACATCACCGACAATTTTTGCCCTTGCAGCATGGGTTTGACGAATACCTGGGCATCCCTTACTCGAATGACATGTGGCCGGTAAATTTTGATGGTACGCCTATCACAGATACTTCCAGTTGGAAATACCGCTATCCGCCACTACCCTTGATTGATGGGAATGAAAAAGTGGAGGAGATCCGCACACTGGAAGATCAGTCAACCCTGACCACAAGATATACCGAGCGGGCGTTACGCTTTATTGAAGAAAATAAAGAACATCCTTTTTTCCTGTATTTGGCGCATTCCATGCCACATGTGCCCCTGGGGGTTTCCGAAAAGTTTAAAGGGAAAAGCAAGCAGGGTATGTATGGTGATGTAATCATGGAAATCGACTGGTCTGTTGGGGAAATCATGAAGGCCCTGGATACCTATCATCTGACTGGCCAAACGCTGCTGGTGTTTATCTCCGATAATGGGCCCTGGCTCAACTTTGGGAACCACGCCGGTTCCACCGGCGGATTGCGGGAAGGTAAAGGTACCAGCTTTGAAGGAGGACAGAGTATTCCGGCAATCATACGTTGGCCCGGTACCATTCCCTCACACCGGATCAGTAATACATTGATGTCAACCATCGACCTCTTCCCTACCCTGGCGGCCATCACCGGAGCTCCTTTGCCACAACATAAAATAGACGGGGTCAATATGCTTCCTGTGTTGGAGGGCAAAAATGTATCCCCTCGTAATCATTTCTTCTATTATTACGGAGCAAATCAGCTGGAGGCCGTACGGAAGGGTCACTGGAAGCTCATATTCCCTCATAAACACCGGTCTTATATCGGACATGCTCCCGGTAAAGATGGTTGGCCCGGAGCTACGCATACCGACTCGATAGGCCTGGAATTGTACAACCTGAGAAGGGACCCCGGAGAACGATACAATGTGATTGATCAATATCCTGATGTTGTGGAGGAGCTACAAGCGCTTGGGAAAGCAGCACGAGAAGATATGGGGGATGCCTTGACTGGAAGGAAAGGGACAAATAACAGGGATTGTGGACATGTAGAGTGATTGCTGTTTGAAGCTCGAAGGTGGAAGGTGGAAGGTGGAAGGTGGAAGATGGAAGGTGGAAGGTGGAAGGTGGAAGATGGAAGGTGGAAGGTGGAAGGTGGAAGATGGAAGATGGAAGATGGAAGATGGAAGATGGAAGATGGAAGGTGGAAGGTGGAAGATGGAAGGTGGAAGGTGGAAGGTGGAGGTTGGAAGGTGGAGGTTGGAAGGTGGAAGCTGGAAGGTGGAAGGTGGAAGGTGGAAGCTGGAGGTTGGAAGGTGGAAGGTGGATGCTGCCAATTCCCAAAACCTGGTATTCAATACCCATTAGCCTTTTATTCCCTAGCTTTACCTTCAACAAACCCTTGGCTGAAATGACTGTTCGATTGATTCAAAGATTCAGCGATCAAATAGGCCGATATCATAATAGACCATCTCTATTCCTCTTGATATTGGCAGTTATTATTTTTTCTGGTCCATCGTATGGACAGAAGCAGCCGCTTTCTCCTTTAGTGAACTCATTTAAGGAATACAATTCCATGAAATCATCTACCCATTTCGGATTAGATTGGATATCTCTCGGGCCTGTACTCAACTCGGCCAGGGTTGAATCAGTTCAGGTAGATCCCGATAATGAAGACATTATGTACGTAGCCTTTGGTTCCGGGAACCTCTGGAAAACCACCAATCATGGCCTTACCTGGAAGCCTATTTTCAATGATGTTCCGGCCCAGGGAATAGGAGATATTGCCCTGGCCCCTTCGAATCCTGATATTCTGTATGTAGGTACTGGCGAAAGTCTTAAAAAGCCCAGGAACTTCACCATGCCAGGTACAGGCATCTATCGATCCGATAACGGTGGACTTACATGGCGTCACCTCGGGTTGGACGATTCCTGGCATATAAGTGAGGTTGCCGTTGATCCGGAGAATCCTGATATAGTGTTGGTGGCTGTCTTAGGTCATTTCTGGACCCCCAATATCCACCGGGGTCTCTATCGTACGGCTGACGGTGGTAAAACATGGAGTCAGGTACTTTACCTGGATGATCGCACTGGGGCTAATGATGTGGTATTTGCCCCTTCTGACCCCGACATTGTTTATGCATCGCTTTGGGAAAATTACCCGGACGTTTACGGTGCCAAGAGTAGTATCTGGAAAAGCATGGATGGTGGTATCTCCTGGAAAAAGGAAGACAATGGTATTCCTGAAACTATTAACCGGGGCCGGATCGGTCTGGCAGTTTCCTATAGCAACCCGAACAAGGTATATGCATTGATGGATAACAGGAATAAACCCAAGCCTATCCTGGCTGCTGAAATCTACCGAACACTTGACGGTGGTAACTCATGGGCAAAAACACATAAGGAAGATGGGTTGATGTTCCTTTCAGTGATCGGTTGGTATTTTGCCGATATCTATGTAAACCCCGGAGATGATAAGGAGATCTTCGCCCTGGGTGTCAAGCTGGCACACAGCCATGACGGTGGAAAAAGTTTTGACTACCTGGATGGAGAAGTGCATCACTTCAATCCCAGTCCGGCCCAAACCCTTCATCTGGACATGTGTGAATTGTGGATCAGCCCAAAACAACCCGACCACCTGGTGCTTGGAAATGATGGCGGCATTTATACCTCCACCGATAAGGGCAATAGCTGGATGCATTATAACAATATCCCCGCTGGTGAATTTTATGACATAGCGCTGGACCAGCGCCAACCTTACCGCATCTATGGAGGTACCCAGGATGATGCCACGGTGTACGGCCCGGGCCGCGAATGGGACCCTCCATTTGCCGATGACTGGCACTACCTCTGGATCGATGCGTGGAGCGGAGGCGATGGATGCCAGACGTACGTAGATCCCGTAGACCCCAATACAATATACTTCAGCGCCCAGCACGGAGCTATTCGCAAGATGGACCTGGCCGCAGACACCTCAAGTGCAATCAGACCCAGTCAACTCAAGGATACAAAGCATTACTCAACCAACTTTGTGGCTCCGTACTTTCTTTCGTCTCACGATCCTAAGGCCCTCTACCTGGGCGCTAACCATGTTTTTTATTCTGCTGATCAAGGTGAAAAGTGGAAAATTATCAGTCCTGACCTGGCCATAACTGCAGACACCATGCGCCAAAGTACTGCGCTGGGGGCCCTTGTTGAGTCACCGGGAAAAGAGGGTATTTTGTACGCCGGAACCGATCATGGAGGATTTTGGGTCACCCACGACAATGGGGTCCACTGGAATGAACATTCTACCGGTCTTCCAAAGGCCTATATTCGAAGTATCTGCCCTTCGGGGTATCGTCAGGGCCGGGTTTATATAGCTCTGAGCGGGATGAATTATGACGATCTTGGAGCCCACCTCTTCCGGAGTGAAGATGAGGGTGAACACTGGATCTCGATCCGGGCCAACCTGCCAAATGAGGTAACCAACGTAATTTTGGAAGACCCCCGTGATGAGGAATTCCTTTACGTGGGAACCTTAAGAGGAGTATATGTTTCCATGGACAGGGGCGGCAGCTGGTCGCTGTTGGGAAAGGGATTACCGGCTGTAGCCGTGGCTGACCTGGCCATTGACAGCACCTCCCTCGATCTGATCGTTGCCACACATGGTAGAGGTATCTATCGCATCAACCTTACCCCCATTCATGAACTAAAGCAACTGAACAGGCAAAAAGATCATCTGCTGGCCATCCCAACGGCTCATCGTCCATGGTTTCGCAATACACATGGTGACGTGGACCGCAAGTCAGCCACCAAGCTACCCATTACTTTTTGGGCCAATAAATCTGAAAGCGTGACCCTGTCCCTCCATACTGTAAAGGATTCCCTGATTTGGAGCAAGCCTGTTCGGGCTTCCACAGGATTGAATCAATTTCGCTGGGACATGGTGACCCGAAAGGCAAGAGGCTCACACCCCTATTTTATCCATAATAAAGAGTACCTTCCTGCAGGCTCCTATATACTTACGCTCACGACATCTGAAGGAAGCTACCGGCAGCCACTAAAGGTGGAAGAATATGATGAGTAACAGCTGTGAAAGAATGCTGGTAGTTGCAGGATCGGAGTGGGAGTTGGTCGTTGGAGATTCACAGACCAAAATCCCCATGGCCAAAACGAATGGCCCAACCTAAATTCAACAATTACATTATCTTTATCCCTTCAATGTAAAATAGATAGCCATAAGGCCTGTAATATCATATAAAACCCTCTCTCTTTTCATATTTCGGTCGATTGTGGTTTTTGGACTACTAATAGGCTCGATTGGAAAAGGAGCCTTTGCACAGGCTAATTTTACCAATGTTTCAGGGTCGTTAGGCATAGATCATACGTATGGAGTAGGGTTCCCGGCCGGGGGTATAAGTGCCGTAGATTTTGATGGCGATGGTCTTGATGATATTACCCTTACTACAGGTAGCGGTTCCGAGCTGATGTTCTATAGAAATGAAGGGAATCAGTTTTCCCGGATGAATTTTACACTACCCAATACAACTGGAGAAGCTAAGCAGATCCTCTGGGTTGATTTTGATAACGATGGGGACAAAGACCTGTATGTTACTTTTCGGGATGATGTGAACCGGCTGTTTCAAAATGATGGGAATTTCAATTTTACCGACATTACGAATGATTCAGGCTTATACCTCGACATAGCTCCTACTTTCGGGGCTGCCTGGGCCGACTACGACAGGGACGGCTGGCTTGACCTGTACATCACCAATAAAGAATCCGTTAGTGCAAACAACACAAATCCGAATCTTCTTCATCGCATGTCGAATCACCTTTTTAGGAATAAAGGAGACGCCACTTTTGAAGAAACAACCACGTTTGCCCATGTAGCTGACTCGGCAAAGCAACCATTTGTAGCTTATTTCTTTGATTATGATAATGATGGATGGGAAGACATTTATATCGCCCAGGACCGTTGGGCCATCAATACCTTTTTCAGGAACAACGGGGATGGGACTTTTCAGGATCTTTCCAAAGAAACATATTCTGACCTTGCCATGGGCGCGATGTGCGTAACCATCGGGGACTATGATACAAATGGATTCATGGATATCTATGTGACCAATATCCCTGAAGGAAATAAATTACTCCGGAATGACGGCTTAGGGTATTTCACCGAAGTAGCTAACAATACCGGAACCGGATTTTTCTATGTGGGTTGGGGATCTCAGTTTGTCGATGTGGATAATGACACCGATCTTGACCTCTATGTAAATGGGTCCAGGACCGAGTTTACCAAACCTTCAAGTACCCTTTATGTGAATACAAATAACGGTTTGTTTGAAAAGACCGCTATTCCGGGTGATACAGCGAGCAGTTTTTCCAACGCCATGGGTGATTTCAATAACGATGGGTATCCGGACCTGGTCGTGAACAACCCAACTCCTTATAAAACCTTTGTATGGTCAAACCAGAATAGTGGGAATAACTGGATCAAAATTGATTTGGAAGGTGTGCTGAGCAATAGGGACGGGATCGGCACACAATTAGAGGTTTATTTGGATGGCAAAAAATACATCAGACATAACCAGTGTGGGACCGGATTTTTAGGCCAAAATTCAACTTCAACACATTTTGGATTGGGGTCGAAATCTAAAGTGGACTCATTGATCTTACGATGGCCCAGTAACCATATTGATAAATTTTTCAATCTCCAGGCTAATAAAAAATACCATTTTATAGAAGGAGAATCAGGAACTTTCACCCCAAAACTAAACCGAACAGGTGAGGTAATTCTATGTGATGGGGATAGCCTCGTATTGAACGCGGGTTTATATGGTAAGGAATTGAATTATTTGTGGTCAGACGGATCGGTGGGGAGTAGACTGGAGGTCCGAAATTCCGGAAAATATGCAGTTTCTGTGACTGATCCTACCCTGGGAATTCAGTACCAGAGTGATACGGTTACCGTAACGGTAAAGGCTGAGCCGGCCCCTTTAGTTTCATATACCAAATCAAATGTATCGTGTTATGGAATGCATGATGGGACCATCCAACTAAACATTACCGGAGGCAGTAATAATACGGTTGATTGGGCGGTTGGTGCTACTGGTCAGAACCTGGATAGTTTGGGCAGAGGAGCTTACACATATACCATATCAAATGCCGCAGGCTGTTCAACAAGTGGAGTAGTTGTGATCTCAGAACCCGACTCCATTGGAGGGATTCTGGTTGAAACGACCAAAGAAGGAGGTAGGCTCATCAGCGTCATGGCTTCCGGTGGAACACCCCCTTATGTATATGACTGGAGCCATTCCAACGAGACGTCTCCCGAAGTGCTAATTGCGGAAAATGGGGAATATGATGTAAGGATCTCTGATTCCAATGGATGTTCCATGACAAAACCCTTCACCATTGACAACTTGTTGGTAACAGCTATTGATAACCGTTCATCGAACAATCAGATTTATGTTTACCCGAATCCAACAAATGGAGATGTAAGGATCGACTGGGGCCCAACAACGGACATCGTAAAGCTGGTTGTACTGAGAAACCTCTCAGGCAATGAAATAACAAGGGCCGTTCTACCTGACAATACCAGGAATATGACATTTACCATGAAAGATGTGCCTTCCGGGCTTTACCTGTTAACCATCATGATGAAAAGTGGAAAAACTGAAGTCAGGAAATTGCTGATAAACTGACAATATTCTTATCCCACGCCCCCATTATTCACTTATTCAACAAGCAGTCGTACCTTCAAAATCCTGTCATTTGGCGATGACATGGGTAAATGATAAGACAACAAATAACATGGTGGATCATAAACAGGTTTCAGCACTTATATGCTAATGCTAAGCTGACCGCAACAGAATATTCCAGACCTGTCCTGGGACTCATCTTCTTTCGTCAAGCCTATAACCGTTTTGTGAAATTGAAGGACGAAATTGAATACTCTCTTCCGGTACATCACCAAAGAGGACTTTCTGGAGGCCAAAGCCATCTACCTGCCGGAAGCAGCGCGATGGGATTATCGGTTTATCCCTGCGGGTATCTACACGCTCAAATTGTCCACAGGCACTAACGTGTTAACCCAACCGATGAAGGTGGAAGAATTTAACCTAAGGCTGGAAGGAAAAACAGGAATAATTGAAGGAATTGAATGTTTGAGTGTTGGAGGTAGGAGGTAAGAAGTAGTAGGTTTGAGGTAAGAAGTAGGAGGATTGAGGTAAGAAGTAGGAGGATTGAGGTAAGAAGTAGGAATTACTGGGCTTATTAGAGATAATCTCTTATGAAAGATAACTATAAACCCATTCCTAGCCAATCGACCGTGTTGTGCGGGTTTCATCATCGCAAATGTTCCCGCTTTAAGTTCTGGAAGTAGGGAAATTATCAAGTTCTGTAGCTGCCCTTCAACAGTACAGCGGATTTGAAGTCCTAAATTCATTTTGTTAATTTCACAACAGTTCTATGAAAAAATATATCAATATTCATATGCTCAATTCGGGGGTATTTATTGTACTGGTGGCCGGTATTACTACTTTGCTATTATCAAAAATCCCCCTTTTTGAACCTCTCAATGATTCAGTCACTGAATGGGATTTTACTGACTTATTTTACAGGAATAATTCGAAACTAGCCTCCTCGCCCATTGACACCAACGTGGTCATTGTCAACATTGGCCGTCTTTCCAGACAGGGTATTGGCAAGTTATTGAACCAGGTCAACCAGTATAGACCCAAAGTTGTTGGCATTGATGTCCGTTTTTCAACCGAGAAAGACCCGGTGAACGATAGTGCTCTCTCAGCGGCCTTAAACAATACAAAAAATCTTGTTATGGTGGGTTCTCTACAAAAGGTCCCTTTCAATCAGGAACGGGATGGAATTGCAGTGAGGCCTTCTTTAGACAAATTCACAAAAAATGCTGTTATAGGAATGTCCAGCCTCATACCAGGGAAAAAGGATGTAATACGCAGTTATTTTTTATACGAAGATGACCAGACGGGACGCATATACAGTTTCTCTACCGAAATAGTGCGATTATTTCAATCGGAATCCCATCGTAACTATAGTCCGGATAATCAACTAGAAAAGTTCATTAAATACCAAAATACAATGGATAAGTATTACTATTTGGATTATGATGCTGCTGGATCCCTCAAATTTTTTTACCTCCAAAAAAGGGGGTATGGATGGGAGTGGATAGCCGCAAAAAAGGACCTGAGTTTTCTGAGAAATAAGATCGTACTGTTCGGGTATGTTGGCCAACCCAATAATACCTTTCAAGATTATTTTGAGGATGCCTATTATTCGCCTTTCCAAAGTGAAATTTTACATTTTAATTTTCCCGATATGTATGGTGTTGTCATTCATGCAAACATCATAAGCATGATTCTAAACAACGATGAGGTGCGATCCTTCAACTCGTGGAATAAGTTTTATAACCTGATTATTCTATATCTCTTTTTGATACTTATAAATATTGTTGAGTTAAAGAAGCAGTTAAATAAGTCCCTGACGGAACGAATAATTGCTCTAGCAATAATATTTGTTCTTATTTTCATGAGTGTAAGATTATTCAGCATGGGCATATATGTAAATCTCACGTTTGCTGTTTTTTGGTTACTCTTTGCTCCGGATGTCAATGAATTCTATCAGAGTTCATTCCAACAGATATATGATAAATTAAACCTTGATTTTAAAAAGATTTTTCTATGGTTCCCCATAGGATGGATCATCATTACCTTCACTTTATCAACATTAGCCCAGTTTGCAACTGTCACGGATTTGAGCCTGTTTCAGTCGATCATAGACGCTCTTATGCTATGTTACTTCCTTGGGTTATGGGGGTATGGTTTCTATCTCAAGCGAGTAGTTGAACGTAATTCTTAAATCTTGGACTTAATCAACTATTTTTTATAAATAGTTGTGGTTTTAACTCTGCCTTAAATTTTAAGCCACCAATTGCTTATCATAATTGTAACATTGAGCTTTTATAAATGATACAAAAGGTTGTTTAGAATTGAAAGGAAATCATTGATTTGCTTTGATTTGAGGCATATTTTTCGTACCTTTATACTTTCATCAAGAATCCCTAAAAGGGATACCAACCGACTAACCGATAGCACGGTGGTACAACGATGAGGGACATCCGTCCAAACATAATCGGATACACCCAAATTGATAATTCTTGATGTAACGAACATTTAAATTGTTACACCATGAAAAACACACAAACTATTACAATTCACTATGAAGAGAGTGAAAAGGAAGTAATCCTTAATTATGCTCCTGCCGATTCGACATGGGTTAATTGCAACACTCTACTAAAAGATTTCCCCAGTGGTTGTCTGGTTGAGGGGAAACACAAGTTCTTACAAACACAATTTATTTTAGACAATACAGAATCATGTAAATTAATTGTCTTCGATGTTAAGAAGGAATTCGTTTCTATTAAAACTCACAACCACACTGGAGATGCCCCTTTTTCATTCTTAATTTCTGACCATTATGTGGTGTTACTTCCTGATAATAATTAATTAGCTACAAAGGACATTCGGTCTTTAGAAATCATTAATTCGGACAAACACTAAGAGGAACATCATGAAAGCCAATACATACAGATACCCAAACCATTTTGAAACTATAAATGGCATTGAATTACCTCCCTATCTAGGTATGGGAATGTTAGATTTTGATTCAGTAATTGATATTCATGACGATAGACTATGGGCAAACTATTATGAACAAGATAGTGGGATGCTTAACGAAAACCTTGTTTACAAAATAGTAATAGATAAAGAAGAGTCTACAATATATAGATATTTCGAAGGAGAAAAATATAAAGAATCAACAGACAAGAGTTTGACTATGGCGTTTTTTAAATCCTTTAATTTTAAAAAAGGTACGGGTGAAAGCCAGCTTATAACAGAAGATAAACCACTATTTCAGTTTGCTAAGGACATTATGCATTTAGGTATTTATAGCCATCTCTACCAAGTAAGTCACTTGTACTATCCAGCAGGATTGCTGGTTCAGCTTGTGAAACCGCTAATTGATGAAGAAGTCACGGCAGCATGGATTAAATTTACTGACACCTATTCTAATTCAATAGAGACGGAAACCGATACGATTCTTCCATCTATTTATTCACCATTCACAAGCATCGAATATGATGGTACAGCTACCGTTTATCCCGTATTTCTGAAAGATGCCATTGCTGTCTTAAAGAAAGAAGACTTATTGGGAGAGAG
>Ga0114931_10001790_pt1 | contig 27322 bp, 23 predicted proteins | sample 2SBtaG_FD_89579 | JGI IMG/M metagenome (GOLD analysis project Ga0114931, IMG submission 89579) | Deep subsurface microbial communities from Kolumbo volcano to uncover new lineages of life (NeLLi) - 2SBTROV14_V59a metaG | ecosystem: Environmental > Aquatic > Marine > Volcanic | place: Kolumbo... | reverse complement strand
TAGCTACAGCGCGCGCCTGTGGCGAGACGGCACGCTGCGGGTGGCGCAAAAAGTCGGCGAAGAAGCCGTTGAAACCGCACTTGCCGCGGTTGCGAGTGAACCCGTCGCCTTGACCGGAGAAGCCGCCGACCTCGTGTATCACTTGCTGGTACTGCTTGCGCTGCGCGGGCTGGATCTGGATCGCGTATGTCAGGAGCTCCAGCAGCGCCACCAAGCCGCAGCGTCGACGTGCGCTTCGGGCAACATGGCATCGACGCTCCGCGATTCTTGATCCGACCGGAACTGGCACGCTTATCGAACCCGTACCCCGGTCCCAAGGCGTGTGAATGTACAATCCGTTTTCCGGCTTCACTTTCGATGTGCCGTCGCCACATTCGGCTCGCATAAGGGTACAATAATAGCTTGCACAACGATGGAGGAATGCCTTTTTTGCTAAACCCTGAACAGTTGCTCGAAGCCGTACGGCTTCAACTCGAGGAACTCAAGGCACAGGATGTGACCGTTCTCGATGTACGCGGAAAAACCGCTTTAACGGATTACATGGTTATCGCATCGGGGAGTTCAACCCGCCACCTCAAAACCCTGGCTGAAGGCGCCGTCAAAGTCGCCAGGGATTCCGGTCAATCAGGCGCCAATGTCGAAGGAGATTCCGGTTGTGAATGGGTGCTGGTCGATTTGGCCGACATCATCCTGCATTTGTTTCTGCCACGTACACGAGATTTCTACGATCTGGAAAAACTCTGGAGCGTTCCGACGCGGTCGGCCAATAGCGAGCGAGCCATCGCCACCTGATGCGTATTTACCTGCTCGCCGTAGGCCGGCGTGTGCCTGCCTGGGCGCAGGCGGGGTTCACGGAATATGCGCGGCGCCTTTCCGGAGCTGTGCGCCTGGACTTGATCACGGTCGCGTCGGGCTACCGGGGAAAAGGCGACACGCCCGCCAAAGCCAGGCAAACCGAAGGCCAGCGACTACTCGATGCCATACCGTCAGGATGCTTGCCGGTCGCTCTGGATGAAAGTGGGTCGCACTGGTCCACGGCAAGGCTGGCGAAAAACCTGTCGAACTGGATGCGCAGCGGCGATGACCTGGCGCTGTTGGTCGGTGGAGCGGACGGTTTGTCGAAACCATGTCTCGATCACGCGAAGCAGTGCTGGGCGCTCGGTCCGCTGGTGTACCCGCACGCGCTGGTGCGCGTAATCGTGGCCGAACAGTTGTATCGGGCGTGGACGATGGTGAACGGACACCCGTATCATCGTGCCTGATATGCTTTACCTGGCCTCGAAATCGCCGCGCCGCGCCGAATTGTTGCAACAAATCGGCGTGCAATTCGAAACACTACGCATACAGCTAGACGAATCGATCTTGCCGGGAGAATCCGCCAGGTCTTACGTATGCCGGCTCGCCGCGGCCAAGGCACGCAGCGGTGCAAGTCAGTTGACACCGTCGGATGTGGTGCTGGGGGCCGATACGGTGGTGGTACGGCGGGATACGATTCTGCTCAAGCCAAAGGGCCGGGAACAGGCGCAAGACATGTTGCGGAGCTTGTCTGGTCAACAACACAAGGTGATGAGTGCGGTTGCGATGATCGCTGGGCAACGACATGCAGAATCCTTGAGTGTCAGCGAGGTGCAATTCGCTGAACTGTCTGCGGCTGAAATTGATGCGTATCTGGCCTTGGATGAATACCGCGACAAAGCGGGCGCATACGCCATCCAGGGTGTGGCCGCGTCGTTTATCAAACACCTCAGCGGCAGTTATTCCGGCGTGATGGGTTTACCGCTGTGCGAAGTCTCGCAATTGCTGCGCCAGTTTGGGGTGGCGTTTTCCGTGCGGCCCGATGCGCACTGAGTTCCGGGAATGAGCGAAGAAATCCTCATCAATGTGACCCCCAACGAAACCCGGGTGGCGCAACTCGAAAACGGTGTTTTACAAGAAGTGTCGCTGGAGCGCGCGGGGCGCCGCGGTTGGGTGGGGAATATCTACAAGGGGCGGGTCTCGCGGGTGCTGCCGGGCATGCAGGCGGCCTTCGTTGAAATTGGCTTGACGCGCACGGCCTTTTTGCACGCCTCGGATATGCAGCGCCGCCCTGACGACGATGCGGACGCCGAATGCGCCCCGGAAGCGGATATCACCACGCTGCTTGCGGAGGGGGACGAGGTGGTCGTACAGGTGATCAAGGATCCCCTGGGCAGCAAGGGGGCACGGCTGACCACCACCATCGCTCTGGCGTCACGCTGTTTGGTCCTGCTTCCCGACAGCGGCCAGATTGGCATCTCGGCACGTATCGAAGCAGAGCAGGAGCGCCAGCGCCTGCGGACGATCCTGGAGACGTTGCGAGACGGGGAGCAGCCCGGATACATCGTACGAACCAATGCAGAAAACATGGACGCCGATTCGCTCGCGGCCGACGTGGCATTTTTGCAACGCCTTTGGAATGGCATTCAGCGCCGCGTTGCACAGACGGCGGCCGGGGAAATGATCTACGAAGATCTGCCGCTGGTGCTGCGCACTTTACGTGACATGCTGGGCCGTGAAGTCGAAAAAGTGCGGATCGATTCACGTTACTGGTATGAGAAAAGTGTCGATTTCGTGACCCAGTTAATGCCCGACCGTGCGCCTTTGATTCATCATTATCCGGGGGAGCGACCCATCTTTGACTTATACGGGGTGGATGACGAAATTGACCAGGCCCTGCGTCGCACCTCGCCGTTGAAATCCGGTGGTTACCTGGTAATCGATCAAACGGAGTCGATGACAACGATCGATGTCAATACCGGCGGCTACGTCGGACATCGAAAGCTGGAAGATACGATCTACAAGACCAATCTCGAAGCAGCGCAAGCGATCGCGCGGCAATTACGTCTGCGCAACCTGGGCGGTATTATCATCATTGACTTCATCGACATGGCTGATGCCCAGCACCAGAGTCAGGTCATGAACCTGCTGGAGCGAAGCTTGTCCAAAGATCACGCCAAGACCCAAATTCACCCGCTATCGCCGTTGGGCCTGGTGGAGATGACCCGTAAGCGAACGACGGAGAGCCTGGCCCACATCTTGTGTGAGCCGTGCCCAAGCTGCGACGGGCGCGGGGCAATCAAGACCGCTGAATCGATGAGCCACGAAGTGTTCAGGGAAGTCATGCGCGCAGTGAAACAGTTTGCCGCGGAGAAACTGATGGTGATCGCAGCGGTCGATGTGGTTGACTACATACTTGAGGAAGAGCAGACCGCCGTGATGGAACTCGAACAGTCAATTTCCAAGCCGATTCAGTTCAAGGCGGAGGATCAATACTCTCAGGAGCAATTCGACGTGGTGGTTTTGTGATGCTTCACCCGTCACAAATTTCTGGCGCACACTACCCACAGCAGCCGACGCGCCGATCGGCGCATTGACAGCCTACGCGATTCAATGCGTAGTTTCCTGCGACGTGTACGATCCTTCTTCGGAGTGTTTCTCGGGGTGCTCATCATCCTTGCAGCCATATGCACTGGCGTGGGTCGATTGCTGCTTCCCGAGATGCACCGCTACCGCTTTGAAATCCAGGAGCTGTTGTCTGACCGTTTAGGTCAAGCGGTACGTATTCGCGATGTTTCCGGTTCTTGGGTGGCGGGCCCCAGGGTGCAGCTCAACAATCTCGATATCGTCACCGCGGACGGCAAAATCGCCGCGCATTTCAAAACCGCCACCATGGTCATGGACGCATTGCGCTGGATTACCGGCGGAAACTTCGTCTCCTTGACGGTGACCGGCGCCAAAATGGATTTTCGCGCGGACGACAACGGGGCAATCCGTGTAGGCGGTGTGGCTTTTCAGCCGACAGCCGAGGCACAAGGCACTGTGTATCAGGTATTGACGTCCGGTGCCATTGAATTTGAAGACGCCACACTCAGTTATCAGCACGCGGGTATGGTGTCGCCCCTGCATTTGGCGCATGTCGATCTGGAATTGCGCAGCGGTGAGGGATTCCAGATCTCGGCACCCAGCCCGGGCTTTCCCTCCGGGCGAATCGAGCTGCGCGGGCGGCTGCCCGGCATATTTTCGCAAAAGCCGGTATCGGGGCGCGTCTATGGCAAATTCGAACAGGTGGATCTGGGGGCTACATTGGGCAAGATTCCGTGGCTGCACGCGTTGTTGGGTGCACAGGCGGATGCCGAATTCTGGTTGCAACTCGAATCCGGTCATTTGGTCGATGCGCGCTGGCGGGGCGCCCTGAACCAGGTCCGTCTGGATGCTCCGGACCAGCATGAAGCCACGATCGAACACCTGGACGGAACCCTTGCCTGGATGCGCGATACGCACGGTTGGCGGTTGGCCGTGGCGCCCTTTACGGTTCGAATCGCGGGGCATGACTGGCCGCAAGACCACCTGCTCATCCGTCGCAGCGGTGATCAGTACAGTGTGCTGGCCGAATACGCACGGCTCGATGATCTGGCCCTGTTTGCAAAATGGCTTCCCGGGCCAGAAAACACGATCTGGCCGCACGGCGCTCTTGCAGCCGTGGCTGGTGAGCTACGTGACCTGCATGTGGAATACAACGCTGCCCAGGGACGGTTCGCATCGCTACAGGCGCGTTTTTCGGGGCTGGTCCTTCCTGCAGCGCTAACGGGAGGCCCGCTGGTGCAGGGTTTGGATGGCCGGTTGCGCATGCAAAGCGATGTCGGCAGCGTAAGCGTGGGTGGCGCCGAGGTACACGTGTTGTGGCCAGACCTGTTTCGGGGCCCCGTGGATCTGCGAGCGCTGGCGGCGAATATAAGCTGGCGCCTTGGCGCGGATGGATCTTGGCAGCGCGCTTCTTACGCGGTCAATTTTGACTATGCCGGCAGTGCTGTTAGCAGTGATGGAAAGCTATATGCCAAGCCGACCGCGTACACAGACGCACGCTTCAACCTGCAGGGCGGCGCTTCGATTGCCGCAATTCGCCGCATATTGCCGCTGTCGATGATGAATCCGAGCCTGGCGGAGTGGTTGCCCGCGGCGTTGCGGGATGGCACCTTTGCAGGCGCCAGCGGTGTGCTTCGCGGAGAGTTGGCCGATTGGCCGTTCCCGCGCCATGAAGGAGTGATCGATATTGAAGCCCGGTTTAAGGACCTGTCCTTGGATTACGCACCGGACTGGCCGGCCGGGGAACACATGGACCTGGTTACGCGTCTATACAACCAGGAGATGACGTATGCTGCCCAGGGCGGGCACATCGGCACGCTGGCAATGGATGGCTTGACCGCGACCATGCCGCAGGTGGATAGGCCGAGCCTGGATTTGCTGGCCGGTGCACATACTCAGGGCGGCGGCATTCAATCGTTCTTGCTGAATTCCCCGTTGCAGGAAACGTTTTCCGCCTACCTCGGAGAACTTAAACTCAGCGGTGACGCGGTGGCACGAATCCACATGCAATTGCCCCTGGGACAAACACCAGGACAGGCTCGGGTGCGTGGCGACGTGGACTTGCGGCATGCGCGGCTGGCGAATCGTGCAGGGTCGTTTGCACTCGAGGACATCACGACCTTGGTAGGGTTCACCAGCGATGGCATTAGTGTACCCGCGGGAACCGCCCGGTATGGAAAGGTTCCCGTGTCGTGGCGACTGGGTGCCGGATCGGCAGCGGAGGCTCCCGGAGCGACATTGACGGCCAGCCTGGCAGGAAAAGCCGCGTTGGCGCAGTTATGGCCCGGTGGCCTGTCTTCCGCCCTCGCTACGCGGCTGGATGGTGTTTCCAACTGGCAGGCCTCGTTGTTTGTGAACGACATCCAGGGCCCTGTGGAGGTGCATCTGGGTTCAAATCTGGTCGGGACACAATCCAGCCTTCCCGCGCCATTGAATAAACCGGCCATGATGCCATTGCCCTTTGACATGACATTTCTTGCACCCGTGAAAGCCGGCGACGCAGTGTCCCTGGGCCTGGGTAACATCGCCAAAGCCACGGTGGTGCTGCCGAAGAGGGGATTGGATCTGCGCTACGACGTCGCGTTTGGCGTGCGTAGACCAGAAGATTCGCCGCGCGGAAAACACCTCGGCGGAAACATCGGATTCTTGGACGCGGATGGCTGGCGTGATCTGTTCGCTGGTGCCGCTACGCCGGCAATGCCCGCATCGATCGGTACAGCGCTGCAGCCGGACTCCATCGACGTACAACTGGGCGGCATGCATCTTTTCAGTCGACGCTTTCCGGCGCTTAATCTGAGTGGTATGGAGAAGCGCCACTACTGGGGCTTGAACATTTCCGGCCCGCTTGGGCAAGGCACGCTGCGTTTGCCACTGCCTGAAGCGAAGTCCGACTTGATCGTGGGGGATTTTGCGCGGCTGCAATGGCCCATGGCCGATGCGGATATGTCATCCTCCGGTGCGGTGACTGACATGCCGCCGCCCCTGCAGCTTGCGATCCAGCAATTTCGCCTTGGCGACTATGCCCTCGGGAAGCTACAGCTGGAAGCATTTCCGGGATTGGACAATTACCATGTCGAACGGCTACGATTCGTCACCGATCAACAACAGGTCAACATTTCTGGCGATTGGAATCCCGCGGAACCCGATTCGCGCTCCGTGTTCAAAATCCGCGCGAATACGTCAAACCTCGGAGAGTTGCTGACTCGATTTGGCTTTGCCGACGTGATCCGTGGTGCACCGGGGACGCTGGATGCGAGCCTGGAGTGGCCCGCGGCGCCGTGGCTGGTTGAGCCTGGAAAATTGAGTGGCACCCTGTCCATGGATGTGGGCAAGGGGCGATTCGTCGACGTGCAACCGGGCGCGGGCCGCCTGTTGGGACTGGTGAGCCTGGCGGCGTTACCGCGCCGCTTGGCGCTGGATTTTTCCGACTTTTTCGGCCAGGGCTTGAGCTTTGACTCGATCAAGGGTGAATTTGTCATGCGCCGGGGTGTGGCCGAAACGGAGGATTTTCACGTCGCGGCGCCCGCCGCGGATATCGCCCTCACAGGATCAACCGATCTGGGTAAAAAAACCTATGACCAGGAAGTACGAGTAACACCGAATATGTCCGGTACCCTTCCGTTGGTTGGTGGACTTGCCGGTGGCCCCGCAGCGGCGGCAATACTGTTGGTGATCCAGCAGGCGTTGAAAAAGCCGATGGGGAATATGACCGAAAACACCTACCACGGGACGGGACCCTGGGCCAAACCGGACATCACGCTGGTGAAAAGTCCGGTGGTCGCGGATGGCAACCCAGGGGCCAAACAAACCGGGCCAAAGCCAGTGCCGCCGGGCACTTGATGTACTGGCAATGCACCCAATCGAAGCAACGGGAACATAGATGAACTTATTGAATTTGGCCAAGCAGCAACTACTGGTCCCGGGCGGTTTGGATGAGGGCGATTTGCAGCGCACTCTGAATCAGCTCATGGGACCCGGCGTGGATGCCGCCGACCTGTATTTTCAATTCGCGCGCAGCGAATCGTGGGCCTTGGAGGACGGCATCGTCCGAGACGCCAATCACAGCATCGAGCAGGGCGTGGGTATACGCGCTGTGGCGGGAGAAAAGACCGGTTTTGCCTACTCGGATGAAATTATCATGCCGGCGCTGCAGTCCGCCGGCCGTGCTGCCAGGGCCATCGTGCGCACTGGGTCAAGCCACGCGGTCCAGGCCTGGCGGCGGGTGCAAGTGAAACCGCTGTATCCGGCCATTGATCCACTCGACACGCTGACCCCGGACGAGAAACTGCAATTACTCAAGCAGGCCGATGAAGCCGCTCGAGCGGCCGACCCACGCGTTCAACAGGTCAACGTGAACCTAGTGGCGGTGAGCGAAACCGTGCTGATTGCCGCCAGCGATGGAACCCTGGCGGCCGATATCCGCCCGTTGATCCGTATGAACGTGGACGTCATCGCCGTGGAGTCGGGTCGACGGGAACGCGGCTCAGCGGGGTACGGCGGGCGTTGCAGTTACCAGCGTCTGATCGACTCTGGACAGGCGCAAAAACTTGCCGTAGAGGCGGTACGACAGGCGCTGGTGAACCTGGATGCGGTGGAAGCCCCAGCGGGCACGATGAGCGTTGTGGTCGGGCCTGGATGGCCGGCGGTGCTTTTGCACGAGGCAGTAGGCCATGGCCTGGAAGGCGATTTTAATCGCAAGGGCAGCTCGGTGTTTTCCGGCCGTATCGGCGAACAGGTGGCCTCGCGCGCTTGTAACATCGTAGATGATGCAACCCTGGAACAACGTCGTGGCTCGTTGAGCATCGACGACGAGGGGACCGCCGCCCAATGTACGGTGCTGATTGAGGATGGCGTGTTGAAGGGCTATATGCAGGACAAGCTCAACGGGCGTCTTATGGGCCAGCCGTCCACGGGAAACGGTCGGCGGGAATCGTTTTCGCATACGCCGATGCCGCGCATGACCAATACCTATATGCGTCCCGGAAGTCACGCACCGCAAGACATAATTGAATCCACCGAGCAGGGCATTTACGCCGTCAATTTTGGGAGCGGACAGGTCGATATCACCAACGGCCAGTTTGTGTTCAGTGCCAGCGAGGCCTACCTGATCGAGAAGGGTAAAGTAACGCGTCCCATACGGGGTGCAACATTGATTGGCAACGGACCCGAAATTCTCAAGCAAATCAGCATGGTGGGGAATGACCTGGCGCTGGATCCGGGTATCGGCGTGTGTGGCAAGAATGGTCAGTCGGTGCCAGTTGGCGTGGGCCAGCCGACTATGAAAATCGATAACATGACGGTAGGCGGAACGCGTCTGGACGGGTAAGGGGCCAGAATCAAAAAAACATGAAAACACCGAACACCATTTTTTTCGGTGAATGATGCAGCAAATCCGCGTGTGGAATTATTCAGCATTTCCGAAATCAAACCCGGCGAATAAACTGAGGATTGAGACTTGACGGTATTGCAAAAAGGCAACATGAAACACCCGACATCTGACGTTGACGAGGGTGTCGCGCTGGACGAGTTGACGGCGATTGCAACGCAAATGTTGCAACTGGCACGCGACGCCGGCGCGAGCCAGGCCGAAGTGGCGGTCGACACCGACGTCGGTCTGCAGGTAACGGTTCGCAACGGTGCGGTGGAAACCGTGGAGCATCATCGAGACCGGGGAATCGGAATCAGCGTCTATTTTGGCAAGCGCAAAGCGTCGGCGAGTTCATCTGATATTCAGGCCGAGTCGTTGCAAAAAACCGTCACGCAGGCGTGTGAAATGGCTCGCCATACGCAGCCCGACCCCTGTCATGGACTCGCGGATGCGGCGCGCATGGCGCAGGTGTTTCCGGATTTAAAACTCGACCATCCATGGAACCCGAATCCCGGGCAAGCGATCGACATTGCCCTGGAATGCGAAACCGCGGGGCGTGATTTTGATTCGCGCATCCGCAATTCCGACGGGGCATCGGTAAGCACTTCCCGCAGCGGCAGCGTATACGCCAACAGTCATGGTTTTGTTGGCGTGCGTTCCAGCACCAGCCATAGCTTGAGCTGTGTGCTGATCGTGGGTGAAGGTGAGGCGATGCAACGCGATTACCATTATTCCGCGGCACGCGATTTTGACGATCTGCAATCGGCCAGTGCGGTGGGCAGGGAAGCGGGGCGACGCACCACGGCGCGTATTGGTGCGCGGGGTATCGATTCAACCCGGGCGCCGATCCTGTTCAACCCGGAAACATCGCGCGGTTTGATTGGTCATTTGATTGCTGCCGCCGGCGGCCGGGCACAGTACCGCGAAGCCAGTTTTTTGCTTGGCAAGGCCGGGCAGGCAGTGGCCGCGGAGCGGGTTTCGCTTTCCGAATGTCCATTTTTGCCTGGAGCCTGGGGCAGTACGGCATTCGATTCGGAAGGCGTAGCGACCAGCGAACGCGACCTGGTAGCGAACGGTGTCCTTTCCGGTTATGTACTCAGCCAATATTCGGCGGCACGACTCGGATTGAAGACTACCGGCAACGCGGGTGGCGTTCACAACCTTCAAGTGCACGATACGGGTGAGGATTTCACCGATCTGCTGCGCAAGATGGACCGCGGACTGCTGGTGACATCACTGATGGGCCAGGGAGTGAACTTGGTGAACGGCGATTATTCCCGTGGGGCAGCCGGATTTTGGGTGGAAAACGGTGCCATTGCGTTTCCGGTTCAGGAGGTCACCATCGCGGGGAATCTGGCCGACATGTTCAAACATATCGTGGCGCTGGGACGGGACCTGGACGATCGCGGCAATATTCGTAGCGGTTCAATACTGATCGAAGAGATGACAATTGCCGGCTGCTGATTCGCCCTAGACCCACAAGTCACCCCTAGTGTCGCTGTTCAATCCTATGCGCTGCCGGTACAATGATCGGCCTTGTCCGGGGGCGGCTGACCTGGCGTGTTGCAATACCTTTCCCGGGGGCTTATATGCCCTGCACAGGCGGCTCTACGAAATATTCGTGTTTGCTTGGCTATAGTACCCGGCATTCCGGTGTTAGCAAAAAGGGGTTTTGTTGTTCAAATGACCAATTCAGATCAACCGGCCATCCGCATCAAGGACTTATGTTTTTGTCGTGGCGACAGGCCGATTCTCAAGGACATTTCACTGGAGGTGCCCAAGGGTGCCCTGGTGGCGGTCATGGGGCCCAGCGGGGCCGGGAAGACCACGCTGATGCAACTGATCACCGGTGAATTGATGCCGGAGCGGGGCGGCGTGGAAGTGAATGGCGATTGCGTGTCCGAGTTGAATCACAAGGAGCTGTTTGCCTACCGCCGCCGCATTGGGGTGTTGCTGCAAAGCAGCGCCTTGTTTACCGACCTGACCGTATTTGAAAACGTTGCCGTACCGATTCGTGAACACACGCATTTGCCGGAAAGCATTTTGCGACGTCTGGTATTGAGCAAGCTGGAAGCGGTCGGGCTGCGCGGCGCAGCCAATTTAATGCCAGCAGAGTTATCCGGCGGCATGGGACGAAGGGTGGCCTTGGCGCGCGCGATCGTGCTGGATCCGCAGTTGATTTTGTACGATGAGCCGATGACGGGGTTGGATCCCATATCCCTGGGTGCGGTGATGCGCGTGATCAAGGAGTTGAATCAAACCCTGGGTTTGACCAGCGTGGTGGTGACCCACAAGGTCGAAGAAATGGCCCACTTGGTGGATTATTGCTACCTGTTATCGGATACGCATATGGTCGCACGGGGGACCCCCGCGGACCTGATGAAGGACCCGTCAGAAAGCGTGCGCCAGTTTATGAACGGACTGCCGGACGGTCCGGTGCCATTTCATTTTCCTGCGCCGCCACTGGCTGCCGAATTACTGGCTTGAACCCGCGGGCTGAACGCTTTGGACTGAAACCTGCTGGAAAAAATACAATGAATAAAATGATTCGATCCTGTGTATACGATCCGTTGCGCAACCTGGGCGACGGTGGTGTTTTCATGGGCCAGGTAGTTCTCTCGGTGCACCCGGGCCGCCGATTGCTGGCCGCCGTGATGCGGCAATTGTATTTTATTGGTACCCGCTCCCTGGTCATCATCATGACCTGCGGGTTTTTCGTCGGCATGGTGCTGGCCTTACAGGGTTATCGGACCTTGTCGACGTTTGGCGCCACCAACGCCGTCGGCACTATGTTGGGACTGGCGCTGTATCGAGAGCTGAGTCCGGTGTTGACCGCGTTACTGTTTGCCGGACGAGCCGGTACCTCTGTTGCGGCTGAAATCGGTTTGATGAAGGCCACGGACCAGATTACGGCCATGGAACTCATGGCCGTGGACCCGATGGAGCGCGTCGTGGCGCCGCGTTTTATCGCCGGCGTGATCGCTATGCCGTTGTTGACCATCCTGTTCGAGGCAATGGCGTTGCTCGGAGGCATGATATTTGCCGTGTGGGTCATGGGTGTTGACAGCGGTATTTTCTGGGGCAATATGCAGCAAAACGTGGATTTTTACTCCGACCTCGTGATCGGCCTGTACAAGAGCACCATATTTGGCGTAATCGGCAGCTTGATCGCGGTGCACGCGGGGTTTCGCGCCACGCCCACGGGCGAGGGTATCGGTAGCGCCACCACGCAAACCGTGGTTGCCAGTGCCATTTTGGTGTTGATGTTTGACTTTATCTTGAGTTCCTTCCTAGTAGTGTAGAAAAACAAAATGAAACCTATTCAATCACTGGAATTTTCCGCGGGTCTGTTTCTTCTCTTGGGGATTGTCGGCATGATCTTGTTGGCGACGCAATCTACCAACTACAGCAGCATTGTTCGTGGCCCTACGTATCACCTTACTGCACGCTTCAGCAACGCGGGCGATCTTAAATTGCGCGCACCGGTAACGGTGGGTGGCGTGACGGTAGGGGCTGTCGATTCAATCTCGCTTGATCCGGAAAGTTTCGAAGCGGTGGTCGGCATGCGGATTAGTCGTCGCTACGACGCCATCACCGACGACAGCACGGCTTCGGTGCTGACCAGCGGCATCCTTGGCGACCAGTACATTGGTATTGACCCAGGTGGTTCGCCCGAAGTGCTCAAAGACGGTGACGAATTCCTGGTAACCCAATCGGCAATTGTGTTGGAACAGCTTATCGGCAAATACATGTTCAATTCGGATTCCTCGGAGGACAAGAAATGAAACATTTGATTTCTATTCTGATTGCCGGGCTGATGACGCTGGGGGTGTCCAGTGCGGTATCAGCAGATGAGGCGATGACGCCTCCACAGATTATCGACCAGGTCGCGAATCGCGTGCTGGATGAAATGAACGCGGACCGCAAGCATTATGAGGATGACCCGAGTGCGCTTGGCGATGAAGTCCGGCGCGAAATGTTGCGGTATCTGGATACCGTGTATTCCGCGCGTTTGATCCTGGGTCGGCATGCGCGCAAGGCATCCAAACAGCAGATTGCCGACATGGCTGAAGCGCTGGTGGACATTCTCATCGATCGCTACGCGGAAAGCCTGATCCAATTCAAATCCGAAGACCAAATTGCGGTATTGCCCTTGAAAGGCAGAAATACGGACCGTCTGACCCGGGTCAAGGCCAAGGTGAAGCTGAGTTCAGGCCAGTACGCACCCGTGGATTTCGCGTTCCACAAGACCAAAAACGGCTGGCAGGTATTCGATGTGATGGCGGAAGGCGTTTCCTATGTCACCACCTACCGCAACCAAATCGGTCCGGAAGTGGCACGCGACGGATTGGATGCGGTGATCAAGCGCCTGCAAGACGGGACGGAGCACCTGAATGACAAGTAGTGGCTTGCAAGCAGGCGCCGACGGAGCAATCGCGGTAATTGGTGACATGAGTATTCATGCAATTCCGCGCCTGTACCGGGAAAGCCAGGCGCTTTTAACCGGTGAGCAAGATCAAACGCTGGACCTGTCCGGTGTGAACCATGCAGACAGCGCGGGATTTGCCCTGTTGCTGGAATGGAAGAGCTGGGCACAGCGCGCCGGGCACCGTCTGGATATCGTCAACCCGCCGTCGACCCTGCTCACCGTTGCACGACTAGCCGGTGCCGATGGACTGATGGGCTGGAAAGACATTCCTGTGAAAAAAGGGGCAACACCATGACAATGCATCGGGCTTTGAGGCGGATGAGGGCAGCGATCGCAAATCAACAACGGACCAGTCTGCGACTCGTGATACTGTCACTGATCAGCTTGATGGTGGTGGGATGTGCCGGTAACCAGGCCCGCGAACCGGACCCTCGCGATCCGTGGGAAGGGTTTAACCGTGGCATGTATGCATTTAACGACACCCTGGACAAGGCAATTCTGCATCCAATTGCCAAGGGCTACGATAAGATCACCCCGGATGTGGTGAAAAACCGCGTGTCCAATGTAATGGACAATCTGGCCTACCCGGTCACGGTGGCGGGGTTGTTGCTGGAAGGCGAACCAGGGAAAGCCTGGCTTGGCCTGATGCGCTTTCTGATGAACAGCACTTTCGGCCTCGGCGGTTTGTTCGATGTGGCCGCGGACAATGGTATGCCTGCTGAGGAAGAAGATATCGGCCAGGCTTTTGCGGCTTGGGGCTGGGATGACAGTCGATATCTGGTTGTGCCGTTTTTCGGCCCCACCACCGTGCGCGACGGGATCGGATCCATAGGCGACTATTTTTCCACCGGCACCACGTACTTGAGTAAAGGCACGTTTACCAGGCGCAAACACTATTCGCCGGTAATCGTCGACACCATACGCACACGCGCTTTATACCTGATCAATGACAAGTCGATCAACGATGCATATGATCCATATGCCTTCGTTCGCGATGCCTACCTGCAGCACCGCGACTACCTGTTGCGCAACGGTGAAGCAGAATTCCCGGACTATGATCAATTGCTGGAAGATGACGACGACGGCGGGGATTCCGGGCAGTAGTTTTCATACCGGTTCAACCGGCCCCGGCTCGAGGCGAGATCAATCAGCGTGCGTTTCCCCGTCGTGGCGGTCCGTGGTGTGAAGTTCATCCAGACACAAGGAAAAACTTGCCGAGAAATTATCCATAAACCAATTCACGGCCGCGTCGTGATACGCCGCGATTCGACGTTGCAGGGTTTTGTGCGCTTCGCGGAACTCACGATTGCCGGCAGCGAGCTCTTCCTGCGCCTTGAGTAAAGCGCAAACCGTATCGGCCATTTTTACAACTTGCATTACGTCCGCGGGTTCCGGAATACGACCCAGAATCGAGGCAAATTCGGCCTGCAGTGAATCCGGCAACATGGCCAACAACTGTTGGGTCGCGGTTTCTTCGACCTTGCGATAAGCGCTGGTAATATCCCGATTGGCGTACTTGATGGGGGTAGGCAGGTCGCCGGTAAGGACTTCAGGGGCGTCGTGATACAAAGCCAGTAGGGCGCAGCGCGCCGGGTCGATGCCCGTTTCACCCAGTTGTACCTTGCGTAGCGCAATGCAGTGCGCAATCTGCGCCACTTGTAAGGAATGTTCTGCCACGTTTTCGCGGACCTGGCTACGCATCAGGCCCCAGCGCTGAATTAATTTCAGACGGCCCATAACGGCGAAGAAATGATGGCTTTGGCTCATGGGTTGATGCGCTGGCTGTCCAGTGGCGCCGATTCCGGGTGTGGTTGAGACAGGAATTTCCCCCAGGCTTCCAGTTGCTCGATGATGCGCAGTTGCTGCTTGTCCAAATCCGGATTGTTGCGCAACTCAGCAAGCGTTTCGGCGTAGTCGTCAAGGGTCAGGCGTTTACCGCTTGGATCGTCGTTCAATCGCGCCAGGCGCCAGCGTTCCCATGTATTGCGTTCATCTTCATCCAGCGACAAGGGGTAGTTCCGCGCACGATAGCGAAACAGCAGTTCCGGCAGGCGCGGATCTTTGAGCCGATTGCCCAAGGCGGCCAGTTTATCCGGTTGTGCGGTGGCGATTTGTTCGAGAATAGGCCGATCGGAATCGGGGATAAATGCATCATATAGCTGCTCCTCCGGGTCCGAGGTGTCGATGGCCGGTCGGCTGGTAAAAACCCGCTTGAGTTTGTCCCTTAGAACGTTCTGGTGTTGCAGCAGGGTTTGGGCGTTGGTCATACAGGATTGCAGGTCGATTCCCAACCTGGGTTCGTCACCCGGGCGCAACACGGACAGTGGAGCGATGGCCGGGGATCGGTTCAGATGAATCGTTTTCAAGGGCACACGATCGATGCCGTCGGGCAATTGATCGCTTGCCGTGAACACGCGCGCATGAATTTGATCCGCCTCCAGATCCAGCAACAGCCCGGGATCCGCGCTCAAGTCGTATACGATGATGCCATTCTTGTTCACGGGGTGTTGCGCCAGGGGGGCAATCACGGTAATACATTGTTGCGTTGCCGCGTAGCGCCCGCTCACGTGTAATAGTGGCTTCATGCGCCCGGTATCGAGTTGTTGTTTGACGTTTTGCTTGCGCCGCAAAGCGTAAAAAAATTTATACAGCCGTGGCTGGGTGTTTCGTATCAAACGTGCCAGACCCAGTGTTGCGTACACGTCGGAAAGGGCGTCGTGGGCGCGGGTTTGTTCAATATTGTTGGCCTTGGCGAGCAATTCAAGGCGAAAGCTTGGCCGGCCTTGATCGTCTTCCGGCCAGTGAATTCCTTGTGGTCGCAGGGCGTGGGTCATACGCGCCAGATCAATAATATCCCAACGCGAATTTCCATTGCGCCATTCGCGGGCGTAGGGATCAAGGAAGTTTCTATACAGGCCATAGCGCATGAATTCGTCGTCGAAACGGATGCTGTTATAACCGGCCACACAGGTTCCGGGAACCGACATCAGCGCGTTGATTTTGCCCATAAAATCACGCTCGCACAGGCCTTTTTGCAGCAAGGTCTGCGGTACAATAGCGGTGATGAGGCAGGCTTCCGGATGCGGTAGCGTATCCAGTGACGGTGCACAAAAAAAACTTTCCGGTGCGCCGATTTCAGCCAGATCGTGACTGGTCCGCAGTGCTGCGAATTGGGTAATCCGGTCGCGCCCCGGATCGGTACCGGTGGTTTCCAGGTCATACCACAGCAGTGTGGACGGGCTACTCACCGGCACGGAGCTGTCCGGCGTAACAGAATTGCTTGAACAAGAGATCGCTACAGTCGGGAAGCAGAAATCGGCGCGCTGAGGATTCTTCGCCTCGCCTGTGTTTTGCTGTAGCCTTTGTCATGTTGCATGATTTCCAGATGCCCGAATGCAGAGCTTTGCAGATTTCGCGCACAAGTCAATAGTGAATCGAAGCCACAGGCAAGGATAGGGAATAAATGATTGTCTATTTGCACGGATTTGCCAGCTCTGGTGGCGCCAGCCGCAAGGTGCGGTATTTGCGATCCGAATTGCCTGATGTGGCCATATTCGCACCGACCTACAGCCATGATCCGGCGCTCGCAATTCCTTTTCTGGAGGCGTATTTTCTGGATCGATCCCGGCAGAACAAGCAAAACGGGGAAGTGTTGTTGGTGGTGGGCGCCGGTTTGGGCGGCTTCTATGCGCTACATTTTCAGCGCTTGTTTGCCCACAAGACCGTGTTGATCAATCCGGTCTTGTGGCCGGGGGAGAGCCTTAAAGCGCGACTCGGTGACAATATCAATTTCAAGACTGGCGAGCAGTTCATTCTCGAGGCTCGCCACCTGCATCGATTCCAGGCCTTGCATGTACACGTGGCGGACACTCGCCCGGATCTGGTGTTGCTGGATGATGGCGATGCTGAGGTTGAGGCAGGGGTAACGCGGCGTGTGTTTTCCGATGACGTCGACATCCAGGTGTTTCCAGGGGGGTCGCACCGATTTGATCACCTCCAAGAAAGCCTGCCGATGATCAAGGCATTACTCGACGATGCTTAATCGCCCCGTCAACGGCCGGAAAAGCGCGGTAAGTGGATTCCCGTGAAGCGAGAGACGAGTGTGTTCAAGCCCGGAGAGGTCGAAGCGTTTGAGTTTCGCAATTGGCATTATTTTCCCGAGTCCGGCTGTCTGCAATTAGGCTATGCCTTACGCCCCGGGCCCGTTTTCACAGAGACCATCGTATTTCCTAAACCGAGCGCCTGGCCCGCCAATCCTGCGCGACGGCGTGCGCTGGCGGCGGCGTTCGGGTTGTTACACGCAATCGCCGGGGTGAGTTACTACAAGTGTGCGTGCCCGCCGCTGGTCACCACATCGGGTTGTGTAATCGATGCCGACCTGGCGAGATTCCTGCGTAGGGTCTACCGAAACGGCTTGGCGGAATTTGCCTGCCGAAACGCACTGCAACTACCGGAGATGGAGTTTGAACAACTCGGCGGCCCATCGTGCGCGGCAATCCCACCGCTCAAATTGCAGCGGCGCTCGCTCGTGCCTCTGGGTGGGGGAAAAGACAGCTTGGTGTCGGTGGAATTGCTACGCGAAATGAAGCAAGCCCTGTGTACGGCGGTAGTTGGAAACTCTCCAGTGATTCTTGGCACCGCGCAGCGGGCGGGACTTGAACTGGTGCAAATTCGGCGCAAGCTGGATCGCGGCTTATTTGTACTCAACGAAACGGGGGCTTACAACGGCCACGTACCGATTACCGCGATTGTTTCGGCGATCATGCTGGCCGCTGCAGTATTGTATGACTTCGACAGCGTCGTAATGTCCAACGAAGCCTCCGCGGACGAACCCAACCTGTATCGCGACGGGCAGCCGGTCAATCACCAATGGAGTAAAGGGTCCGAATTTGAACGTGAATTTTCTGCCCTGGTGACGGCGCGCATCGGTGCCGGGATACATTATTTTTCGTTGTTGCGGCCGTTATCGGAAATGGCGATCATCCGGCGTTTCGCGAAACATACCCAATACCATGCGCATTTCAGCAGTTGCAACCGGAACTTTCACATCCACGCAGATGCTCCGATTTCCCGCTGGTGTGGTGATTGCCCAAAATGCCGCTTCGTATTTCTTGGCCTGGCCACGGTGTTGAAACCTGCGGATCTGGTGCAGATATTTCACCGCAACCTACTCGACGAGAGCGCGCAAATACCGGGCTTTAAGGCATTGACTGGCCTGCTTGGGCACAAACCTTTCGAGTGCGTAGGTACATGCGATGAATCCATAGCTGCCTTTGCGGAATTACGGCAGCTACCCGCCTGGCGTGACTGTGCGGTGGTACGGGCTATCGGCGATCTTCTCGGTAGGCCGTCGAGCCAGACCCAGCAGCAGGCGGTGTATGACGGGACATGCATTCCGAAACGTTTTCGCTATGCGCTTTGACGACTGGTGCGGGTCACGCGTCGCGGTATTGGGGCTGGGGGTCGAAGGGCGTTGCGCCGTACAGTGGCTGGCGCGTCACTGTGCCTGCCGGTCGATAACGGCATTTACCGATGCAGCGGACTACTCGCAGGTGGCTGGCGTTGAAAAGGTATGCGAACCGGTGACGGCGGAAATGCTCAACGGCTACGACTGGGTAATCAAATCGCCGGGTTTTAGTCCATACCGCGATCCGGTGGCCGGAGCGCTTGCCGACGGGGCAAGGGTGACTTCGGTATCACGTATGTGGTTCGCCACCCACCCCGATGCAAAATTCGTTTGCATAACCGGTAGCAAGGGCAAAAGTACGACGGCTGCCTTGCTGGCGCACCTATTGCGACACGCGGGCATCGACTGCGCATTGGGGGGCAATATCGGCGTGCCATTGCTCGATCTGCCCGATGCCGCCGTGTATGTGCTGGAGCTGTCCAGTTATCAATGTGCGGACTTGGATCTACACCCGGACCTCTGTTGTGTGCTAAACCTTTTCCCCGAGCATCTGGATTGGCACGGAAATTTAGCGCGCTATTATCGCGACAAGTTGAATCTGATCTTGGCGCGGGGTGCGGGTACGGCGGTGCTGCCGGACGTTTGCGAGCAACCAGCAAGAGGATTTGTGCAACAAGCCGCCCGCGCCACACAGGACGTGCGTTGGTTGAAGCAGCACAGTTGCGATGATTTGACGCTGCACGGTGGGCAACTCTGCCGGGATGGTCAGGGGATTCTGGATTTGGCTAATTTTCCGCTGCCCGGGCGGCATAACCAGCGCAATCTACTCGTCGCGTTGGTCCTGGCTCGAGAATTGGGCGTGGATCCACAGCCCGCGGTTGCCGCGCTGCAATCGTTTCACGGCTTGCCGCACCGCTGCCAGGTATTGGGTGAACAAGATGGAATACGCTATGTGGACGATAGTATTGCCACCACGCCGCATGCGAGCATTGCCGCCCTGGACGCGCTCGGCGACCTTGCCAGGACCGTAATTATCGTCGGTGGACATGACCGGGGGATCAATTGGGACGTGTTTGCCAGGTATGTCCGGGAGCACGCGCCGCGAGCCGTACTAACCTTGCCTGAAAATGGTCCCAGCATCGCTGCTCTTTTGGCGCAGGAAGCGCCTGGACTTGCGGTCGTATCGTGTCCCGAACTGGCTTCAGCCGTTGCCGCCGGCCAACGGATACTGGCAGGTGAGGGTACCTTGCTGCTGTCCCCGGGTGCGCCGAGTTTCACCGCCTATACGGATTTTGCGGCGCGCGGTCTACACTTCGCGGCGTTGGCCGGCATCGGCGGTCATGGCGAGCAGCATTAACCAGCAAGCGGCGAAATATCCGCGTAAATTGTCCAGCCAAGCCTTCACTGGAACGCTATTATGCAAAACACTACGATACTCAATCATCCGTTGGTCCAACACAAATTGACCTTGATGCGGTGCAAGTCCACGCATAGCGCGCTTTTCAGGCGGCTGATGCGTGAGCTGGCCATGGCTTTGGCCTATGAAGCCACGCGCGATTTCGAGGTGCGCGACGCAGCCACAGAAACGCCGCTGGGTATGACGAGGCAACCCAAGTTGGCGGGCGAGGACATGGTCTTGATTTCCATACTCCGCGCTGGCAACGGTCTGCTGGATGGCATGCTGGACTGGATGCCGATAGCCCGCGTCGGCTTTGTAGGCATGTATCGAAACGAAGAAACGCTTACACCGGTGGAGTATTACTTCAAGGTGCCCGAACATTTGGAAAAACGTCAGGTGATCGTCGTAGATCCCATGCTGGCCACCGCCAATTCATCCATCGCGGCTGTGCAGCGCGTAAAACAGGCCGGTGCCCGGGATCTGCGTTTCTTATGTGTGCTCGCGGCACCGGAAGGGATCGAGGCCTTTGAAGAAGCGCATCCCGATGTGCCCATATTTACCGCCTGCGTAGATTCGCACCTAAATGAAAAAGGCTACATCGTGCCGGGATTGGGCGACGCGGGAGACCGATTGTTCGGCACGCTATAGACCGGATCCCGAACAGCGCCGCAAGCCGATGGACAGCCCGCCACAGCATGGGTAGAATCGCTGCGCAACTGTGTCCACTGGAGCGCCTGGAATGACCGAACCCGCTGTGCTGATGCTCGAGGACGGGTGCGTTTTTCGTGGCTGTGGCATCGGTGCTCGGGGTTGCAGTAGCGGGGAAGTCGTATTCAATACGGCCATGACGGGCTACCAGGAAATCCTCACCGATCCATCCTATGCGCGCCAGATTGTCACCCTGACCTGCGCGCATGTCGGAAATACCGGGGTCAATGCGCTGGATGCGGAATCCGACCGGCCGCAGGCGGCCGGTTTGGTAATTCGCGAAGATTCGCCGCGCGTTTCCTGTTGGCGAAGTGAGCGCAGCTTGCCCGACTATCTGAAGCAACACGACGTGGTATGCATCGCCGGTGTGGATACGCGCAAGCTTACGCGCAAGCTGCGCCACAAGGGCTCGATGCGCGGCGTAATTGCCTCCGGGGCCCGTGTAGTGGAATCTGACTTGCGAGATCGGCTCGACGCGTTCGGTGGATTGCGGGGGATGGACCTGGCCATTCAAACGGGTACGCGGGATCCTTATCTGTGGCATGGGGGTAGCTGGGACGAAGCACGAAACGCGCATGCACAACCGAGTGGGGATGCCGTGCGTTTCCAGGTCGTGGCCGTAGACTTTGGCGCCAAACGAAATATTTTACGCTTGTTGGCCGATCGCGGCTGCGAAGTGTCGGTGGTGCCACCGAGCACAACAGCGGCGGATATTCTTGCCGCGCGTCCAGACGGAGTTTTTCTTTCCAACGGCCCCGGTGACCCCGATGCTTGTAACTATGCCATCAGCGCCGTGCGCAGCCTGCTCGAAGCCCGGATTCCCCTGTTCGGAATTTGCCTGGGCCACCAGATTCTGGCCCTGGCTGCCGGCGCCAGTACGGTAAAAATGAAAATCGGCCACCATGGGGCCAACCACCCGGTGCGCGATGAGGCGAGCGGACGGGTGTTCATCACCAGCCAAAACCATGGCTTCATGGTCGAGGCCGAATCGCTGCCAAAGTGCCTCTCGGTAACGCACCGATCCCTGTTCGATGGCAGCATTCAGGGTTTGCGCCATCGCGATACGCCGGCGTTCGGCTTCCAGGGCCACCCGGAAGCAAGTCCCGGGCCGCACGATGTGGCCGGGCTATTTGATGTGTTTACTAGCCTGATGCAACAACAGCCGATGGGGAGCTGACAGCGTGCCGAAACGCGACGACTTGAAGAGTGTGCTGGTGATCGGCGCCGGGCCGATCGTGATCGGCCAGGCTTGCGAGTTCGATTATTCGGGCACCCAGGCCTGTAAAGCGCTGGTTGAGGAAGGCGTGCGCGTGATACTGGTGAACTCCAATCCGGCCACGATCATGACCGATCCCGATTTGGTCGATGTGGTATACCTTGAAGCCTTGGATCGTGAATCGGTCACGGCCATCATCGCCCGCGAGCGACCCGATGCCCTGCTACCCACGATGGGCGGTCAGACGGCCTTGAATCTGGCCATGGATCTACACCAGGCAGGTGTGCTGGAACGCTATGCCGTGGAGATGATCGGCGCGACACCCGCCGCCATCGATATGGCCGAGGACCGGGACAAGTTTCGCGTTGCAATGGGCGAAATCGGACTGGCCGTGCCCAAGTCTACGCTGGTTCGCAGTCTGACGGAGGCCCGCCAACAACAAGCTGCGTTTGGCTACCCGGTAATCGTTCGACCGTCATTTACGCTGGGTGGAAGCGGCGGTGGGATCGCGCGTGACGACGCCGACTTCAAGCGCATTGTCACGCACGGGTTGGAATTGTCGCCGACCACCGAGGTATTGCTTGAGGAATCGGTGCTCGGTTGGCGCGAATTCGAAATGGAAGTCGTTCGCGATAAGGCGGACAACTGTATTATCGTGTGCAGCATTGAGAACCTGGATCCGATGGGCGTGCATACGGGTGACTCCATCACCGTGGCGCCGGCACAAACCCTCACGGACAAGGAACTGCAAGTCCTACGCGATGCTTCCATTGCGGTGTTGCGCAAGATCGGTGTGGATACCGGTGGTTCCAATGTGCAATTCGGAGTCAGCGCCACCCACGGGCGCATGGTGGTCATCGAAATGAATCCGCGCGTGTCGCGGTCTTCGGCCTTGGCCTCCAAAGCCACCGGCTTTCCGATCGCCAGCGTGGCGGCCAAGTTGGCGCTGGGCTATACCTTGGATGAACTGGGCAATGAAATCACGGGTGGTTTCACCCCGGCTTCTTTTGAACCGAGCATCGATTACGTGGTCACAAAAGTGCCGCGTTTTGCCTTCGAGAAATTTCCCGCTGCCGATCCGCGCCTCACCACGCAAATGAAATCCGTGGGGGAAGCGATGGCCTTGGGGCGCAGCTTTCAGGACTCCCTGCAAAAAGCCCTTCGCAGCCTGGAACAAGGACATACGGGGCTCGATCCGATGGTTGCCGATCTGCCGGAAGTGGAGCGTGCTGCCGTCATCCAGCGCGAATTGCGCGAGCCGGGGCCGGACCGAATCTTCTATATCGCCGACGGTTTCCGGGCCGGCCTGAGCCTGGAACAGATATTTGCATCATGCCAGATCGACCCGTGGTTTCTGGCCCAGATCGAGGGCATAGTCGACGCCGAGACGCACTTGCGCGAAGGCGGTGCTCAGGGGCTTGATGCGCAACGCTTGCGCAAGCTGAAACGCATGGGTTTTTCCGACGCGCGCATCGGAGCGGTGCTGGGCATTGCCGAGGCGCAGGTTCGTGAGCGGCGCCATGCACTAGATGTCCGGCCGGTGTATAAACGCGTGGATTCCTGTGCCGCGGAATTTCCGGTCGCCACGGCCTATATGTATTCCTGCTACGAGGAAGAATGCGAGGCCGAGCCGGGCCAGGCAAGAAAGATCATGGTGCTTGGCGGCGGGCCGAACCGGATCGGCCAGGGAATCGAGTTTGACTATTGCTGCGTTCATGCCGCTTTTGCGCTGCGCGAAGCCGGTTTTGAAACGATCATGGTGAACTGCAACCCGGAGACCGTATCGACCGATTTCGACACGTCCGACCGGCTCTATTTTGAACCCCTGACCCTGGAAGACGTGTTGGAAATTGTGCACGTTGAAAAACCGGACGGGATCATCGTTCAATACGGAGGGCAGACGCCACTGAATCTCGCCGCAGAGTTGGATCGCGCCGGCGCACCGATCATTGGCACACCGGCCGATGCCATCGCGGCCGCGGAAGACCGCGAACAGTTTTCCGCGCTGTTGCAGCAGTTGGGCCTGCGGCAACCAGAAAATCGCTCCGCGCACAGTGCCGAGGAAGCCGTGGTCCTGGCGCGGCAAATTGGTTTTCCGCTCATGGTGCGCCCATCCTTCGTCCTCGGCGGGCGTGCCATGGAAGTGGTGTATTGCGATGATGACCTGCTGCGCTACATGACCGGAGGCGTGGCCGTGTCCAAGGATGCGCCGGTGCTGTTGGACCGTTTTCTGGACCATGCCGTGGAGGTCGATGTGGACGCCATTTGCGATGGTCGTGAAGTACTGGTATGCGGAATCATGGAACATATCGAGGAAGCCGGTGTGCATTCGGGCGACTCGACTTGCGTGTTGCCACCGCATACCTTGTCCGATGAACTCCAGGACTGTTTGGCCGAACAGATGCGCAACATGGCGTTGGGAATTGGCGTGGTGGGTTTGATGAACACCCAATTTGCCGTACAAGACGGAGATATCTACGTGCTGGAAGTCAACCCGCGTGCTTCGCGAACCATTCCTTTCGTTTCCAAGGCCGTTGGCGTGCCGATGGCAAAAATTGCCGCGCGTTGCATGGCCGGCGAGTCCCTGCAAGAACAAGGCTATAATGCCGCTCCGCGCCCGGCCTATTTTTCGGTTAAGGAACCGGTTTTTCCGTTCTTGAAATTTTCCGGTGTGGACCCGATATTGGGCCCCGAAATGCGTTCAACCGGAGAAGTGATGGGCGTGGAGCGTAGTTTCAGCGAGGCTTTTGCAAAGGCACAGCGGGCAGCTTACATCTCCCCGCCCTGCGCGGGTAAAGCCATCATCAGCGTGCGTGACGCGGATAAACCGCGCGTGCTACCCGTAGCACGTGACTTGCTCGTGCGTGGCTTCAGCCTGGTGGCGACTGGCGGCACGCATGCCTACCTGAGGGCCGCGGGACTGGAGTGTGAAAGAATCAATAAAGTCCGCGAGGGGCACCCGCACATTGTTGATATGATACAAGGCGAAGCGATCGTATATATCGTCAATACCACACAAGGCCGGGATGCGATCGCCGACTCGTTTTCGATTCGCTCGGAAGCGTTACAGTACCGGGTGAATTACTCCACCACCGTTGCCGGAGCGATGGCCACATTGGCCGCATTGGACCATTATCAGGGCCACGAGCCCTATGCCCTACAGGCATTACATGAGGAACTTAGGGGATGAAACGATCGCCCTTGACTGCTGCCGGCGCCGCGCGCCTGCGCGAAACGCTGAATCAACTGAAGTCGGTGGAACGGCCACGCATCATCAATGCTATCGCCGAGGCTCGGGGGCACGGCGACCTAAAGGAAAATGCCGAGTACCATGCAGCGCGTGAGGAACAGGGTTTTGTCGAAGCCCGTATCGCCGATATGGAAAGCCAGCTCTCGAACGCGCAAGTGATCGCAGTGGAATCCCTGAATGCCGCACCGCGCGTGGTGTTTGGGGCCACGGTTGCCTTGTTGGATGAAGATAGTGGCGAACAAGTGACCTATCAGATCGTCGGCGACCTGGAAGCCGATATTGGCAAAAACCTGATATCCATCAGTTCGCCCTTGGCGCGCGCACTGATCGGTAGCGAGGAGGGCGATTCGATCAGCGTCGAAGCGCCCGGGGGTACCCGAGACTACGAAATATTGCACGTGCAATACGTGTAGATTGTCCCGGCGCAATCAGCATGCGGCGCGATACGCCCAGCATACGTGCCCGCGAGACTGATGCGCACGCGCTGCCTGATGACTGGCCGGCTGCACTCAAGCGGGTGCTGGCTGCACGTGGAATTGGAACGCCCGAAGATTTGCAGGTTTCTCTAGACGGTTTGTTGCGCCCGGACCACCTCACGGGAATCGATGCCGCGGCAAGTCTACTGGCCGATGCCGTAATCAAGGCACGACAAGTTTGTGTCGTGGGCGATTTTGACGCCGATGGCGCGACAGCAACTGCCTTGTGTATCCGCGCCTTGCGCGCATTTGGTCTCGGCAAGGTGGACTACGTTGTACCGAATCGGTTCGACTTCGGCTATGGACTCAGTGTCGGCCTGGTGCAGGTGATTCAACCGCGCTCGCCCGACCTCATCATTACGGTAGACAACGGTATATCCAGCGTTGCTGGCGTGGCAGCGGCGCGTGACGCCGGTATGGACGTTATCGTCACGGACCATCACCTGCCGGGCCCGCAATTGCCCCGAGCCAATGCCATCGTCAATCCGAACCTGGTCGCGTGCGAGTTCCCGTCCAAGTGTCTGGCCGGAGTCGGCGTGCTGTTTTACCTACTCGTTGCAACGCGCCAGGCGTTGCAGCAGTGTGGTCATTTTTCACGACAGCTTCCGGCCCCGCAACTGGCGCAATGGCTGGATCTGGTGGCCCTGGGCACCGTGGCTGACCTGGTATCGCTGGATGCCAACAACCGAATCCTGGTGGCCCAGGGTCTGGCGCGTATTCGCGCCGGCCACGCAGCAGCGGGCGTGACGGCATTGCTTCGAGTCGCAGGTCGCGAACCACGCCATTGCCACACCAGCGATCTCGGTTTTGCCGTGGCGCCACGCCTGAACGCTGCCGGGCGCCTCGAAGACATGAGCATCGGGATCGAATGCCTGCTCACCGACGATCCGGGAAGTGCACAAGAATTTGCAAGTCGTCTGGATGCCTTGAACCGGGAACGCCGCAACCTGCAGCAAAACATGCAAGCGCAGGCGGAATCCGCATTCGCTGCGCACCTGGACGCCGTGGGCAGTGTGGACGGCATCGCCGCGGTGTCCTTGTTTGACGACGCTTTCCATCCCGGTATCGTTGGATTGATTGCCTCCCGTCTCAAGGAACGCTTCCACCGGCCGGCCGTCGTATTTGCCCCGGAACGCGAGCAGAGTCCGGTGCTGAAAGGGTCAGCCCGCTCCATCCCCGGCTTGCATATCCGTGATCTATTGGCTGAAATCGATTCCGGCAACCCAGGGCTAATTGAAAAATTTGGCGGCCACGCCATGGCGGCCGGGCTCAGCCTGGTGCGCGATCAATACGAGCGATTCGCAAAGGCATTCAACGAATGTGCCACTGAACACCTGTGTCGCGAGGATTTACAGCGCGTGATCTGGACTGATGGACCCCTCACCGCTCAGGAATGCGGGATCGAGCTGGCAATCGCACTTGAATCTGCGTTGCCGTGGGGCCAGCAATGCCCCGAACCGCTTTTTGACAACCGGTTTGCTGTACTCGATCACCGCCAGTTAACCGGCGGACATCTCAAGTTGACGTTGTCTTTGGACGGACGTACGATCGACGCCATTGCTTTTAGGCAACGGGTCGAACAGCTTCCCGAACCGCTGCGCGAAATCCGTGCTTTGTACCGCCTGTGCATGAATCGTTTCCGTGGCCGAGAAACCGCGCAACTCATTATCGAGCATATTGTCTGAAGG
>Ga0114931_10001789_pt1 | contig 27324 bp, 24 predicted proteins | sample 2SBtaG_FD_89579 | JGI IMG/M metagenome (GOLD analysis project Ga0114931, IMG submission 89579) | Deep subsurface microbial communities from Kolumbo volcano to uncover new lineages of life (NeLLi) - 2SBTROV14_V59a metaG | ecosystem: Environmental > Aquatic > Marine > Volcanic | place: Kolumbo... | reverse complement strand
CGCCAACCAGCGATAATCGCCTGATATGTTGTGGTTTTTCGGATGGGGGCAAGACTGTCGTCGCGTTCGAGCTGAAAGAAATCGACAAAGCCTGCGCTGATCGCGTCAAGGAGGCGCTCCTGGGCTTGATCCGTTTCGCCAAGCTGCGCATGGACGCAGGCGAGGTTGTAGAGCAAGGCTGGATTGGCGGGGTCGTTCTTGAGCGCCGCGTGCAGTTGATCGCGCGCCGTTGCAAAATCACCCGCTGCGAAGGCTTCGATGGCGCGCTGACTGGCTTCTTCGCCGTTGCGCTTGGCGTTCTGCGCCCGCGCTGTCGCGCTCAATGCGCAACCGGCGCAGAGCGCAACCAGCGCAGCGGTCCGCGTGACAGCGCGCCGCGACACAGCGCTGAGAATCGTCATGGCTTCACTCGCGCTGACTGGCGCGCGTCCGCGAAGAGCAGACGCAGCGCCTCGGGGTACGCCAGTTTTTCCAGCGCAAAGACCCTGTCTGCGAGCGTCTTGACTGTGTCGTCAGGCAGAACTGGACAGCGTTTTTGCAGGACAATCGGCCCTGTGTCGTAGCCGCTGTCACACAGGTGCACCGTGCAGCCGCTCTCGCGCGCGCCTGCGTCGAGCACCGCCTGATGCGCCTTTGCGCCATACATGCCTGGCCCGCCAAACCTGGGAAGAAGAGCTGGGTGAATGTTGACCACTTTTCCCTTATATGCTTGGGGAATAGCAACGAGTCGAAGATAGCCCGCCAGCGCGACCCAGTCTGCGCGGGCGTCATCGAGCAGTCGCTCGAGCGCCGCTGCGGGGATGTCGCCAGCGATGACGCGCGTGTCAAAGCCTCGCGCTCTTGCTCGCTCGACCCCGACGCACGGACGAGAGGCAATGACCAGGGCGATCTCGGCGCGCAGCTGGCCCGCGTCGATGTTGTCCGCAAGATTGAGCAGTGTGCGGCCTCCTCCCGAGAGCAGCACGACAAGTCTTGGCGTTGATGTTTCACCATCACGATGCGCCATAGTCATAGTCTGGGCGTTCACGGGCAATCCTTAGCGCCGAACGGCACGGACGCGAACGGCGCAGCCCTGTGTCGTTTGGTGGGCGATTCATCACGAAGCGGGCCCCACTGTTGACGGGGAATCGTAGGGAATCGGTTTGCCCGCTTTGTCCACAGCGACCATGACCAGCGTTGCGTGTGTGACCGGGACAATGACGCCCGCGGGCCCGTCGCTCGAAGGCACAAGCCGCTCTGCGTCCATCTCAACTTCGACCGTCACGCTCGACGTGCCCATGCGAACAGGCCGGGTGCGCAGGTTGACCACATCGCCAAGGTGCACAGGGGCCTTGAACTCGACTTTGTCCATCGCAGCGGTGACCCAGCGGTGGGCGCCAAGCTTGCGCGCTTCGATAAACGCTGCTTGATCGATGTAGCCGAGAATCACACCACCAAAGATAGTGCCATAGACATTCGCGTCGCGCGGCATGGTCATGACGCGCAGCGCCATGTCGCCATGCGTCTGCGCTGGTTTCGACGCGCCTTTGTCTCCTTGCCTGGTCAACCGACATGCTCCTCTTTGAGAGGCCTGGTCATCAGCTGCTCGATGGCGGCGATGGGCGGCACATGTTCATACAGCACAGCGTGCACGGCGCTGGCGATGGGCATCTCCACCCCTGCCTGCTTCGACAGCGCCATGATCGAGCGTGTCGTCGCGACACCTTCCACAACGCTTGCGGTGCTCGCAAGGTGATGCTCAAGCGATTGCCCGCGCCCCAGCGCCTCGCCACAGCTGCGGTTGCGACCGTGTGGACTGAAGCAGCTGGTGGCGAGATCGCCAACCCCCGCAACGCCAAAGAACGTGTCATGGTCGGCGCCAAGCGCTTCACCGAGCCGGGCGATCTCAGCCATCCCCCTTGCGAGCAGGGCGCTCTTTGCGTTGCACCCAGCGTCAAGCCCGTCGAGCACGCCCGCAGCGATCGCAACGACATTCTTGGCGGCGCCCGCCAGCTCCACGCCAACCACGTCATGATGCGTATATATGCGGAGAAATCTGGTTGAAAAAAGCCGCTGCACGTCTTCGCAGAACGCTGACTCTTCGCTGACAGCGACCATTGTGGCGGGAAGCCCGCGAGCAAGTTCAGTTGCGATGGTGGGGCCGGAGAGGGCTGCGATGAGCCTTTCCCCTGCGTTCCTTCGGCTGGTGGGCAAGGCGTCCACCGATTCGGCTGGGGCGAGTTCACCCAATGTGTCAAGGATGATCTGGGTGGGCAGCAGGCCGGTGTCGATCTCGATTCCCTTGGAGACGGTGACGATCGCAGCATCCGCACCCAATCCTCCCCGCGCCCCCCGCGCCCGCGTGAAGACATTGCGGATGAACTGTGTGGGGGTGGCGCACACGACAATGTCGGCGCCCTCCACCGCTTCGTCAATGGATGCGGTCACGCAGACTGAATCGGGCACATGCGCACCCGCGAGTCGGGGGGATGTCCGCTGCTGGGCAACAGATGCGATGTCCTGTTCGTCATAGCCCCACAGCGCGACTGTCTGGGGACGTGGCCCGGCGCCCACACCTTCCAGCTCCGCGTCTGCGAGAATCCACGCGCAAAGGAGGCCCATCTGCCCGTCGCCCAGAATGGCTGCTTTGCGCCAGGTGCGCATCGCTGGAAGACCACCTTTCCTCGCCAGAATCGAACGCTCGCCGCCGACTGGGCGTATGCAACAACGCCAGGCGAAGCAGCGGTTCTCTATCCCAGGCGCGTTAGCGTACGATACCGACCTATCCCGCCTTTCGAATCACTGCGACGCAGCGAGACCAGGCCGCATGTGGCGCAGCGCAGGAGCCATGATCCAATGACCCAGATAAGCGAGACACCCAAACCCAGCGCCCTAGCGCCCCAGCCAGACGAAAGAGCTGCGAACGAACGTCCTGCGTTTTCTGACGAGAACGAGCTGCGCATCGAGCGCTGGGTGCTTCTCTACCTCGTCGGGTTTGTCTTGATCCTGACGACCGTGATCGCGCACGCAGCGGGCTGGACCTCTCGTCAGGTGGCTGATCTTCCCGCAGCCTTTGGAGCATTGCTGCTTGCTGCGCCTGTCTTCTGGGCTGCTGCGAAAGACTTATGGGCAGGTCGGGCTTCAAGTTGGATCCTCGCTTCGCTGGCTGTGCTCGCAGCGCTGGCGATCAACGAGTTCGTCATGGCTGGACTGCTCGCGTTCCTGCTGCTCCTGTTCGATCAGATTGTGCATCGCACCGCGTGGGGCGCAAGGAAGGCTATTCACCAGCTCATCCGTTTGACGCCGCACAACGCCCGTCTTGTTGAAGATGGAGGAGAACGCGAAGCGCCGCTTGCGCAGGTCAAGCCGGGCATGATCGTCCGCGTGAGGCCTGGCGAGAACCTGCCTGTCGATGGTGAAGTTGTGACGGGTCAGAGCGCCGTCAACCAGGCGAGCCTGACTGGTGAGTCCATGCCAATCGAGGTCGAGCCGGGCGAGAATGTCTACGCGGGCACGAGCAACCTCACGGGTGTGATCGATCTGCGCGTCACCAGCGTGGGCGCCGAAACCACTATTGGCAAGGTGAGCGAACTCATACAGGCTGCAGAGTCGGCCCGATCGCCCCGCCAGCAGATGATCGAACAGGTCGCCGCGTATTTCGTTCCAGCGGCGCTGGCGATTGCGGGCGTTGTGTGGTACTTCTTCAGCCAGAGCGGAGCGCCCGACGCAGGAGATATCGCAACGCGGCGGGCGATCGCGGTGCTGCTTGTCGCATTCCCCCAGGCTCTGCTCCTGGCGACGCCCACAGCGACGGTTGCAGCCTTCACCGCAGCCGCTCGACTGGGCGTGCTCATCAAGAAGCCACAGCAACTCGAATCCGCAGCCAATGTCGACACTGTGGTGTTCGACAAGACGGGCACGCTGACGACGGGCGTCTTTGAAGTCGCACGCCTCGCGCCTGCTTCCGATGTCGAACCCGCGGAGATCCTGTCAGCCGCCGCCACGGGGGAGCAGCATTCCAACCATCCCCTCGCAAGGTCCATCATTGCGACCGCGGAGAAGGCACACGTTGAGATTAGGGAATCTCCTGATTTTGAGGAAATCCACGGAAGAGGTGTGTGCGCCAAGACACAAGCGGGTGAGGAAATCCTCGTCGGGCGCAGCGCCTGGATCACTGAGCGATTGCCCGGTGTCAGGCAGGCCATCGCAAAGGTTGAAGAGCAGATTGAAGGTATGACGGGTGTCCACGTCGCCAGGGGGGGGGCATACCTCGGCGCCGTCGGTCTCGAGGACAAGCTCAAGAACAACGCTACGGAGGTTATTCAGCGACTGCGTGCGTTGGGCGTCAAACGCGTATCGATGTTCACGGGCGACCGGACGAGCGTGGCGATTCGTGTCGGTAAAGCGGTGGGGGTGGATCACATCGAAAGCGAATGTCTCCCTGAGGAAAAGCACCAGCGCCTCCGCGCCATGATGCAGGCAGGCCGCCGAATTCTTTTCGTCGGTGACGGGATTAACGACGGTCCCTGCCTGGCTGCGGCTGATGTCGGAGTCGCGATGGGCCTTGCAGGATCAGACATCGCTGCAAACTCCGCGGGCGTGGCGCTGATGAACGACGATTTGAGTCGAACACCCTTCCTCATTGACCTGAGCAGGCGCACAAGAAGCGTTCTTTCGCAAAACATCGGCGTCGCGCTTGCGCTGGTCATTGTTGGGCTTGCGCTGGCTGCCACAGGTCAACTTTCCGTCTTCGCAGCCTTGGCGTACCACCTTGTTGGCGACGTGATCGTGACGCTGAACTCGTTCAGGTTGGTGCGTTTTGGCGAAGAAATGGCGGAGCCCGACGCCCACGCCCGTCCCATCGCCACGCAGCGCAGCGCGACTGTTTCGCTGCGTCCCTCCGCTGTCATGTGAGCGATAATGCGCGACTTTGCGGCTGTTGGCGGGTTTTCGCTGGTCTGCTGCGCCGCATGTTGTATGCTCACTCTTGTCCGGAGCTTAGGGTGGGTGGGCATAAACCCAGACGGCGTATTGGGAGATGCTTGCACACTTTGGAGAGCATTTCCAATAAGGAGGCGCAATCGCCGTGGCGCCATTGCATTCGCCGGCAAATGACGACCTCGCCACTGAAGCGCGGCAGCGGTTCTGCACTCTGGTGGACAGCGTGGGCGTGGCTGATTTCGCACGGTCGCTTCATCTTTCGACCAGGCAGGTCAACCGGATCCGCACGGGCGCTCAGCCCAATCCGCTCGACAGGCTTGTGCGCTGTCTCCAAGCATGTTTACCTGAAGCGGGCGACGATGCGCTGGCGTGGCTTTGCCAGGAAGCGGGCGGATTCTTTGTCCGCGCAACGGAATCTATCGACACAGCGGCGGTCAGCGCTGTGCGCGAAGCAGCCGAGGCCATTGCCGCCATCTCCGATGGACGAATCTCGAAGGTTGATGAAAAGGAAATCCGTGAAGCCATCGCAGCGCTGACGGCGCTGCTGATGCACGTCCGCGCCGAGCGCGCCCGCGCAGGGCGTGACGCGGAAATTGTCATCACGCAGCAAGGCGCCCCGCCCACGGCGCCCACCCAGCCGCGACGATCAGCGCTGCGCTGAACTATTCCTTACACTCTATTTTAGTATATAGCATTATATGAATATAGTACGTCAAAGCCTTCCTCTCTCTTGCGCCGGGAGAGGCCCGGAAAGAGGGCTCCTTCGTTTGTCTTGACTGCTTTTTTTCGTTTCGATCACGATTGTGGAACATGATGACGCGGGACGCGCTATTGATCGGGCGGGTCATCTTCGGCTTGCGCGAACGCCGTGCGCATCTTCGCCAGGGCGCGCGACACGATGGCGCGTGATCCACCTATCTCATCATCAGGCAGCGAAGCCAGCGCTGCAAGGGCGTGTGTTTCGTCACGAACACCCGATTCGTCACCGTTACGAAGCGCCTGCATGGCGCGAGCGACACGCACGAGTGGCGATTCACTCGCCGCGTCTCTCCATTGTCGATCTTTCTGAAACACCAATATTTTTCCAAACACAATAGACATCAGTTTATCTTGTGCATAATTGCCTAACCTGTCAAATGACATCAGCCACGCATACGCCTCACACCCCTGCGCGAGCGCTCGGCGGCGCGACGATGGACCAGCGGCTGACGATGCTTCAATCAGCCCGATGCGGTACAGCGCGTCGGCGACGAGCAGCGTCCAGACTGGGTTTCTCGAATGATTTTCGCCAGTTGCAGGCCACTGGGAAAACGCGTTCTGCAGCGCCAGTCTCGCTTTGGACGCGCGCCCCGCAAGCGCTGTCGAAAGCGACTTGCCAAGCGTCGCCTCCATGTGCTCGCGCGCGGGAAGCCGCCAGAACGGGCGCGACGCTGCAAGTGTTTGCGCAATGTCAAACCACACGGGAATATCCTGTGGCAGCGTCGAAACCAGTGGCTCGTCAGGTGGTGCGAAGCGCTGTGCGCCGTAGAGCTCCGCAAGCCCAAGCATGACCAGGCGACGCGCCTCGGTCGGTCCAGCGGGAATTTTCAGCGACGCGAGCGCCCGCTGGGCGGCGCTGGCTCTGTCCACCTGTCTTGCTTCGCCTTCCGTCTCGAGTGCGGCGAGAATGAGCAGCGCCCGCCCGCGAGCCATGGGCGCCCGGAACCCTGCGTACTCGTTTGCAAGCCGACGCGCAAAGGCGCGCAGGCGATCATTCTTGGAATATTCGGGTCGATTCTTCAATGCGATTTCGCCAGATGTGATCGCCACGTCTGCGCGATTGAGCTGCGCCAGCGCGTCCTGAGCGGCGCGCTGCGCATGGGCGCGCTGCGCAACTGTCGGCGCACCTACAAGCACCACCGAATCTGTCGCGTCAAGCGAAAGCTCAGCCAGTAGCAGCTCCGCGACCTCGATCCGCCACGCCCCCGCAGCGGGCTCACCCGCCCCATCGCGCAGCAGCGCAAGGCGCGCTTCGATCGCCTTGGCGACCACACGTATATCGCGCTTGTCGGGCGCCAGCGCAGGCTGGCCTGCGCCGCACGAAACGGACGCGACACTCGTCACGACAACCGCCGCGCACACGCCGCTCATTACCCTATATGTCGTACGAAAAACAATCATTGGCCAGGCTCCGCAGCGAGCGCTGCGCATCGGGCGCGCCGCATCGCGTTATCCTGACCATCTATCGGGTGGATTGTCGCGACCGATCAGTCGGCGTCGTCATCGGTGATCTTGGTTGTCTTCTCGCCAAGAGGTCCGAAAACCAGCCGGTCCACGCTCAGCGCGCCAGCGCCCGCGAACAGCAGGCCGATCGCGGCGCAGAACACCGTTAGCTGCAGCGTCCATGTCTGCCATGCTGAAAATTCTGAAACAGGTGGTAGAATATGGATAAATCCAGCCTTGCCGCCAATGGCGTAAGGCCCGATGGATGTGAGCCATGCCGCTCCCACCATCACGCCCGCCAGCGCAAGTCCCGCCAGCCTCACCAGCGCGCCCACCAGGGCCATGACGCCCCCAGCGATCTCCGTAATCATGATCGCCCGCGCAATCCATGCGGGCTGACTGCCTTTGGCGAGCGACGCAGGCCAGATTGCCTTTGCGCCGTCCGCGGGATGCGCTGACGCGTCGATGGAAAGCGCAATCGCAAAAAGCGCCCTGCCCGTCACAGGGCCTGCGTAGTCCGCAACGGTGAATGTTGGAGCGGGCGCAGCCAATCCTGCCCGGCTGTCATCAGATGGCGGCGTCGCTGCTTTGTTCGTCGGAGGTGGTTCCTCTGAACTTGTCGCTGCAGGCTCGGCGCCTTTGGTCTTCGGAGGCTCGTTTTCAGCGGGCTGTTCGGATTGCTCCTGATCTGTCTGAACAAGGGGCAATAGCCCGTTTGGCGATATCCTTGCTTGATCGGGCTTGGCTGTTGCGTTATCCGCGCCATCCGCAGCGCCGTTTGTCCCACTGCCGCCGCTGGTGGCTGCTGCTTGCGCAAATGCTGCGACTCCCATATTGGCGAGTGTCGCAGCCTGCGCAGGGGTGTACTCCATCGGCTGAAGTTTTCCAATGCCCGACCAAAGGAACACCACCGCCAGCGCCACGCGGAGAAACAGGGGCGTCATCGAACACGCGAGTCGTTGTCTGAATGTCATGCTGGCGATCCACCTTTGTTCTGGAGCAGCCCGCCAGGCTGCTGATCGTTTCGATGCCCCTCAGGCGTCCTTCCGGACCTGTGTCGCGCGATTCCGCACTATCCGCAGCTGCTGCGCGCCGTCCGGACACACAATGGTACGGCGCGGGCTGGTCTGACGCCTTCGGACATGCGACAATGCTTGACACGCGGGCGTGGCGGAATTGGCAGACGCGCGGGATTTAGGTTCCCGTGTCCTTTCTGGACGTGGAGGTTCGAATCCTCTCGCCCGCATTTTACCTTGGTCGATCCGCACTTCGCCACGCGACCACGCTTCGCCCACTGGTGATGCGGTACAATCCATCCGTGTCGAGCGTCCCTCCAACCAACCCGCATCGCGTCGCCAGCGCCTACAGCCCGCCCATCGCAGGACGCATTGGCGCAGACCGCGCCGACGCTGTCTCTCGCACCGACCGCGTCGCCATTTCAAGCGACGCTGCTTCGCAGGCCGCCCAGCGGCGCATCTCCCGGCTCGTCGCTGCGGTAGTTCCGGGAGGCGTGGACTTTGACGCTCCCGCCCCCGTCCCCTCGCCGCCAGGCGCTGCGATCCCGCTGTACCAGCATCCCGCCCACCGCCACGTCGCAGCGACGCAGCTTCACTCCCAGCTGGGTCGAAACCTCGACGTCACCGCCTGATCCCGGGCGTCCATACACCTTGCAATATTGTGCAGAATCGCGCAGCGCCAGCGCCGCGAGCAGATGCATATTTTTGGTGACTAGCCCCTTGGTGCGGCGGATCTGACTTGAGTGACGCAACTAGATTCATCTGGGCAAGCGCACAAAAAGCCCCGCCAAGCGGGGCAATGAGTTCTCAATCCTCATTCAAATCTAACTGTTCGTCGTCATCGTCGTCGGCAGACGCCATTTCAAGCAGCTTGAGTTGGCCACGAAGGATCTTGAAGTCTTTTTGAGTCATTTTGCTCGGGAGCCAGACTACCGCACATCCGCTCGATAGCTTCCAACGACTCTCTTCCGTCCCCTCCGGAAATTGTCCGCGTCGTTCTTGAATGACGGGATGAGGAGGATCTGTCCGATCGGTTTGTGAATCGCGATCTACCAGCGTGGCCTGTGACATTGGGATATCGCGTTCCTGTCCGCGTTCATCTGTGACGAGCAAGAACTGCTTGCCATTATGCTCCTCAACTCGAAGAACCTCACGCGCCTTTTGGAATTGGGCTATACCCTTCGAGATCCACTGAACCAGGTCGCCGGGCTTAATGGCGCTAGGGCCATTGGGTTGCCCTCTGTGGTCGGTATCATTGCCAGTAGCAGGTGCCGAGTCAAGTTGGGCAAACTCAAATGTGGCACGAACCTGCTTCAGAAGCAAAGGGACCGCTTTCTCATTGTATTTCTCTTCCTGAACCAGCCAGACTGTGGTATTCGTATCATCAGGCAAGCCGTTCGGATAACGGTCATGAATCTTCTTGTGGATTGCTGGGGCTAGTGCAGCTTCTCGCAGTGCTGCCTGTTTCGGTTCCGAATCATCTCGTGGATCAGTCAGAATCTTCCAGGCCAGATCTGTCAACTGAACGGTTCTCTGATCCTTACTCCCCTGATCGAGTATCAGATCAAACTTTTTCACGGACGCTAGCTGCTGAAACCCAGTCCCGCTCTTGGGGCCAAAGCCCCAGTGACGCAGGGCGCTATCAATCGGGATCGGCTTTCGATTGGGAGCGTATTCCTTGAGCTGGCGTGCCCGATTAAGGGCGGATCGCAGGTCGATCACTGGATAGCCCGGACTTCGTATTCCTCGTTTGCGCGGCTCACCCATTGCGTTACCTCCAATCCAGAGATAGTAGACACGCTCGGATCAAGTGTCAAGGTCAATATATCTTTCGATTTATCCCGCCCCACTTGATTTCCGTCCGAAAACCGATAGAATGGTCGAAACCGGGCATCATCCCGGTTTGATCTAGGAGGCCCAAGATGATCAGGAGGGTGACGTTCCCAGCAACAAGGATCGCGATTGCTGGGGACCATGTGCGTGAAAAAGGCCCCTCTGCAAAGGGGCCAAGTGTTCCGGCGTCCGGGACGAACCCGGTCATACCTTTACAGTACTTGGGGCGGGCTTAGCAGCCCGTCCCCGGCTTTCAAGCCCCGCATGTCGCTGTTACGCCAGCGGGAGACGCCAAAAGGCGGGATAGCGCCAAGGCACCTTACGCATCTATTGTAGCGCCCTTTAATTGCACCGTGCAATTAAGAACACTCTAATGGGCCGTTCTGCAATACAGGCTGAGATATTTCAGCGAATATTGGCGAAGTGGGCGAACGCCTTGTTGGCTTCCGCCATGCGGATCGTCTGCTCGCGGGTCGAGATGGCTTTGCCTTCGCGCCGCGCAGCGTTCCACAGTTCACCCGCCAGGCGATCCGCCATCGGTCTGCCCTTTTCACTGCGGGCAGCGTTGATGATCCACCGGAAAGCGAGCGACTGCTGGCGCCTGCGGCTGACCGGCATGGGCACCTGGTAGTTGGCGCCGCCCACGCGCTTGGAGCGCACCTCGACGGGGGGTCTGATGTTGTCGATGGCTCTGCGGAAAACTTCGACGCCGCTCTCAGGGACGTGATCGCCCTTGGGCTCTTTGCCGAGGCGCTCGTCGATCTTGTCGATGGCTCCGTAGACGACGCGCTGGGCGACGCTCTTCTTGCCCTGATACATGACGCAGTTGATGAACTTCGCAAGCACCAGATCGTTGTAGCGAGGATCAGGGCGAAGCTGCGATTCTGACTTTGTAATACGACCGCCCATGGCAGCCTCCTTTTGGCTCATCCGCCCGCTGCTGGTCTGGCCAGCAGCCGGGACATGTGTTCACCCCGCGCCGGGCTTGTGCGTGGGCGGGATTACTTGCCTATTTTCGCACGCGACCCATGACGAGCAGCCGCTGTGCACGAAGAATTATTCACTTGCCTCGCTTGACGCCATACTTGGAACGTCCCTGTTTCCTGCCCTCGACGCTCAGGCAATCGAGCTTGCCCCGAACGATGTGGTAACGCACGCCAGGCAGGTCGCGCACCCTGCCGCCTCTGACGAGGACGATCGAGTGCTCCTGCAGGTTGTGGCCTTCGCCACCGATGTATGCGGTCACTTCCTTGCCATTAGACAGCTGCACGCGGGCGACTTTTCGCAGCGCGGAGTTGGGCTTCTTGGGTGTGACCGTCTTGACCTGCAGGCAGACGCCCCGCTTTTGCGGGCTCTTGTCAAGGTCGCGGGCATTGGATTTGGTCGTGGGCGACCTGCGGGGATTGCGGACGAGTTGGTTGATCGTTGGCATGGACGGGCTGTCTCAGAAGATTCATCGCGCCACCTACAGCCGCTTGCTGCGAGCGCAAACAAACGCTCCGCCGGGACCACCCCAGCGAGCGAAGCCGACAAGTGTAGCAGACTTCGCGTCAGGGGCAAGACAGGCGCAGGGCGCACGGTTGCCCAGGCCAACCCAATCGCCCACGAAGGACGCGAATCTAGTCCTCGTCTGCGTCCGCGTACTCACGATTCCAGTCGATCGGACCATCCATGTAGCTGCGTCTGAGCCGATTGAGCACGATCGGCCACGCCTTCAGAAAGTAGTCGTACGTTTGATCCCACTGCTCGCCTTCTCGAAACTCATCAAGCGTCACGCAGACGCGCGAGGTCGCGTTGTCAACAATAGGTTTGAACTCAAACCTTGCGCGAAAGCCGATGCGCCGAGGCTCTGGAAACTGGGGCGGCGCATTCCATCTGAGCGTGTAGCCGTTGGGCTCGTCGAGCGCGCGAAAGGTCACGCCCTCGCCGCCTCGCTCGCCAGGCGGGTTTTCAGGAAAAAATATCGGTTCGCACGGGCCTCCCGGGCGCAGCTCGATGTTGGCTTGTGGCGAGAAGAACGTCGCAAAGCCCTGCGCTGTTGTGAAGCGCTCCCAGACTTCCCGCTGTGATGCGGGAACGATCACCTCAAAGCGCGACCAGCGCTCAACTGGCGACGCACGCTTCGCAAGAACGGTGACGTTGGCGTCGGTCCACGTGTCGATGCGCACTGTGTTCATGCGTGTTTCTCGGTTAGTCAGATATGCGGGGCTGCGCTTGTCTTTGCGTTGAGCACTTGCCGCCACCCGGTTGTACGATAGTTCGTCTGCTCGATTGCATACGAGTGCGCTCGCGGGGCAGGCGTCCGGGCGGCGCTCGACCCAAACATCAATTGAACAAGCTGCGCGCGACGGTCGACGATGCGCCTCTCGAGTGCTGTTTCGCGCCTATTTCCCCGCGAATCCGCCATTGCAGCTTTGCTTCAAAGGCGTTGTGGTGTACATTGGGGTGTTCGCAACCGGGAGAGAACGCTGGCGAACCAGCGTTGTGTAAAGGGAGACAAATCCATGCGTATCGCTCGATATCTGACCTGCTGTGCCGTTGCCTTGACGGCTGTAACAGCGATCCCCACTACCGTTGGCGCCCAGGCAACAACGCCGCCACCCGAATTCATCGCCCGCCAGTGCATCGAAATCACAAGCCAGGCCACACAGGCGACAATCACCGGCATGGGAAACGGCACGAAGATCACCATTCAGATTCTGCACAGGCTCGCTCGCCACCACGCCACAAGAAGTGAACTGGTCGCAGCGGCGCGTCGTGGTCACGAAATTATCGCAAAGCTCGCCAGACATGCAGCAGCGTCGATAACGCGATTCGACGAACACTGCGTGGCGATTCTGCGCGACTTGGGCGCGCCTGCAGCCCTGATCGACGCGGTGGCGAACGCGAGCAAGCGCGCTGTCACAGCGATCGAACAGGCTCACGCCCGGTCCAGAGCCGCGATTGGGCAGGCGCTCGACAGTATTCTTTCGCGGTTCCTTGACGCGGCGCCTGGCGACAGCGGCGTTGGCGCTGCTGCTTGAGACCTTTGGGAGCACAGCCGCGCGTCAGCGCAGCTGAAGAAAGGGCGCCGCACGATTCCCATTGTCCGACGGCGTCCTGAATGGCATGATTGATATGTGTATTTGAGCTTGCCACGCGCTGCGGCGGTTCGAGCTGCGCCCGGGCGCCGGGTACAGTGCATACATGGAACATGACGATTGGACTATCGCGGGCGCAAATGGAGAGGTCATTCGCGGCTCGACCGACCTGCCAAAGGCGGGCGACGAACCACGGGCGGTTGTGCTTCTTGGTCATGGGTTCAAGGGATACAAGGACTACGGCTTTATCCCGGCGCTGGGCGCCCTTGTGGCCCAGCGTGCGCCAGCGATTGTGCACCGATTCAACTTTTCGCACTCAGGAATGAATGAAGATGTCTCCACATTCGGTCGTCCAGATCTCTTTGAAAACGACACATGGAACAATCAGGCTTTCGACCTTAACGCCCTGCACGCAAAGGCTCGCAGCGGCGAACTGCCGGGTGCAGGTGACGGACCTCGCCTTCCCATCATCTGGATGGGGCACAGCAGGGGGGGCGCCTCGTGCCTGCTCGCTGCTGGGCGCTGCGCCCGCGATGGCGGCCTTGCGCCAGACGCCATCATCACGATCGCTGCCCCAGCAGGCGCCTGCAGGATTGACGAAGCGACGAAGCGCGAGATTCGCGAGCAGGGCTTCATCGTTTCGCCCTCAGCCAGAACGCGCCAGAAACTGCGCATCAGCCGCGCCTGGCTCGACGAGATTGAGCAGGCGCCTGAAGACCATGACATCCCCGCTCTGGCTAGGCATATCACCTGCCCCGTGCTCGTCGCCCACGGGGCAGACGATCCCACGGTGTCGCCCGACGACGCAAAGCATCTCGCGGAGATTCTCTCAAACGCTGAACTTGCGATCATCGCCGACGCAAACCACGTTTTCAATACCGCCAACCCCGCGGATCTCGCATCGGCGCCATCCCCACAATTGGCGGCGCTCGCTGACAAGGTGAGCGTGTTCGTCACGCGCGTGGGTCCGTTGCAGACCGGCTGAGCAGACCCGTTTTCACAGAGCGCATATTGCAAGGTTGTCTTGCCTCCTTTCCCTCTGAGAGAGAGCAGGGGAGAGGGATTTATCTCCTGCTATAAGCCCCTATCAAATTGGATTCCTGAGCCGGTGGCACGGGCGCGACGCCCAAGTCGCCGTCAAAACAGCAGTTGAAACTGCATTCGCACAGCGATCTGATTCTGCGCGCTGACGCCAGCCAGAACGCCGATCGCTGTCGATCCCCGCACTGCGTCGTTGTCGGCCAGGTCGCCAAGTGTCCATTGCGCGTCAACCGTCAACTTGGCGGCGTGGCCTTGCAGGTAGTAATTCGCGCCGACCGTGACAGTCTGAATCGCTTCGTTGTTGGAGCGACTTCGGCTGGGCAGGACGAGGTCATACCGCGCAAAGGGCTCAAGTCGCTCGGTCAGAAAGAATCCGCCTTGCGCAAGAAAGCCAAAATCGGTGGCGTTTTCACCAGCGCCAGCGTCGCTTTCGTGTCGCATGACGAACGCGCCGTACGTGTTCCAGCCGTCGCCCTTAATAAGAGCGTCAGCAGTCGCTGAAATGAGGTCATTGGGAGACGCTGTGGGCGTGTCGGGCGAGCGCTCGATGTGTCCAGCGACGCCCGCGACAAACATCCCATCGCTGCCAGGCCGACTCGAGAAAGCGCGGGCGCCGCCAAGTGCGCCAATCGCCGCCCACGCCAGTCGCGCTGTGATCGCCCCGTCCGCTGGAGAATCTCCCAGATCCGTGTTGACGCTGTTGAACCCATCGGAGAACGCGACTTGCAGCGATGCGTGATCACCCCGCCACGCGATCGCGACGCCTTGCGATCGTCCTTGCGTAAACACACGGTTCATTTCGGATCGATCCGCTGCAAGCTGCCGCCTGGAGCTCATGGTTTCTTCAAACAGGAATGGGAGTTTGAACTGCCCGAACGTCACTGCTACGCCATCACGCAGGGGGATCGACACCTTCCCCGTGGACAGGCTTGCAGCACCGGTCCTGCTCAAGGAAAGGGATGTTTGAAAGGTGATTTTCTCCTTGAAGATCGATCCAGCAAAGAACAGCTTGGTCCGCCGAGTCTGGAAACCTGCGACAAAATCATCTGTGTATCGTTCGGCCCCCGGCAGCGCGACAAGATTCGCGCGAAACTGCATCTGACCGGAGAGTTTAAGCGTAAACACACCGTCTGCTGACCGAATGGCGAACCCATCATCCCAGCCTGCGTGGCGAGCATTGGGGAGCAGCGTCGATCGCGTCTGGGCGTCTGCAAGCGTCTGGGCGACGATAGCGCGGATGTGCGCGTCGCTGGCGTCCGCGTCAAGCTGCGCGCGCGCCGCAGTAGGCGCCAACGTGATTGACGCCACCTGCGCGATTGCGCAAGCCAATGAAAATAGCGCTCGATAGCGGATCATGAAGCCGCGAAAGGTAACAGATCGCATGCGCCCCGCGTGCAAAGGCGTCGTCGCTCGTGCTCGCTACCCGTTGCCAGCGACTGATTCGCCAATGTTGCCATGGGCTCCACCCACACGCGCCTGCTCGGCGCGCACGCCGTGGTAAATGCGCCAGTCGAATGTTTCGATCAAAGCGACGATCGCTTCGTGCGTGGGGGCGCTGCCGCCAAGCCTGTGCGCGTGCGCGACGATCTGGTGGTTGAGTTGGCCTACTTCGCTTTCTCGGCCTCTGCGAATGTCCTCGACCATGCTCGGGATGTGTCGTCTGCCCCGTTCGAGCACTTCCATTGCGCGCGGGAGAAAGTCATCCCCAAGGTCGATGCCTTCAAGTCTCGCTGCCTCGACGCCTTCTGAAAGGAGTCGGTCGACGACAAGTTTGCCAGGCGAGTCAAGCACATCGCCGATGGTGGCGTTGACAAGGGCCGCAACTGGGCTCATCGCTGCGTTGAGAATGGCCTTTGCCCAGACCCGAGTTTCAATATTAGGTTCATAATTCGTTGGAAACTCCGCCATTGTGAGAAGCGACGCAAGCATCTCGCAATCCGGCGCAAGCGCTGTGTCGAGACATCCAACATAATGGGGAGGTTCGTGCATGTGGACGTCGACAACGCCTGTCTCTGGATCGAGCACGCCGCCGTAATGCAGCACCATGCGAAGAACGAGCGCCGTGTCAAGCAGTTCGATCATCTGCGTGGCTGGCTCGATGCCATTCTGATACGAAACAACGCGGACCTGGCGATCGTGGGCAGCGAGCGCTGGGAGCACCGGCTTCAAGTCGGCGCACAGCGCGGGAATTGCCGTGGTTTTGGTTGCGACGAAAAGGTAATCCACACCGCCCACCTCGGGCAAGTCCGCCACCGATCGAACAATGATGGGCCTCGCACTCGCTTCGATCTGGCCGTGGATCGCGATCCCGCGATCAAAGATTTGCGCAGCCCGCTGTGGATTGCGCACAACCATAACTGTCGGCGCGACGCGCGACGCGATCGCAGCCAGACTCGAACCCATTGCCCCTGCGCCGATGACGCCGATGCGCATCGGTGCTCTGCTCGCTGCGTTGGTTTCGGGCATGCTGGCGCTCCCGCTTCACCATGGAAGCAAGCAATGCTAGTCTTGCGTGCACAACCATTATGTCGGCTCGTTTCCCTATTTGGAACAGCCAGCCATGGCTCTGATGCGTCCGTGAGAAAGAAACACCCCGCCGCGAGCCGTTCCATCGTGAAGCGCTTGAGATGTGTGGAGCGCGATGCGCCAGCGATCAGCCGCCTGCCCCTTCTTCATGTTGCGCGCCGCGCTGGTCAGCCGCCTGTCCACCCCAATTATATTGAGGGTATTGGGGATCGCCCTTAATATACAGATCTTTGACGATGTTATCGCCATCAACGGTGAGCGTCAAGCGATAGCGTCCGGGCGGCACAGGCTGACCGGGGAAAGTGAATGTTCTGCCTCTGCGCGTCACCTGGCGGGCGCCTTTGCGCGTGTCCCAGTCGACGCGGTGGAGGCCTGTGGAGGTTGACACCGCTAATTCGCGCATCAGTTCGCCATCCATGTCGGTGATGCGCAGGCTCGCGCTGCGCACGGATTTCGTGAACGAATAGAAGATCGCCAACGAATCACCATTGTCCCCAAAGAACCGCGATAGTGAGCCCGAGCCGCGCGAGGGCATGGGCCTCAACCGGTAAAACGTTCTGGGCGCGTACAGCGTCGTTCGCGCGCTGGCGGCCTTGCTGGTCACCTGTCGAAGCGCTGTGACATCAGCGATCCACAGGCTGCGCCCGTGCGTGCCCGCGACAATCTCGCCTGCTGTGGGGTGCTGCGCGAACTCATGCACGGGAACCGTGGGGAGATCGCCAAACTTCGCCCATGTCGTGCCGCGGTCGGCGCTGACCCGGGCGCCAAACTCTGTGCCAAGGTAGAGGATGTTCGGATTGACGATGTCTTCGCGAATGACGCGCGACGACGCAGCGTCGAGCCCCTTGGTGAGGGGCGTCCACGACAGCCCGTAGTCCTCTGAAACGAGCACGTATGCGTTGTCGTCGTCACTGCGGTGGGCGTCGAGTGTGAGGTACACCCTGCCCTTTTCAAAACGTGACGCTTCGATCGAAGAAACCCAGCGGGGGCCGGGGACAAGCTCGGAGATGGGTCTGGGGCCGGTGTCCGCTTCGTCTGATGCGCGTTTGGTTTGTTTCTCTACTTCCTGCACTGCGCGCGTTGCTTCAAAGGCGATGATGAAGCCCGCGTCGCCCACGGTGATTTCGCCCGTCATAGCGTCGCTGACAATCTTGCCCGTGATCTCGAACTCCCCCATATCAGACTCTGCTTTGAGTGTCAACTCGCCAGTCTCAGCGTCATAGGAGCCACTCTTAACGTCGCCGCTGAAGAGGTCGGCGCTCAGGTCGCCTGTAATGGCGCCGTCCTTGTCCATGGTCATTGTGAGTGTGAACTCGCCCGAGCCCGGGATCTGATCACTCTGCAGCTGCGCGTCCCACGCGCCGCTGACAACGTCGCTCTTGCTCGTTGGTTTGGGCGCTTTGTTTTTCTTTTTCGCTTTTTCGCGGGCTTTCCGTATGTCTTCGCGCGTGACCTTGAGAAGGTCTGTCCATGTGTCGCCGTCGTCGCGCGTCGCCCACAGGGCGCCGTCGTCGGTTCCGACGTAGAGCGCGTCTGCGTCAAGGGGTGACTCAGCGATCGCTGTGGCGCTGCCTCGATCGGTCAGCGTGATCTCATCGCTGATGCGTTTGAGATTGTCGCCCTTATACAGCGATTTGAAGACATAATTCCCCGCAGAATAAAAGATCTTCGAGTTGTGGTGGGAAAGCAGGTAGGGGGTTTTCCAGTTCCAGCGGTACTTCACACCTTTGGGCGGCCTGGGGCGCAGGAAGGCGCTGTCGCCTGTCTTGAGGTTGCGCCGGGAGACAAACCCGCCCTGGCTTTCTGAGTAGACAATGTTGGCGTCTTCGGGATCGACAAACGTGATGAATCCATCTCCGCCGCCCACGCGGAACCAGTCTTCATTGATCGGTCCCTGATCGTTGCGCACCCGGGAAGGGCCGCCCCACGAGCCATTGTCCTGCAGGCCGCCATAGACGTTGTACACCGGCCTGGCGTCGACGCCGACGTGGTAGTACTGCCCGGTGGCGAACTTGTTGATGTGCGCCCACGTCTTCATGCGGTCGTACGTTTCGTACAAACCGCCATCATTACCAAGAAGAATGTGCCTGCCGTCGTCGGGGTCGACCCACATCGCGTGGTGGTCGACGTGCGTTGATCCGCCACCTTCACTTTCGACGCCGTCGTCGTGAAACGTCTTGCCCGCGTCGTCCGACCAGTACAGCGACACACCGCCGACAAAGATATGGTCGTTGTCGTTGGGATCGACGCGAAGCAGGCTGAAATACATGGGTCTTGGCTCGTTGCTGTTGACGCGCTTCCATGTGAGTCCCGCGTCGTCCGAGCGGTAGAGCCCGCCCGTCTGCCAGCCGTCATCACCCTGAGAATCCTGGATGTTCATGCGCTGCCCGCCCAGGCGTGTGCCATAAGGACGCGACGCGATGTCTTCATCGCTTCCCGGTCGAGGCGGCTCTTTTTTCGCCTGCTCTTCCTCTTTGGACTCTTCCTCTGTGGGCTTCTCTGCGTCTTCGTCCTGCGGGCGCTCGCCAAACGTCAGTTCGACTTCGACGATCTTGCGCTGACGCACGACTTCAAGCGTGACGGTGTCACCTGGATCGTAGTTGTACAGCTCCTTGATAAACCCATCAAATGTAATGACTCGATTGCCGTCGATCGTAATAACGACGTCGCCCTCTTTGAGTCCTGCAGCGTCCGCAGGACCCTTCTTGGTGATCTTGGTCAGTCGCACGCCTGCGTCTGCGTCGACGCCCTCCAGACCTGAGTATGCCTTGGGCGGCGCCGCCACTGTTGGCCCCGAGCCGATGCGCTCCGACTCGACAAGCGCGAAGACGATCTTGGGATCCTTCACATACCAGTTGACTGCGATTCGCCCCATCTGCACCGTGGGCAGGCCGTCGGTGATGCGGGTCCAGTTGTCGCCGCCGTCGGTCGTGCGCCACAGTCCACCACCCGGGCCCCATTTTTTGTAGGGGTCGTTGGTGTCAAAGCCGTCGCGCTGGCGTTCATACGTCGCGACGAGCATCGTGTCCGGATCGTCGGGCTTCATCGCGATGTCGATGACGCCTGTTTTATCGTCAACATAAAGGATCTTGTCCCAGCTCTTGCCGCCGTCGGTCGTCTTGTAGAGCCCGCGCTCTTCGTTTGGTCCAAAGAGCCGACCCAGGGCGCCGACGTAGACCACGTCAGGATCGTCAGGGTTGATGACGATGTCGCCGATCTGAAACGTTTTGTCGAGCCCCATGTGGGCCCATGTCTTGCCGCCGTCGACGCTCTTGTAGACGCCGTCGCCAAAGGAGGCGCTGTTGCGCGGGTTCGCTTCGCCTGTTCCAACCCAGACAATATCAGCATTACTTGGCGCCACCTCGACGTCGCCAATCGCAACGGTGCGCTGCTCGTCGAAGAGATGCTCCCATGTGACGCCGTGGTTCGTCGTTTTGACGATGCCGCCCGCAGCGGAGGCGACGTAGACGACGCTGTGGTCGGAGGGCGCGACAGCGATGTCGGTGATTCTGCCGCCCATCGTCGCGGGCCCGATCGACCGCCAGTGGACCTGGTCCGCCCAGGATTGCTTGAGCGCGACGCCTGGGTCATGGCTCTTGGCGCTGGTCTGCTGGGCCTGGCGTGGTCCTCTGCGACCAGCGGGCTGGGCATGAGTAACACTGACGAACGCGAGCGATAAGAACGCAAGCGCGCACAGCGCGCCAGCCTGGCGGGTCCACCTGGTGGTCATTTGCGAAATACTCCTGCAAACCATCGATTTGTCAGAGCGATACAGCGCTCGTCACTCCTCGTTCCATGCAGTATGGCGCACGAATGGCGTTCTGACCACCCGCTGCGCCCAAAAACGCGCATCTGGTCAAACACGCATCCGGACGTAAGTCTCAAGGGCTGTCGCGCTGATCAACCCGTCGCGGCGCGCACCCATTCCATGTGGGAGATACCGAAGCAACGCCCAGCCGGTTGCAACGGTGAGGTAATCCGATCAACGCTCTTCGCAGCGCGTCTCGTCTGGTTTGGTGAATGTGAAAGTCCTATGGAATGTCATACGCATGATGCGATTGACAGATGCGACGCCTGGTGGAACAGGTCGCAGTCACGCTAGAGCATTTTGCGAAATCAAGTTCCATGTTCCTGTACAAACCATCGATTAAAAATGGTCAACACACATGAAGAATCCCTCTCCCCCTGCACCTCTCCCAAAGGGAGAGGGGGGAATGCAATGACGCAAGACGCTCTAATACGACACGCTTCATTGAGATTTCCAGGCTTTGTTACGCGGGCGAGATGCCCACGCCACCAGGAGCGTATTGCTTCATCGCGCACCGACATTCTGATGGACGCGCAGAACGAAGTGACCGAGACAAACGAAGAGTCCCTCTCCCCGGCCCTCTCCCAAGGGGAGAGGGGGGAAGACAGGGGCGCTACTTGCGGGAGGCGCGGATTGTCGCAAATGTTGAACGTAGCGACAACGCTCGATGACAACAGTCCTCAGCCTTCGTCGCCCTCGACGGGCGTGGTGGTGCGGAGCATGGCGGTGAGCACTTTGTCAATCAAGCCATATTCGAGCATTTCATCTTCATTGAGCCACTTGTTGCGGTCGCAGTCGCGCTCGATGCGGTCGAAGGGCTGGCCAGTGGTTTCAGCGTACACGTTGTAGATGCGTTCGCGCAGTCGAAGCATTTCCTTCGCTTCGATTTCCAGATCGGTCGCCTGTCCTTCGAGCACACCGCCAATGAGCGGCTGGTGCATGAGGTTGCGCGCGTTGGAGAGCGCAAAGCGTTTGCCCTTTGCGCCACAGCACGCGAGGACCGACCCCATGCTGGCCGCCTGTCCGATGATGTAGGTGCACACGTCGGGCTGGACGAATCGCATGGTGTCGAGGACGCCCAGGCCTGCGGTGACCGATCCACCTGGTGAATTAATGTAAAAGTGGATGTCCAGCTTCGCGTTCTCGTTTGCTAGGAAGAGCATCTGCGCGATGATGACGTTGGCGGTGTCGTCATCGATCGGGCCCCCCAGAAAGATGATGCGATCCTTGAGGAGTCGCGAATAGATGTCGTAGGCGCGCTCGCCTCTGCCTGTTTTTTCAATAACTATGGGGATGAGTGTGCTCATGCGTCTGGCTCGTTGGTGTTTGGTTTGTGCGCTGCTCAGGAAGTTTCGCCGTTGGTCTTCGCCTTGTCCTTGGGCGCTTCGATGACTTCGTCCACAAGGCCGTAGTCCCTGGCTTCCTCTGCGGTGAAGTACTTGTCGCGTTCCGCGTCACGCTGGATACTGTCGCAGGACTGGCCTGTGTGCTTGCACAGGATGTCCGTGAGGACACGTTTGGTCTTGACGATTTGCTCTGCTTGAATCTTGACGTCTTCGGTCTGGCCAAAGACCCCGCCGTAAGGCTGGTGGATCATCACTTTGGCGTTCGGGAGTATGTACCGCTTCTTCGGTGCGCCCGCAGCGATGAGGATGGCGGCGCCGCTGTACGCCCGGCCCATGCAGTAGGTGGCGACGTCTGACGACAAGAACCGCATGGTGTCATAAATGGCGAGAGTGTCGTCGACCGAGCCGCCCGGGGAGTTGACGTAGAAGTTGATGTCCTGTCCCCGGCGCTGATTCTCGAGGTAGAGCATCTGCATGACCACGCGGGCCGCTGACGCCTGGTTGATTTCACCCACGAGAAAAACGACGCGGTTTTCGAGCAGCAGCTCGTCGATGGTCATTTCCCGGGTTCGCTGGTACTGGATGGATGCTGCGGGCATTGGGTGTATCTCGTTCCTTGCTGTGGTTGGTCCCTGCGCGGTCGCCAGCGTATGTGGACGTATTGGCTGTCGATCATAGCCCGGGGGTGTCGCACCCTGTCGTGGGACGTTCCTTATGGCGCCCACTTTGTATTGTCGGCGAAGTAGGCTGCGTGCTGAAGCGTTGCGGGTGATCGTTGCCCGGGCTGGCTGCGTCGCTTACCATCCCCGACTTTCGATCTGCAGGAGAGCCTATCGACGTGCCCACGGCGCTCATCAGCGATATTCACGGCAATGCGGAAGCCTTGCGCGTTGTCCTCGCGGACATCGAGACGCGGGGGATTGCGCGCATCATCTGCTTGGGGGACATTGTCGGCTACGGCCCCGAGCCGCTGACGTGTGTCGATCTGGTGCGCGATCGGTGCGAGTGGTCGCTGATCGGCAACCACGATTTCGCGGTGCTCTACGAGCCGACAAACTTCAATCCCGCTGCAGAGGCGTCGGCATACTGGACGCGGGCCCAGTTTGAAAACGAGCCCGACGCGGACCTGCGCGCAAGTCGCTACGCCTTTCTCAACGCTCTGCATGTGCGTGTCGTTGAGACGCCGCCTGGCGGATCGGAGCCAATGCTTGCGGTGCATGGCTCGCCGCGCAGGCCGATCAACGAATATGTCTTCCCCGACGACGTCATCAACGCTGTCGAGAAGATGCGGCAGCTCTTTGAGCGAATCGACCATGTCGCTACGGTTGGGCACACCCATGTGCCCGGCGTGTTTACGGACGAACCAGACTTCTATCCACCCAAGGAGCTTGGCGGGTGCTCGTACACGTTTTCCAGTGACGAGAAAGCAATCATTAACGTGGGGTCGGTGGGGCAGCCACGCGATCTCGATCCGCGGGCCGCCTACGCCATTTTGCATGAAGCGGAATCCCGCATTGAGTTCGTCCGCCTGGAATACGACATCGACAAGACCGTAAGACTGATCAACCAGACGCCCGAGCTGCACGGCTGGCTGGGCGAACGTCTCTACGAGGGAAGATAAAGTCGCCGCTTCACGAGCGTCGGCTGTCGTCCCCGATTTGTGAAAGCCAACTATGCCTCAGGAGCCCAATACGGCGCTTCGTCTACTTGTTCCAGCCATCGCCATCGGGCTTGGCGCGCTGATCATTGTTGCGGTGGGCGGGCGACGGGGGCCCAAACCAGGCAGCGTAAGGGCCCCAGCGGGGGTCGTTGCGCCGACTGGAAAAGACGCAGCGACGCAGCCAGGTGAATCACGCGACGCTGCAAAGAGCGTCAGTAACGCCAATCCTGCTGAACCGACGCCACCTCCCGAGCAAACCAACCCGGCTGAGACCCAGGTTGAGAATCCGGTTGAGAAGCCGGATGCGAAGGTGGCAGCGACAACAGCGCCAGTGGCTGGCGGATTGACCGCGGGGCCCGTCGAGCAGCCCACCACGGACGCGCCAGCGCTACACGTCGCGCTGGTTGATCCGCCTGCGTCGGGTGATTTTGGCGCGATTGGCTCGGACGATCCCAAGAGTGATTATCAGCTGCGCGTCGAGTTCACTCCTGAAGGGGCTGGCGTCGGCGCCATCACACTCGCCAAACATTTTCAATCCGAGTTTCGCAAGAAACATTACGCGGTGCAGGAGCGGCAGGCTGTTTCATTCGCTGCGGGCGCGCAGGTCACCGTCGCGTCGCTTGCCGCCCGGCTTGTCGAGATCAACGGCAGCCGGGTCGATCTGTTCTCCAGCGGCAGGTCCGACAAGTGGGTGTGGCGCCAGGCGTCGCGCACAGCGGATGAGGCCCAATTTGTCGCCAATATTGTTGATGAAAAGGGCGCGCCCGTGGCCCGCATCGAGCGTGAATACAGCGTGGTTGGTGGTTCGTTTAACATCGACGTGCGCCAGCGCGTTGTCAATCTGACCGCTGATCCAATGACCGTGCGCTGGGTGCAGTATGGCGCCGTCGATCTGCCAGCGGGGGATCTTGGCTATGGCGGGGACAAACGTCGGGTTCGTTTTGGCGCGCTCCTTGATCCTGCGCTTGACCCGTCGCGCCAGATCGTGCGCAGCGTGGGCTCCCTTGGCGCAAGACGAACCATCGTCGGGAAAGCGCCTGCTCCCCGATCAAAGCAGATCTATCCAGCGCCGGGACAACAGAATTAGGGGCGTGAGCTCGTCTGGGCTGCGTTGACGAGCCGCTATTTCACCTTCGCTGTCCACTCGCTGCCCCCAAAGGGCGTTGATCCTACGCAAGTATGGGACAAACGCCTGCCCATTGGCGCCGAGGTGGATCGTGTGCTCGCGGGGCCTCCCGACGCCAGCGGCGTCGTCCTGCTTGAACACCACAGTGACGCTGTCACCATTGACGCGGGCGCGTCGCTCGGGCTCGATTTTGGCGCCTACGCAGGACCTCTCTGGCGCAAGACGCTTGGTGGCGAACCATTGTTCACGTCGATCGGACTCAATGATCTTGTTGTCTACAACTTTGGCGGCCCCTGTTCGTTCTTCACGTTTCAGCCGCTTGCTCGGGGATTGTTGTGGTTTCTCGGCGCCGCCCACGACTTGATCTTTCACGATTGGGCGCTGGCGATCATGTTTCTGGTGCTTTGCGTGCGAGGCGTGCTGCACCCGGTGACCAAGCGGGCCCAGATCAACATGCAACGCTTCAGCAAACAAATGCAATCGCTGGCGCCAAAGCAAAAGAAACTTCAGGAGAAATACGCCGACGATCAAAAACGTCTGCGCGAAGAGATGGCGACGCTGATGAAGGAGCAGGGGGTCAACCCCGCGATGGCGCTTGGCTGCCTGCCCATGTTCCTGCAGACACCCGTGTGGATCGCGCTGTATGCGATGCTTTTCTTTGCATTTGACCTTCGCCATCAGCCAGCGTTCTTTGGTGTGTTTCAGGCCGTGAGCGGCGGAAACTGGGCGTTTCTTGGCGATCTCTCGCATCCGGACCGGATCGTGTACTTTGGTAAGTCGCTTGTGACGCTGCCTCTTCTTGGCCCGATCGATTCACTCAATGCGCTGCCTTTGCTCCTTGGGCTTGTGTTCTACGGTCAGCAGAAATACCTCACACCACCGCCGTCGACTGCGCCGACTCCCGAACAACAGAACCAGCAGAAGATCATGCGCGTGCTCATGGTGGTGATGTTCCCGCTCATCATGTACTCGGCGCCCAGCGGTCTTGCGATTTACTTCATCACCAACTCGACGCTTGGCATATTGGAAAGTCGGCACATCCGGGCGCACATCACCCAAATGGACCTCTCACCAAAGAAGAGCGATGGTGATGACGGCGCGCCCGACGCTGGCGCGAGGCGCAAAATGCGCAAAGCCTCCAACCCGTTTGACAAACGCTGGCGCGACGAAGGCAAGTCGCCTTACAAGCAGCGCCGCAAGCGCAGCAGGTGATCGAACATGCTTGGCGCCGAGGACACGATCGCTGCGATTGCCTCGCCACCCGGCTGTGCTGTTTCGGGAACGATTCGGCTTTCCGGGGCTGCGTCGCACCAGGCTGTTCGCGGCGCGCTCGTGGGCGCGGTCGGTGATCGTGGCGCCGTCACAGCGCGATTCATACATTGCAGTGACGTCTCCGTCCCCGTGCGTGTGGCGTTTTTTCATTCGCCAGCCTCATACACCGGTGAAGACGCTGTGGAGCTGGCGCTGCCCGGGCGCCCTGCGCTGCTCGGGCGGGCGCTGGCGCGCCTGCTGAAGACGCCTGATGTTCGGCTCGCGCATCCCGGTGAGTTCACGCAGCGCGCCTTTGCCAACGGCAAGATGACCATCGAACAGGCGGAAGGCGTCGCAGCCATGATCGCTGCTTGTGGTGAAGACGAGCTGCTGGCAGCGCAACGGCTGCTTCGAGGCGGCGCTGGCGCAGACAAGAGCAGGCTCGCATCCCAGTGCGCGGACCTGCTCGCTGCGGTCGAAGCGGGCGTCGATTTTGCGGATGAAGAGGATGTTGTTGTGATCGGCGCGCAGACGCTGCGACGGGAGCTCGAAGACCTGCGTCAGGCGATCGGCGTCTGCGCGGGCGGCGCGACACCGATGAAAACGGGCTGTGAGACTGGCGCCATGCGCGTTGTGCTTGCAGGCGCGCCGAACGCTGGGAAATCCACACTCTTCAACGCACTTTTGGGAAGACGCCGAGCTGTAGTGAGCGAGCGCCCCGGCGCGACGCGCGATCTCATCGAAGAAACGCTCGATCTGGCAGACGTGTCTCCCCTTGCGCCATCGTGCGTCCTTGTCGACATGGCGGGTCTTGATGCGGTGTTCATTGCGCGTGGCGACGCAGATGCGCAGGCGCAGCGTCAGGCCCACGCTGCGCTTGCGAGCGCAGACGTTGTTGTGCACTGCGATCCAGCGGGTGTCTTTGCGCCCCTTGAGCATGCAGCTGCAAAGGCGCCGACAATTCGCGCACGAACGAAAGCGGACCTGCCGTCTCCCCCCCGAGATACACATGATTCCCGAGATGATCGCAGCGAAGGTGACGACAACGCCCTGGCGCTGTGCGCGCTTGATGGATGGCGCGTCGACGCGCTCAAACGGGCGATCGCTGACGCCTGCGCCAGGGCGCGTGGCGCTTCGGCGCTGGCGCGGGTGGCGCCCAGGCACGCTCTGGCGCTGGCGCGGTCGGCCCAAAGCGTGAATGCGGCGCTGGAGATTCTTGGTGGCGCGCAGGATGACTCGCGCAGCGCCCCGGATGAAGAGCTCATCGCCCAGCGCCTGCGCGACGCGCTCGCGGCGCTTGGTGAAATCAGTGGAAAGACGCCCCCCGACGACGTGCTCGGGCGCATCTTTGCGTCATTTTGCATCGGAAAATGATCGGCGTGCGCACTCGTGCAATTCTTCACGAGCGCGTTTCGCGAAGCACACTTTCCCCCTCTCCCTCTAGGAGAGGGCCGGGGAGAGGGATTCTTCGAGTGTTTTAGCCGCCTTCGAGTCGTGCTTTGTAAATGAACACGG
>Ga0114931_10001788_pt1 | contig 27330 bp, 17 predicted proteins | sample 2SBtaG_FD_89579 | JGI IMG/M metagenome (GOLD analysis project Ga0114931, IMG submission 89579) | Deep subsurface microbial communities from Kolumbo volcano to uncover new lineages of life (NeLLi) - 2SBTROV14_V59a metaG | ecosystem: Environmental > Aquatic > Marine > Volcanic | place: Kolumbo... | reverse complement strand
GCTGCTGTTCGGGCGGGCGGTCCGGGGTGACGAGGTGCATTTCGAGGGCGCCGGGTCGTACGTCTTTGACGTGGCGATGGAACTCGGATCTGCGTCGTCGCCACTCCGTGCAAACGGAGGGGCACAAGGAGCATCGGTTCTTCTGCGGTGCGTCTCGGGCGAGCGGCTCGGGGGCGAGGGACGGCCGGTCGTGCGGATCGATCGGACGTGGCTGGCGCTGTATGAGCCGACGCGGGGTGAGGCGCGCGGCGTCGTGCTCGTGATCCCCGGCATGTTCGGCACGCCGGCGCCGATCGTTGACGGGCTGGTCCTGCGCCTGCGCCAGCGAGGCTGGGGCGTGCTGCGGATGCTCAGCCCATCGGCGCGTTTTACTGAACACACCGAGATCGTCGTGGACGGTTCCGAACTGGACGGAACCGCCCGCTTGATCGCATCGGAGCTGACGGGCAGGGCTGCCGACGTGGCCTATGCCGCCGAGGCGTCGATGGCGTGGCTCGACGAGCATCGCCCCGGCTTGCATTCGTCGAATCGGGCGGTCGTGATCGGGCTCAGCGGCGGGGCGATGGCCACGCCGACCGTCGTCGCGCGGGATCCGGCCCGCTACGGCGCGGTGGTGATCGTCGCCGGTGGGGCGAACTTCTACGAAATCAGCGAGCGGAGCACCTACGCGGACCTCATCGATGCGGTGCGCGTTCGCTGGCCCGACGGGTCGGCGAGCCAGGTGGATCGCGAGCGTCTCTCGAGCCTGTACCTTCGCCTGGCGCCGCTTGACGCCTTCAATGTGGCCCAGGGGATCCGGGACCGCCCGATCCTGATGATCCACGGCTCGCGCGACGGGGCGGTCCCGGCGGACCTGGGCGATCTGCTGTGGCGGCGACTGGGCGAGCCGGAGCGGTGGGTGCAGGCGGTGGGGGATGAGGCCCTGTTCCTTGGGCTGCCGCTGCGGTTTGATCGGATGATCGACTGGATCGAGGCTGCCATGGGCGACGGGGCACCCTGAGCGGAGCCCGCCCCGAGGAGCCCGGGATGCTCGTGAGTCCGTACCACCTGACAACGCGCGAGCCCCCGGCGATGGCGGCGCTGCTGCTGGGCGAGGTGGTCGTGACGCTGCTGCCGGCGCCGGGCGGGGCGAGCGACCGCCGGGGGGCGGCCGAGGCGATCGCGACGGTCCCACGGTATCTGCGGCTCATGGAGTCGTGGCGCTGGACGGTGCCGCTCTGGGACGCGGGGGTGATCGGCGCGATGGTCGATGACGAGGACGTGATCGATGACATCCGGGCGGCGTGGGCATCGATCGGCCGTCGCCCGGACCTTGCGCCCCTGCGCCCGTTGATGCACGCGTCGCTCTTCGAGGACGACCAGTTGTTTCTCCAGCGCGTGGCAGGGGACGTGCTCAAGGGCGGGCCGGACCCGGGCGTGTGCGTGCCGATCCAGGGCGGGCTGGATCGATTCGCCGCTCGGCACGGATTGATGGCGGTGCGTGCCCAGGCGACCTCTCTGGCGCAGCGGATCGAGTGGAAGATGGGTCGGGTGGTCTTTCGAGTGGGCCTGCCGATCCTGGCGCAGGGCGATGCGGAACGCATCATCGAGGCGAGAGATCTGCTCGACGCGGAACTGTCGGCGCTGGGACAGTCGTTTCAGGAAGCGGCGTGTCGGATCGATGATCCCGAACCATTGGACGCCGATCTGGTCGAGCGGATTTGCGGCGAGGCCCGGCGCTACGCGGCCGCCTTCGAGTCCAACCGGCGAATGATCGTCGAACCCCGAGACGGGGACGTGCGCACGCTGGCGTGTATGGCGACGCTGACGGGGATGCGTCTGCCGGTGGACGCCGCCCTGCGGTCCAGCGCCGCGGCGGCCAGTCGGATCGGACTGGCAGGCATGGCCGAGTCGGCCCCGAGCACGCTCCCGGTCCTGCGTGATCAGACCGCGTCGGGGCACGTCCTGGCGATGTTCGTCAAGCCGATCGGACGCCCGCTGGCCGGCTGATCGGTCCCACGGACAGATGAATCGAAGTCGCCTACTCCGCGATGACATGGAAGAAACTCTGGCCCGCACGTGTTTGGCTCGGGTCGGTGAGGTGAGAACCGTGGGCTGGTCGGCTCGTGTAGACTGAACCGCGGGAGTTTCCGGACATACGCCCATTTGAGCGCAGGGAGCCATACGTGAGCGGAAACGGACAAGCGTGCCCTCTGGCCCGGATGGGTCGGTGTGCCCGGGTGCTGGGCGTGGCGGCGATTCTGGGCGTCTGGTCTGGTTCGTGGGCGACGGCGGGGGGGGCGGGGGGTACGGGAATTGACGAAGGGAACGAGATGGCGCTCCAGCCGACCGCGACCGAGGCGACCAAGGCCGATCATCGCAAGCCCAACCGCCTGATCCACGAGACGAGCCCGTACCTGCTCCAGCACGCGTACAACCCGGTGGACTGGTGGCCGTGGGGCCCGGAGGCGTTCGCCGAGGCCCGCCGGCGCGGCGTTCCGATCTTCCTGAGCATCGGGTACTCGACGTGCTACTGGTGCCACGTGATGGAGCGCGAGAGTTTCGAGAGCGAGGCGATCGCCCGGCAGATGAACGAGAACTTCGTCTGCATCAAGGTCGATCGGGAAGAGCGTCCCGACGTCGACGAGATCTACATGACAGCGACGCAACTGATGACCGGGCGGGGCGGGTGGCCCATGACCATCTTCGTCGATCCCGAAACGCTCAAGCCCTTTTATTGCGGGACATATTTCCCGGCCGAGGCGCGCCCGGGGATGCCGTCGCTGCCCCAGGTGATCGAGGGGATGAGCGAGGCGTGGACAACCAAGCACGACCAGGTCCTGGCCTACGCCGATCAACTGGCCGGCGCGGTCAAGGAGCAACTGGCTGCGAATCCCCCGCAGGCGCCGATCGGCGAGGAGCAGGTCACGGGCGCGGTGCAGTCGCTCCTGAAGATGTACGACCGGGCCAACGGCGGCTTCGGGGGAGCGCCCAAGTTTCCCCAGCCGGTCTACCTGGAGTTGCTGCTGGACGCGAGGGAGACAGCCGGCGACGACCAGACGCGGCAGGCGATCGATCAGGCCCTGCGGGGGACGCTGGACCACATGGCGACCGGGGGCATGAACGACCAGGTCGGCGGGGGCTTCCACCGCTATAGCGTTGACGGGCAATGGATCGTGCCGCACTTCGAGAAGATGCTCTACGGCAATGCGCAGCTGGCGGCGGTCTACGCTCGTGCGGGGAAGGTCTATGGCGACGAGTACTACTCGAATGTCGCCCGGCGCACGCTTGAGTATGTCCTGCGCGAGATGACCTCACCCCAAGGCGCGTTCTACAGCGCCCAGGACGCCGAGGTCGATGCCCGCGAGGGCGCGAACTACATCTGGCGCCCGGGGCAGATGCGAGCGATCCTGGGCAAGGACGACGGCGCCCTGGCCGAGCGGGTCTACGGCATCGCCGACGGGACCAACTTTCAGGATCCGCACCATCCCGACGAACCCCCGGCCAACGTGCTTCGCCTCGGCGATCGACCCGAGCGCGTCGCGGCTCGCATCGGGCAGGATCCCGCGGCGTTTGGCGCGTGGTTGGAGCGGATCAACGAGCGCCTCTACGCCGCGCGGATGAAGCGCAAGCAGCCGAGTCGCGACGATAAGGTCATCGTCTCGTGGAACGGGCTGATGATCGGGGCGATGGCCGACATGGGCAGGATCCTGGGCGAGCCCCGGTACGTCCAGGCCGCCGGACGAGCGGTTGACTTCATCCTTGCGAACATGCGGTCCGAGGACGGCTCGCTGCTGCGCACGTACCGGGACGGGCGGGCCAAGACGCCGGCGTTCCTGGAAGACTATGCGGCGCTGATCGACGGGCTCCTTCGGCTGGAACGTGCCCGGCGCGCTGCGGGCGACGAGACGGTGGGGCGGGCGCTGGACGAGGCAACCCTTCTTGCCGATCAGGCCCGAGACCTGTTCGCCGATCCCGGAACGGGGCGATACCACGACACCCGCGCCGATCAGTCTGACCTGTTCGTCCGTGGGCGATCGACGTACGACGGGGCGGTCCCGAGCGGGTCGTCGATGATGCTCTTGGACCTGACCGGGCTCCACGAGATGACCGGGCAGGAGCGATACATGGAGGAGGCGATCCGCCTGGCCCAGTCGCTGAGCCCGATCCTGGCCCGTTCTCCGCTGGCGTTGAGCGAATCGACGCGTGCGCTGATGCGTCTGCTCCGCAGCGACGCCGATGTCGCAGACAAACTGGCCGAGGGTGCGCACCGGGTCCAGCCGCCGATGCCGGTACCCAACAGCCCCGAGCCGATCGCGACGCCAGTGCAGGTGCTGGCCTCGACGGATCGCGTGAGCGTCAGCGAGAACGAGCCGGGCGAGGTGACACTCAAACTGAAGATCGCCGACGGCTATCACATCGTCGCGGCCGATCCCGGACCGGGCGGGCAGGACCTGATCCCCCTGCGGGTCTTTGCGGTCGGCGGCACGGGGGTCAAGGTCTACGCCGACTACCCGCCGGGACAGGCGTACGGCGACAGCGGCGAGATCCGCGTCCACCGCGGGAACCTGGACCTGCGTGTGGCGGTGGAGCGTTCGGGAGACCTGAGCGGCACGCCACGCATCGCCGTGACGTACCAGGTCTGCACCGACACGGAGTGCCTCGCCCCCCGCACGGTCAAACTGGACGTCGCGATCGACGCCAGGTAGCCGGGCGCCGTTGATTCCAGTGGCAGAGGCCTCTGGCCTGTGTCCGTGTGATACGGTTCACACATTTATCTCGTGCGTGAGGACGGACCGAGAAAGAACCCGAAGACTTGGAGAACGCCGAGAGAAGCAGTTGAACGCGAAGGGCTCGAAGTGCTCGAAACATGATGGAAGGACTGGGTTTCCTCTCCGTGGTCTCCGCGCCCTCTGCGGTGAATCTTGGTTTCTTCCGCCGTCGCTTTCGCGTTGAGTCGACGCACGAGTTTGAGCAGGAATCCGTGTGATTCGCACAGTGCTGGAGGACTCCGCCACTTGACCCTGATCGAGCGAGGCGACGATCGGTGCCCGGGTGCATCGATGCCGCGGTCAAATCGCGCCCGACAGTCGGGCAGCGAACGGCACCGATCTTCGAGGACTCGATCGGTGGCACCCCGCACGTGAAGGGGGTCGCGTTCCGGGGCGGGGGGCCTGTTCAGTTCGATTCGGGCTGATCGGGTTTGATGATTTCCTGCATCACGGTCGTGGCAAAGGCCCCGCGGGGCAGCGTGAACCGGCAGCGGATGTAGGGGCCGTGCTCGTCGGCGCCCGCATCGACCTCCTGCTCGGTCAGGGGGACGCGCATCGGCCGGCGGGCCCCTTCCATCGGATGGGGCTCGCGCCGACCCCAGACCTCGAGATCATCCAGCCCGACGCCGAAGGCCTCCAGCGCGTCACATTCCATCAGATCGACCGTGCCCGCGGCACGGGTCATCCGGGCGCTCCACATCGGCCCCGACGGGCTGATCTGGAGCGAGTCCAGGCGCCGGGCGAGGTCCGGGTCGAGGGCCGAATCGGCCTCCACAGCAAAGCACGCCCCGTTGTCGTGTCGAAAGGCCAGATCCCCGCGGACGAGCGTGTTCAGATCCCAGCGATCCAGGCGGGCGTCGAGAACGATGTTGAATATGGCCGACTGGAAGGCCGAGACGTAGAACCCGCGCGCTCGCGGGTCCATTCGTCCCAGGGCATCCTCCGGCCCCCGCCCGCGGAGCAGCCATCGCAGGGCGCCCCGTTCGGCGTGGGCCGTGCGGGGAAAGGCGTCGATGGCCGTGGTCAGGTCCCCCCGGGCGTAGGCCTGCCTGGCCTCGGCCTGGACCTCGGGGTGGCACCGGCTCGGGCCCAACAGCAGGTCCAGAGCCTCGCTGTGCTCCCCGAGCATGATCGCCCGGCCGATCAGGTGGTTGACGCCGAGGTATCCGAATCGCTGCTGGCCGACGCGATTGGGCAGCCCGGTGCGGGCCAGGGTGTCCAGCACGCGCAGGGCGTGGGGCGCGCGGTGGGGTTCGGCGTCGCGGATCATGATCTGGAAACGGTTGCCCTTCAGGTGGCCGGGGCGCAGCTTATTCGTGTGCCAATCCATCCACAGGACGCGGAACCTGTCGTGTTCCGGGGGCGTTACTTCACGGCTGCGTGCCCCGGGCAGGCGAACCGAGATCATCTGCCTCGTGACGGCGTTCTTGTCCTTGAGCCCGGCGTAGCCCACGTCGCGCTGTCGCACGCCGAAGTACCCAGCGACGATCCGCGTCAGGTCCAGCGTCGTCAACCCCGTTTTTTCGATCAGGAGGTAGAGGTGCTCGCCCTCTCCGCCGGGCTCGTAGGCGGGGATCTCTTCGACGAAGAAATCCGACGGCCGCTGGCGGAGCGTCCCGCCGATCGGGGCCGTTTCCGGGCAGACATATCGGGTCGGGGCGGCGTGCGAGGATCGATCCGGGATGGATCGGGAGCCGGCGTGATGTCGCTGTGCCGCGAACGCCATCGGGATCAGATCTCCTCGCTGGAGACCGCCTGATCCAGCACGTGCTCCTCGACGAAGATGGGCACGCCGACCCCGATCCCCAGAGCGATCGCGTCGCTGGGTCGGCAGTCCACGTGGATCAGGCTCCCGTCCTGCGTGCGGATATCCAGCGTCGCAAAGAAGGTGTGCTCCTGGAGATCGCTAATGGTGATTGATTCGAGCGTCGCCCCGAGGATCTGGATCAGTTTGGCCAGCAAGTCGTGGGTCTGGGGCCGCTTGATCGGCACGCCCTTGAGCCTGCGCTCGATCGCCTGGGCCTCTGGCAGCCCGATCACGATCGGAAACCATCGGCCGGTGGACTCGTGCCCGTTGCCGTCGGACCCGTCGGCTCCGTCGTCGGCGCCGGCAACCTCCCGCAACTCGATCAACTGATAGTCGGTCAACTCACGGATGAGTATCCGGGACAGTTCCATCTGGATTGCCATGGCCGCCTCCGTCTCTGCGTTGATCGTCTACGCCACGGGCCCGCCAGTCAATGCTCGCCGGGGGATGGATCACACGCCCCGCCCGGTACCCGGCGGATTGCCCTGGACCGAACTGCCAGCGCCAATGGGGGATCGTCGTCTCAGTTCTGGGGCGGGCGCCCTCCTGTCGCGTCCCCTCGGTCCAGAGCCGCCAGGGGCGGGGGCATGACGGGCGGCGCGAAGAGGGGGGCGTCGCCGGAAGCCGCTTGAGGGGTGGCCCAGCGGGTACAGGAAGGCTCGGGTGGGCTCAGTCAAACTGTCGAGGTGTGGCCGAGGCGACCAGGCGAATCGTGTTGGGCGTGATATCGCCGTCGATGCTGATCGCCTCGATCTCGGGCGAGGCCTGAACGCTCAGGTCGATGGTGGCCTTTTTGAGCCGGGGCCCGCGGGCGTACTCCATCGTGAAGACCGCGTCGCGGACGCCGGCGATGAGCGGGTGCTGCTCGGTCGAGACGAGGTCGCCCCCCTCATAGTCGCTCAGGACGTACCACAACTCGTAGGGGGCGTCGGCGCCGGCCGGGGCGTCGCGTCGCTCGATTCGCGTGACCTGCCTGTGGCCCGTGTCCGCGTCATCGAGCGAAACAAACTCGATGAAGTCGCTCTGGAGCGGGTTCTGCGCCGAGTCCATGATGTCCACGGGGTAGGGGCCGAACTCCTTGCCCGTGCGGATCATGGCCAGGATCCGGTGGACGACGATCCTCGAGACCACGTGGGTCGATGCGGATTCGGAGTTGACCTTGTAACTGTCGAAGGTGGCGTCCAGCGCCGACATCGCCGCGGTCAGCAGCGCCGCCGTCAGGGCGAGCGCGATGAGCATCTCGGCGATCGTAAAGCCCCGGCGGCGCGTGCTCATGGTCTGCCCTCCACATAGGTTTCATCCAGCGCGCTCACCTTCACCGGGAGCATGAGCCCGTCGGGAAGAACCAGGTCCGGGTCGTAGCGGATCGAGGTTCGCCCGAAGCCGTAGAACGGCACGGGTGTGGCCCCGGCTGCCAACTGCTCTGGCGTGGGGGGCTCATCCGGGCCCAGGTCCGCCAGCCCGTCCCCGTCCAGGTCCCAGCCGACGATCCGCTGCCCGTCGATCTCGGGCAGCGAGGCGGGGTCCAGTGATTCCTGGTCGCCGTCGTCGGGCCCGAAGTAGCCGATGGTGCTGTTGAACAGTGCGGGGTTGCCCAGCGCCTGGCCCAGGTGGTCCTGGAGCGGTCCCTGGCCGAAGATGGGCTCGAAGGTGAGCAGGAGCGTGCCATCGATGCTCATGTTCCCTCGGATGTCGATGATGCCGGCGATGACGGCGCCATGGAGGCGGATGTCCTGCTCGGGTGGGCTGTTGAACGATCCGACGTCCACCGAGTAGTTCGGGAGCATCATGGAGCTGAGCCCGATCAGTTGCTCGTCCTCGGGCTCGGGGTTGAGCGCCGGATCCAGCGGATCGTCCGGGTGCCGGGACGTGAATCGCGTCTTGCCCGTGAACTGGACCTTGTTGCGGGGGTGGGTGTACTCGCTGGGCTTGGTCGCGATGAGCGACCCGACGATCAGACAGTCGTGGAATCGGATGTTGTTCGAGAGCGTTTTGGTGTCAGTGATCCGGCGCCCGTCCACGATCAACGGGTCCGGGAGGTCGTCGTAGTTGATGATCGTGGCGACCTGGTCGGCCGGGACGTCGGCCTTGTCCAGCGGCTCGGTCGCCATGAGGATCATCTGCTCCGGGGGAGTTGCCGTATCGGGCAGCATCTCCGGGTACTGGTCCTCGCTCGGATCGTCGCCGTATCGGATCCGCTCCTGGGCGAGGACGGGCCGCCCGAGCCCCGTGTCCATGGCCAGCGAGCCGTAGACCGTCCAGAGCGGGTGTGCGTTGTCCCCATGCGTGCGGATGAGCGTCACGCCGATGAAGGTGCAGTTGACGAACAGCGCGTTCGTTCCCTCGGGGATGACCACGTCGTGGAACGTCATGTTCTCGTAGACGGGCCTGTAGTACCAATCCACGAAGTTCGGCGAGTTGAAGGGCATCTTCTCGAAATAGGCGGTCTGCCAGTTGTCGGGCAGCCCGTCCTCGTCGGCGTCGGGGTCCAGGCGCTGGTAACGGGGCGCGTCCGGATCGGTCCCCGTCTCCTCGTAGGTCGGCAGATCGCCCAGGGAGATGCCGAGGTTGTCGGCGACCTGCTGATCGAAGGGCTCGCCATCGGCCGCCGCGATCATGGCGTCCTGCGTGCCCGTGAACGTATCCTCGGAGATCGGGGGCAGGTCCGAGTCCGTGGCTGTGAACACCATCGGGCCCGGCGCATCCCCGAAGCGGATCGCGCCCTGGATCTGATCGAGATAGTCCGGGTGGGCCTCGGCCAGGTCCTGCTCGGTGACGACGAACGCGACGCGCCCGGTGATCTTGGCATACAGATCCAGCGCGTCGATGAAACCGTCGCGGTAGCCGAGCACGTGATCGGGATAGACCCCCTTGACCTCGTCCACGTCGTTCATCGGCTCCGAGCCCGGGTCCCACACGCCGTTGTTGTTGACGTCCACGAACCCCCAGACGCCGTTGTCGTTCCGGTCCGGGTGTGCCGAGTCGATCAGCCGCGCCAGTTGATCGTCGACGGGATTGCCCGAGTCATCGACGAACTCGGGATCCAGCCCCTCGGCGGGGGTTCCCGCAGTCAGGTCGGGCGAGAGCGTGATCCGCCCGTCGTCGTTGGCGTCGTAGAAGTTGATGAAGATGTCCATTTCGTCGACGTACCCGTCGTTGGTCACGTCGCGGAACGGCGTATCGACGGGGTTGTCCGGATCGATGACGGGCAAGCCCCCGGACTCGACGGGATGCTCGGGGCGGAGCCGGTTGTCCCCGTCCACGTCGAACTCCGAGAGGTTGGCGTAGAACTCGTCCAGGAGCGCATCCAGGTCCGGGTCCAGCCCCGAGAAATCGGGGCGGACGACGAGGGGGTAGCCGAAGTTCTGCGCGACGTCGGCGTAGCGTGCACCGACGTCGCCCTCGATGACGACGTTCTTGCCGATCATCACGCGGTTGGGGCTGAGGATGGCGTAGTCGACGCGCTTGGCCATCTGGAAGTCCTGCATCACGACGCGGGTGAGCGGATGCTCCAGGGGATCGGCGCTGAAATAAAACCCGGTGACGATGGCCCGCACGTCGGTCCCGTTGACCAGGGGCGCGTAGGTGATCTGGAACGCCACGCTCGCGTGCCCGGTGATGGACGTGTCCTCGAGGGCGATGGCGGGGGTGACCACCCACCCGTCCATCTGGTAGACGGTTGGATCGGTTCCGGCCGGGGCCGGCGCGATCACAGGCCCGTCGATCCCATCGACGACGATGGTATTCTGGTCGGCGGCGTGGATATTTGCGAGCGCTTCGGCGATACCCTCGGGCTCGGTGGACTCGGGGTGCCCGCTGGGGGGGGGAAGCACGAGAACCCGCCCGTCATCGACGCCCAGCGTGCCCGTCCACAACTTCCAGCCGAACCGTCCGTCGACGTGCCCCCGCTCGATAACGAATCTCGAGGCGGCCTCCTCCAGGCGCTGGCGGGCGACGGCCAAACCCGTCTCGGCTGCCCCCATCGCCTGGATCACGCGCAGATGCGAGGAGGCGGTCCGGAGGTTGCCCTGCGTCACGATCGCCATTGCGGCTCCGAGGGAGCCGAACAGGATCAGCAGCACCATCGCCAGCACCGAGGCCACCCCGCGCCGGCTGATCGGGCGGGGACGCGCGACGCGGCGCAACCCTGATCCTGACGACGACGCCCGCCGGCGTGTCGATCGCTGTCGCGTTGCCGGGGCCTGCCCGACGCCCGGCACTGGAAAGCTCGATCCATTCATGGCACGATCCATGAGACCTGGGTGATCTGTCTGGGCTGGGAATCGAACGGGCCCTGGTATGTGACAAACACGGTCACGCGCAGTGGGAACTGGTCGACGGCGCGCCCCGGGAAGCCCGCCCGCGCGGGCTCTTCGTAGTCGTCCCCTCGCACCGTCGAGTAGTTGAACGGGTCTACCTTCTCGACGACGACCCGCTGCGCCCAGCCTTCCATCGGGACCGGCTCGCCCTGGTCGTCGAGCACGATCGTCCCGTCGGGCATCACCTTGGGGATCACGTTTCCGAAGGCGTCGATGGGTCCGGGGTAGTCCCCGCCGGGGCCGAAGGCAAGATCATCGAAGTCGTCCATGTCGTCGAGATCCGTGATCTGGACCTCGCCGAGCTCCGGGCCCCAGCCCACGAGTGCGGTCCCGCCTCCGCCCGTCTGGCCCAGGAACAGGCCGGTAACCGGATCGTGGCGGGGGTTGTTCCGGGTCAACTCTCGGATCTCGTTGGCCAGGTAGGTTGCGGTCGCGACGTGGCTGGACCACCCGTTGCTCCGCAGGAACGCCTGCTGGGATTCGATGATCGCCACGACGCCCACGCCGATGATGACCGCCGCGATGGCGGTTTCGATGAGCGTGAAGCCCCCGCGGCGAGATCGCCGACCGCTGGTCCGATACACCCTGCCCAGATGCGCTGCATCCATCGAGCCGTCTCCCCCGCTCCCAAACCGACCCAAGGACCGAGCATGAACGCCCGACCCGGGATCGGCCCCGCTTGGCCTTCGGCTAGCGGACGATCTGACTCATCTTGAATATCGGGAGAATGATCGCCATGGCGATGAATCCGACGATCGCACCCATCATGATGATCATGAGGGGTTCGATCATGCTGGTGACGGCCTTGATCTGATCGCGCAGACGCTTCTGGTAATACGACGAGACCTCGTCTAGCACCTCGCCGAGTTTCCCGGACTCCTCGCCGGCGCTGATCATCTGCACCACGGCGCGCGGGAGCAGCGTCGTCCGCGAGAGTGGGGCCGCGATCTTTCGGCCCTGCTTCACGCTCGCGTACACGCCCATCCACATCGTCCGATAGAGCCGATTGCCCGAGATCTCCCCCGTGATCGCCAGCGTGTCGAGCATCGGCACGCCCGCGTTGATCAGCTGCCCCATCGTCTGGAGCGATCGGCTGATGTACATCGAGCGGAACATCGTCCGGAAGACCGGTGCGATCAGCTTGATCCGGTCGATCCAGAACCCGCCCAGTTCAGTCCTGACGAACGCGAAGGACAGCCCCCCCACGACCACGATCGAGGCCAGCAGCATCGGCCAGTTGCCCACCACGAACTTGCTCAGCGCCATCAGGAACTTCGTCGCCCACGGGAGCACGTCTTCCTTGCCCTTGAAGATCATGTAGAAGCGCGGGAGGACGAAGGTGAGCAGGAAGATCGTGACGACGACGGCCATGACCCCGATCAGCGCGGGGTAGATCGCGGCCCCGATGACCATCCGGCGGGTCTCGATCTGCTGGGCGATGTATCCGGCGATCCGGTCGAGCATCTCCGAGAAAGATCCGGACATCTCCGAGGCCTTGACCATGTTCACGTAGAGCGGGCCGAAGAGTTTCGGGTGCCGACCCAGTGCCTCGGAGAACTGCTTTCCGGATTCGACGTCGGTTTTGAGGCCCCGGATGACCCTTTGGAACTGCGGGTGCTCGGTCTGCTCGGCGATGCCCTCCAGGGCCGCCCGCAGGTTGATCCCCGCGCGGATCATCACGGCCAGTTGGGTGGTGAAATCCAGGACGTGCCGCTGCCTTGGGCGTCCGGAGTTCAGTTCCTTGAGCCGGGTCGCCCATCGGCCGGCGCTGTCTCCCGTTGCGATGGGGGTGAGCGAGAGCACGTGGGCGCCCTGGTTCCGCAGGATCGTGGCGGCGTCCGCGGCGTTGTCGGCGGCGACCACGCCCACCTGCGGGCGCCCGCCCGGGGCACGAACCTGATAGCGGTAGTTGGGCATCGGTGAGTCACGCGGCGCCGATCTACGCGGCGAGCTGTCGGTCCAGTTTGTCCGGGTACGCCGCCTGGGCGATCGCGTCTTCCTTGGAGATCAGGCCGTTGTAGTACAACTCCGCGATCGACGTGTCCAGGCTGCACATCCCGATCGTACGGTTGGTCTCGATCACGTTGGGGATCTCGAAGGTCCGGTTCTCGCGGATGAGGTTCCGCACGGCCGGGGTACACAGCAACGTTTCCACCGCGGGCGCCATCCCCATGCGGTCGATCCGGCTGAAGAGTGTCTGGCTGACGACCGCCTGGAGCGTGTCGGCGAGCATCGACCGGATCTGGTTCTGCTGCTGGGCCGGGTACATGTCGATGACGCGTTCGACCGTCTGGCTGGCGTTGACGGTGTGCAGGGTGGACAGGACGAGGTGCCCGGTCTCGGCGGCGGTGATGGCCAGTTGCGTGGTCTCCAGATCCCGCATCTCGCCGACGAGGATGATGTCCGGATCCTGGCGCAGTGCGTGCTTGAGGCCCGAGGTGAAGGTGGGCATGTCCTGGCCCAGTTCCCGCTGCTCGATCACGCACTTGTCGCTCAGGAGGGTGTACTCGATCGGGTCTTCGAGCGTGATGATGTGCTTGCGGTAGCGCTGGTTCATCGCCTGGATCATGGCCGCCAGCGTCGTGGTCTTGCCCGAGCCTGTGTCCCCCGTGACCAGCACCAGCCCGCGGGGGAGGTACGTCAGGCGGGAGATCACCTCGGGGAGGTTCAGTTCCCCCAGTGGCGGGGGCGTCGTTTTGATGACGCGAAGGGCCAGCCCCACCGTGCCCCGCTGGAGGTGCGCGTTGACGCGGAACCGCGCCTGCCCCTCCAGTTCGTAGGAGAAGTCGGCGTCCTTGTTGCGCTCGAACTCCTCGAGCTTCGCCGGGCCACACATTCCCTGGAGCACCTCCCGCGCCGAGTCCTGCTCGATCACGGGAAAGTCCATGGGCGTCATCACCTGGCAGACGCGCATCATCGGTCGATGCCCGGAGATCAGGTGGATATCGGACGCGTCCGCCTCGATCGATGCTCGCAGGATCGCATGAAGGTTCACGTCGCGCCGCTCCTGATCCGTCCGAGGGGTCCGCCCCACCGATGCTCCGCCGTTCTCTCTTCGGCGAGGTGGGCCTCGCTGTTGATGGGTCGGGTCAGACGGAGACGGTTGGCGATGACGGTTGTGCGGGCTCGGCAAGAACTGACGCCTGCGCCGCGCTCGCTGTCGTCCGGACGTGCTATCGGCGCCGGGGGCGGGCCGAGTCCCGGGCGGCCACCGCCAGCGCGTCGCACCGCTTGTTCTCGGGATGGTCCGCGTGCCCGCGGACCCAGTGGAATCGGACCTCGTGGACCTGCATCAGCCGGTCGAGCCGCTGCCACAGATCGAGGTTCTTGACCGGCTTCTTCGAGGCCGTCCGCCAGTTCCTGGCTTTCCACTGCCCGAGCCACTGCTCCAGGCCCGTGAGCACGTATTTTGAGTCCGAGTACAGGTCAACGCGGCTGGGCCTGTTCAGCGTCGAGAGCCCCTCGATGACCGCCGACAGTTCCATGCGGTTGTTGGTCGTTGCCGCCTCGCCGCCGGAGCATTCCTTCTCGGACCCGCTGACGCCGTGGCGGAGGATGTACGCCCACCCGCCGGGCCCGGGGTTTCCGGAGCAGGCGCCGTCGGTGTACAACTGGACGTGGGGGCGCTGGGACACGGCGGACTATACCGCGCCACGCCGCAGCTCACGCCCACCGCCCGCCAACCACCGTTCGCCCCGGGCCCTGAGCGCCAGCCGCCCCGGGTCCGGCTTTCGCTACGATGCGCGCATGGGACAGGTCGTCCGCATCGAGGTTCGTTCCAGGCCCGAGGCCGGGGATCCGCTGGGCGACGCACTCCTGGGAGAGGCCCGGGCCATCGGGCTTCGGATCCGCGCCGCCGCCACGGCCAAGGTCTACCTGATCCAAGCGAACCTGGACAGCGCCCGGACCGAGTCGATTCTCGCCGAGTTGCTCGTTGACCGTCTGACCGAGACCGCCACGCTCGGGGCGTCGCCGCCCGGGCAGGACGCATGCCTCATCGAGGTCCATCCGCTCCCGGGCGTGATGGACCCGGCGGCCCAGTCGGTTAGTAAGGCCATCGCGGATCTGCTGGGCATCCCGGCCCGGGTCTCGACGGGGATGCGCTACGACCTTGCGGGGATCGACGCCGACCAGGCCCGGTCGCTGGCGTCGCGCCTGCTGGCCAATCCCGTGATCCATGCGGTCCACGAGGAGCCGTTCCACCCGGACCGCCTGCCCGAGGCCCGCCCCCGCCCGTTCAACCTGACGCATGTGCCGATCCGGGATCTGGACGCGCCGGCCCTGGAACGCCTGAGCCGAACGGGGCACCTGTTCCTGAGCCTCGAAGAGATGCAGGCGATCCGGGCGCACTATCGCGCCTTGGGCCGGGACCCGACCGACATCGAACTGGAAACGCTCGCCCAGACCTGGTCCGAGCACTGCGTCCACAAGACGCTCAAGAGCGTGGTGAGGTATGAGAGGGGAAAAGACGGAGAGACAAAGAGAAGAAGTGACGCAGAGACGAAGAGACGGAGAGAAGAGTGGGAGGTTCCAGATCCCATTGACTTTGCCAATCGACCCGGGCATACGCTCAACCCCGACGGCTCGGTGACGATCGACAACCTGCTCGGTTCCACCATCGCGGCTGTTACGCATGAACTGATCGCCGACGGCGTGGACTGGTGCCTGTCCGTCTTCAAGGACAACGCGGGCGTGATCGCCTTTGACGATCGCCACGCGATCTGCGTCAAGGTCGAGACGCACAACCACCCCTCGGCGATTGAGCCCTACGGCGGGGCGGCCACCGGGGCCGTCGGGTGCATCCGCGACATCATCGGCACGGGCCTGGCCGCCAAGCCCATCGCCAGCACCGACGTGTTCTGTGTCGCGTTCCCCGACGCCTGGGGCCGGGATCCAGGCGCACCGACGCAGGAGCACGAGAGCGCCGATGGTCCCGCCCCCCCCGCGACCTCCCGACTATCTCTGCCGGCCGGGTGCCTGCACCCGCGGCGCATTCTCACGCAGATTGTCGCCGGCGTTCGGGACTACGGCAACCGGATGGGTATCCCGACCGTCAACGGCGCGGTCGCGTTCGATGATCGCTACGTCGGCAATCCGCTCGTTTTCTGCGGGTGCGTCGGGATCATGCCGCGTGACCGAGTGAAGGGTCGGCCGAACGCCGGCGATCGGATCATCGCTATGGGCGGGCGGACCGGACGCGACGGGATCCACGTGGCGACCTTCTCCAGCGCCGAACTGACCGACACGCACGCTGACGAGTTCTCGCACGCGGTCCAGATCGGCAACCCCATCGAGCAGAAGCGGCTGCTGGACGCGATCCTCCGCGCTGCCGAACCATCAGAGCCCGACCCGGCGGCGGCAGGGGCCGGCCAAGATTCGCCGAACCGTTTGCGCGGGCTCGGGAAATGCCCGCCGCTGTTCAGCGCGATCACGGACTGCGGGGCCGGAGGGTTCTCCTCGGCGATCGGGGAGATGGGCGAGCACCTGGGCGCTCTGGTCCACCTGGACCGGGCGCCGCTAAAGTACCCCGGATTGACCCACACCGAGATCTGGATCAGCGAGGCGCAGGAGCGCATGATCCTGGCTGTCCCGCCGGAGAACGTCGAGGCGCTGAGCCGAATCTGCGCTGCGGAGCATGTCGAGCTGGCCGACCTGGGTGCGTTCGGCACGCCCGACGGCGACCTGATCCTGCGATACGACGGGGCCGAGGTCGGGCGAATCCCGATGGAGTTTCTCCACGGCGGGCTGCCCCGTTCGGAGCGCCGGGGCACGTGGCCGGGGGGATTGAACGCGGGGCCCGGGGAGACGAACGCGGAGAACGCAGAGAGATTCGCCGAGCACGCAAAGAAAGACGGAGAGAGGATTGCGGTCGATCGGGGGAATCGATCCGGCGCTTCCTCGGAGTCTTGCCGGGAGCGTGCCGCGTCCCGCGAGTTCAGCGAGGTTCTTCTTCAACTGCTCGCGCACCCGGACATCGCCAGCAAGCACTGGATCATCCGCCAGTATGACCACGAGGTGCAGGGCGCCACGTCGATCAAGCCGTTGGTCGGGCCGCTCGGGGCGGGGCCTGGCGATGCGGCTGTGCTCGAACCGGTGCCCGGCTCGGGCCGGGGCCTGGCGATCGGATGCGGGCTAGCCACACCGATCGGCGATCCGCGCCTGGGCGGCGATCCGTACTTCATGGCCCTGGCCGCCATAGACGAGTGCGTGCGCAACCTCGTCTGCGTCGGCGCCGATCCGGAGCGGATCGCGATCCTGGACAACTTCTGCTGGCCCGGATGCGACAGGCCCGAGCATCTGGGCGCGCTGGTCCGCACTTGTGAGGGCTGCGCCGACGGCGCCAGGGCCTACCGCACGCCCTTCATCTCCGGCAAGGACTCGCTCAACAACCAGTTCCGAACACAGGACGGGGGGCTGATCGAGATCCCCTACACGCTGCTCATCACCGGCGTGGGCATCGCGCCACGCCTGGACCGATGCGTGACCAGCGACGCCAAGCGGGCAGGCAACGGGCTGATCCTGGTTGGCAGGACTTGCTCAAACATGGGCGGCTCCACGTACGAGCACGTTGCCGGGGCAATCGGTCGAGCGATTCCCACAACGGATCTGACGCTGGGCCCGCGGATCGCACGGCGTGTGCATGGACTGATCCGCGAGGGAATCATCCGCAGCGCCCACGACGTTTCGGATGGCGGGCTGCTCGTCGCGCTGGCCGAGATGTTCATCGGCGCCTGTGACGACGCCCTCGGCGCCGATCTGGACCTGTCGGTGGTCCACGCCGATGCGATCGCGGCCGCGTTCAGCGAATCGCCAAGCCGGTATGTGCTCGAGGTCGGCCCCGACGACATGGATCGCATCAAGGATCTGCTGGTTGATGTGCCCTGGACGGCGCTGGGGCGGGTCACGGACACGGCGAGGCTTTGCACCAGCGCCCTCGGGCTGGATATCTCTGTGGGTGACCTGTTCGAGGCCTGGCGGCGCCCGCTGGATTGGTGAGCCGCACGCCTGCGGCTCCGATGAGCCCGTCCGTCGCCGGGGCGATCACTTCGAGCCCGGGGTCCGGATCGCGCCGGCCGGCGAGGCAGCGATGAAGATCTCCTGCTGCGCCCCCCGGTAGCGTTCTTCCTGAGCCTTTACGGAGGCGTCGCGGAACTTCTGGGCCACGCCGAACGCGCCCGGGTGGACGGGCTGCTCCGTGACCGCGGACAGATCGGCGATCGCGGACTTGAGCGCCTCGACGACGGTCGAGGCCGGCATCAGATTGCCCAACTCCCGGATCTGGCCCAGCCCGCCCAGGCACTGCATGGCGTGCCTGAGTCGCCGGTGGGCACGAAAGACCCGGCTCTGGAGGCGGAGCACGTCCGAGGCCCGAACCCCCAGGTTCGCAAACAGCGTCTGCGTGAACGGCGGAATCGGGTCGTCGTGCTGGACCAGGTCCAGCAGCGCGACCAGCTCGTCCAGATGGAACTCTCGGCGTCCGCCCTGCCAGACCCAGACCGCGTGGTCCAGGTCGTGGAGCATGTTCCATGCGATCTGCCGGGCCTGTTCGCGCACCAGCGATCGCTCGATGAGCCAGTCCACGATCGCAACGGTCAGGGCGATGCCCAGGATCTCAGTCCCGAGATTGGCCAGCAAGTCCGTCCAGTGGATCTGGTCGTCGAGGATGAATGCCGCCGCGGACATGACCACCGCCACCACCACCAGCGCTCCGGCCAGAATCACCCTGTTCATCGCGTCAATGCCCCTCTTGCCCACTGTATCAGCGCGGCGGACCGTTCCCACCGATCCGAGCCCACTCATCCTACCCACCTGCGCCGCCGGGCATCTGGGTTTCCCCGGGGGTGGGCGCGTCCCGAGAGTCCATGCGCCGGAGATATGGGACCACCTGGCAACACGACGGCGCCCAATCCCGAATCCGGGGCACGACGCGCTACATCATCGATCCGGCGATCACGAAGCCCAACATGACGATCCAAAACAGAACGTAGATTCCACCCAGGCACGTTCCGATGATGCCGCAGATCCGGCCCGCCCTGGCCATGCCCTCGGACGTGAGGGGCGCGTGCCCGGTCTGGATCTCCACGCGTGCCTTCTTCGAGAAATAGATCGCCAGGGGCCCACACACGATCGAGGGCAAGCCATAGAGCATGCAAGACACGATCGAGACAATCCCGAGAACCAGCGAGGCCACCGCCTTGCCGCTGCTCATTGCGGCCGCGCCGGCCTGGACCACCGGCGTGCCGCACTCGGGGCACCGCGAGCCCAGCGCCACGCCCCGAAGGTCGTACCCGCAGGATCGACACGTGATCGACCGGTCGCCCCCGACGATCATCGGCGGCGCCTCGGGCAGAGGCGGAGGCTCGGGTGGCGGCGGAGGCTCGGGCAGCGGCGGTACCGGGGTCGGCTGGGTCGGCTCGTCCATCGGCCCGAGTCTACCCCCTGTGCATCCTGCGCGCGGGGGGGAAGGGAGGAACGGGAGCGAATGGGAACAAAGCGGCGCGCCGCCCAGCAACTTGATTCGGCCCTGGATTCCGGCGCTCCGCCCCGCTCAGGCCATACGAACCCAGCGGATCAGCGTCGCGAAGTTTGGAGGCTTGCCGAACATGAGCAGCCCGATGCGGAAGATCTTGGCCGCCGCCCAGAGCGACACATACACGCTGACCACGCCGATCAGGATCGCCAGGAGCACCTGCCATGTCGGGGGCGGCTCGTTAGACGTGATCCGCAGCACCATGGCGAACGGGCTCACGAACGGGACGAAACTGACCGTGACCGAGAACGGCGAACTGGGATTGCGCGTGATCGGCATCCACAGGATGTACGGGACCATCATCACGACCATGATCGGCGTCATCAGGGACTGGGCCTCGCGCAGCTCGTTGACCGCGCTGCCGACGGCGGCCATCATCGAAGCGATGATGAAATAGGCGATCAGGAAAAACACGATGAGGTACACGACGTTCACCACACCGATCAGGTCGCCCATCTTGAATGCGATCAGCGCCCCGCCGCCGAGCCCGCCGTAGATGAGCATCATCGTCAGCCCCACGCCCAGTTGCCCGATGATCTTGCCGCTCATCAGCTGCATCGGCGAGACGGCGCTGAGCAGCACCTCGACGACGCGGCTGGCCTTTTCCTCGACCACGGTCGTGAGCAGGTACTGCCCGCCGATCATCACCGACAGGAAGATGACGAACATGAACCCAAAGGAGATGAGCATGTTCATTTCGCCCAGCGATGCCCGCTCCCCCTTCTCGCTCACCTCGGTGGTCGGCGGGCGACGGACGTGCGTCAGGGCCTCGACGTTCTCGGGATCGAGACCCGCCCGGCGCAGCCGCCGCTCGCGGATCGACTCGGCGATCGCATCGTGCATCCGATCCTGAACGCGATCGTCGAGTTTGGGCTTGACGAACAACTCGTAGCCGCCGAACTCGTCCGAGTCGGCCGACTTGGCCACCGCGTTCTCATCGATCACGGCCAGGGCCAGGCGGCCGCCGTCGCGGACCTTGCCCTCCTTGAGCGGCTGTTTCTCCACCTCGGGATCGGCGTCGGGGGCGAGTAGATCGACGTGGATCGTCGCGCCCGAATCGCCCTGGCTGACAGCCGAGGCCGTGGCGAGCTTCGCTGTCTCCGGGCTCATTCCCAGTTTGCTGCTCAGTTGCTCTGCCGCGGCGTCCATCTGCTCGCGGGCCCGCTGGCGCACCGCCTCGGGCTCGAGCCGATCGGCGATCTGCTCCCCAACCACCCCGCTTCGATCGATCACCGCCAGATCACCCTCGACCTTCGGCCCCTCCTGGTTCAGCAGCAGCGGAAACAGGATTGCGATCAGGACCAGGATCACCGCGGGCACGACGAATGCCCCGATGATGAACCCCTTGGTCATCGCCGTGGACAGGAACTCGCGGATGGCGATATGGAGGATCTTGTTCACGCCACGCCTCCGACGGGGCTGGCCAACGAGGCCCGCAGATCCCTCTCATCGGCGCCTTGTCCCCGCACGATCTGGATGAAGATGTCCTCCAGTGTTGGTCGTCGGACTTCGACCCGCCTCGATGGAATTGCGCCGGCGAGCCGGGCGATGGCGTCGGCTGGGACCGTTCCGTCCTCCAGCGCGACCTCCAGCACGCCGTTGTCCCGCTGGACGCTGCGCACGCCCGCGACAGACTCGATGCAACGCGGATCGGCCCCCGGGTCCATCGGCTCGATGAGGACCGTCCGCGGATCGAACCGGGCACGGATCGACGAGAGGTCGTCGTCGAGCACCTTGCGCCCGTTGTGGATCATGAAGATCCGATCGCACAGGGCCTCGGCCTGGACCATTGCGTGCGTGGAGAAGATCACCGTCCGACCCTGGCGATGCTGCTCCAAGATCAACTCCCGCAGCAATCTCATGTTCAACGGGTCCAGACCGCTGAAGGGCTCGTCGAGGATCAGTAACTCCGGCTCATGGATGATCGAGGCCAGGAACTGCACCTTCTGCTGCATCCCCTTGCTCAGTTCCTCGCACTTCTTCTTGTAGACGTCGCCCAGTTCGACGCGTTCCAGCCATGTCATGATCCGGCGGCGCAGCCCCTGCGAGTCCACCCCCTTGATCCGTGCGATGTACGTGAGGAACGCCCCGACCCGCATCTTGCGGTAGAGGCCCCGCTCCTCGGGCAGGTATCCGATCCGATCCTTGCTCTGGATGGCCGAGGCCCGTCCGAGCACGGACAGTTCGCCGCGATCCGGGAAGATGATCGACATGATCATGCGGATCGTGGTCGTCTTGCCCGCGCCGTTGGGCCCGATGAAGCCGTACAGGCTCCCCGTGGGCACGACCAGATCCAGATCGCGCACAGCGACCTTGCTCCCGAACGACTTGGTGATGCCCCGGATGGCGATCGCGTCCCTCACCGGCCTTCTCCTTGGGATTCCAAGCCCAATGCTACCGCCGCCAGACAAAGAGCCCAAATCCAAAGCCGGGGGAATGGGTCGGGCCCGGCAGGTCCGAATCGGACGCGACCGCGTCCCCTGGGCCGGTCAACCGGCGTGCTCGGCGCCGGCTGACCCCGATCGGACACCGATCTGCCAACGCGTCCGTTGCGACGCCCGGCTCTGGTGACCACGGGATGGGACCGAACGCCTCCCACGAATAGCGTGCCCGGCGCTCGATGGCAAACCGGGCGGCGCAGAATCCGGCGCACATCTTGGCGATCCCCGAACCACCCGCTGATGCCCACGCCGGCGGCGAGATGCCCCGAGCGGACTGCGCCGACACCGACCCGGGGCCTCCCGGACCGCCTGATCCTCGAGGCCGACCCCCGGGCGAACAGCGGCCCCGTGGTATCCCGACCCAGACCGCTCGGGCCCGACCACGACAGTGGATCGAGCGGCGATCCTGACCCGGGGCTCGTGGGGGCCGCGCGGGCGGGCCTGCCCGGGCCGATCCGAACCGGGATCGTGGAGATGGCGGCGGGCAGCAAACGGGCATGATCGCACTGTTCAGGCGGCCCCGGACGCGGGGGTGGTGGAACCCACGACTGAGTGCCGTTGCCGGCATGAATCCTGCGCATGCCGATCCGCTGGTTCCAATCGCCCTGCGGGCGCGCGATACTGCGAACCACGGTGGGGCGAGGATCTCGGGTCGGATCATTTGCCGCATCCTGGGGTTCGGGCTTTGAGCCCAGGGGCCTTTCGCATGCGTCGTGAGCACCCGGGTTCCATTCATTCCCAGATGGCTTTCCCTATGATGGTCGGGCTTGTTGCAGGCGATGCCCGCGAGCCGGCAGGTGGGCCGCCTTGACCGATTCCCGGCTTGGTGGAACTCAGGGTGATGCTCGGACTCAAAGCGCGGGAACGAGGTGTCACGCCGTGGTCGTTGGTGCTTGTGGTTTGCTTTGTCGCTGCGGGCTGCGCCACGAGCGAGACGAAGGTTCTTGATGCCAAGGCCGTGCGCCGAGCGCTGAGCGTTCCGAGCGACGACGCGCTCCGGGTGCGTGCCGGGGCTCTTTCGCATCCCATCCTGGCGCCGATCGAACTGAACCAGGACGACGGGCTCAGTCCGGACGAGGCGGGCGTGCTGGCGGTCCTGCTCAATCCGTCGCTGCGTGTGGCCCGCGACGAGCGGGGCTTGGCCGATTCGCAGGTCATTGCGGCCGGGCTGCTGCCCAATCCACGCCTGTCCGCCTCGTGGGCGACGCCCACGGGCGGTGACACCGCCGGGCAGGTCGATGCGTTCGGGTTCGGGCTCTCGTGGGACATCACGCAACTCATCGGGCGTCAGGCTCGGCTCGGGGCGGCCCATGCCCAGAAGGAGTCGGTCGATCTGGACATCGCCTGGCAGGAGTGGCAGACAGCGCAGGCGGCCCGGCTTGCCGAGGTCCGGCTGATCATGCTCCTGGCGCAGCACCGCGTCTTGAGCGACCTGGAGGATCGCGTTCGAAGCGAGGTCGATCGGCTCGCGTCGAGCGTCGAGCGGGGGTCGGCGAGAGTGGATCAGGCCAGCCGGGCACGGGAACTGCTCGCGGCGACCCGATCCAGGCGATTGGAACTCGAACAGCGGATCGCCCGCGCCCGCTCGGACCTGAACCATCTGCTCGGGCTCCCACCCGATCGCGTCGTTCTGCTGCAAGATGATGGCGTGCTCGACGCGAGATTGGACGTTCCGGACGACTCGACGCTTGTGAGCGGCATTGGGCAACGCCGTCTGGATCTGCTGGCGTTGCAACAGGCCTACACCGCACAGAACGAACGGCTTGACGCGGCCACGCTGCGCCGGTTTCCGCGGATCAACATCGGCGTCCTCCACGATCGAGACACGGACAACGTCCACACAACCAGGATCGGCACCACGATTGATCTGCCGATCTTCGATCGGGGGCAGGCCCAGGTCAGACAGGCCCAGGCCGGGCGGCAGCGACTGTTTGACGAATACACGAGCAGGGTCTTCGATGCCCAGACCGACGTGGCAAGATTGGTGAATGCAATCGGATTGATCCGATCACGCCTGGATGAGGCGCGTCGTGTCGAGCAGGAACGGGCCGCTCGGCTCGGACGTTTGACCGATGCGGTGTGGCGCGGTCTGGTCGAGGGGGGCGGTGTCATCGCTGCGAGCGACGCGCTGGCTCGGTCCAGGTTGGACATCATCGCGCTCCAAGCCGAATCCGTGCGGGCGGCGATCGCGCTCGAGATTGCCAGCGGCAGGGCGTTCGTGAGATTGAACGGGCGCCAGGCCGAAACAGGTGATGAGGAGGCCTCTGATGTGGCAGGCGGGCGTGCGGATGATCGTGATCGCGGTGCTGTCGATCGGAGCGGGCGAATCGGCCCGGGCACAGGCGGCCGATCACCCGACAACTGATCGCTCATCGCCGGATCATGGCGCCGAGCAGGGAGACTGGGCCGTCGCCGAGGCGGGGCGGTGGCGACCGACGCTTCACGCGTACGGGCTCGTCTCCGACGCCAGGGAGCAGCGGGTGGTGGCGCCGTTCCCCGTGCGGACCATTCGCTCGGACATCGAACCGGGCCAACGGGTCGAACAGGGACAGACGCTGGCGGTGATCGACGCACCCATGCTCGCGGATCGGGTGGCTCGGTTTGACGCCCAGCGGCGTCTGGTCGCGTTGGCTGCCAAGGCCCTGGACGACACGCGGGCTCGCCTGGATCAGAGGCTCACAACCAATGAGGACGTGATCCGCAGCGAATCGGCCCTCAACGCGACCAGAGCGGATGCGGATGATGCGTTCGGGCGGCTGGTCCAATCGCTCGTGTCGCTGGGCCAGGACGTGAGCCGTCAGCGGGTCGTGGAACTGCTCGACGAGGGATCGATGCGGAACGTGGTCGCGTCGTTCTCGGTTGTCAAGGCGCCGTTCGCCGGCGTGGTCATGGAGCGGCACGCGCTGGCGGGGGTCACGTCGCCCGCGGGCGAGGTGCTCTACGCGATCGAGGACGTGAGCGGGATCAACGTCGATGTGGGTGTTCCTCCCGGCGAGGTCTCGGACTGGCAGGGCGGCGACGCGACGGTTCGCCTGCTGGGGCAGGATCTGGCCCTTGAGCCAGCGGGATCGGTCCCTCGGCTGGACCCGGATACGGGGCTCATGCTCCTGCGGTACCGGGGCGTCGTGCCTGCCGAGCGCCAGGTTGACGGCGCCTGGGTGCCCGCGACGCTCGGCGGGGGTCAGCGCCCGGTGGTCTGGGTGCCCAGAAGCGCGGTGGTGGCGCGCAATGGGGCCACGTGGTGCCTGGTCAGCGACGAGGAGAATACTCCCACGCCGGTGCGCGTGACGGTTGGACCCGAGCAGGACGGGCGCATTCCGATACTCTCGGGGGTGCGGGCCGGGCAACGCGTGCTGGTCCGCAACGCCTACGAGGTGCTCTACCGCGACCTGAGCGACCTGATCACGTTCGAGGACTGAGCCCGCATGCTTGAGCGGTTGTACCGCAGACCCATGGTGTTTGTGCTCGGAGCCGTCCTCCTGGCGTTGGCCGGGGTGTCGAGCATTCGCCTGCTGCCCGTTGACCTCTTCCCCGACCTGAACTATCCGCTTATCAACGTCGTTTCCCACGCACCGGCAGGCACGGCCCAGGACATCGAGCAACTGGTGACGCGCCCGATCGAAAGCGCGATGCTCGGGATGACGGACCTGCGGCGCGTTCGATCCGTGACGGCGCCGGGATTCTCACAGGTTACGGTCGAGTTCAGATGGGGCCTGAACGTGGTTCAGGCGCGGCAGATGGTTGCCTCGCGTCTGGCCCAGGTTGAGTCGTCCCTGCCGGCGGGCGTCAGCCCGCAGATCGAGAACATCGGCACGTCGCTGGCCATGGTTTCGACATACAGCGTGTCCGGCTCGGACGCGGTCGCGCTGCGTGGCTGGACGCAGTACGAGCTGGCCCCGCGGCTGGAGTCGCTGGCGGGCGTCGCTCGCGTGCGAGTGATGGGCGGCGGGCGTGACGCCTTCCGCGTCGATCTCGATCCGGATCGCCTCGTCGCGCACCACGTCTCCCCGTCTCAGGTCATCGAGGCGATCCACGACGAGCATGTTCTTGATACCGGCGGGCATCTGGATCGGCACGGACGCGAGTTGCTCATCCGCACCGACGGGCTGATCCGCGACGCAGAAACGCTTGGGGGCATCGTCGTTCATCGCGGCGCCGATGGCCGCCCCGTCACGCTGAGCGACGTCGCCCGCGTCTACCGAGGGCCGCTCCCGGAGCGGTATCGCGTCGCAGTCAATCGGCTTCCCGCGGTCGTGTTCTCCATCCAGAAGCAGCCCGGCGCCAGCACGCTGGACGTCTCGGGGCGAGTGGATCGGGCGCTGGACCAGACCACGCTCCCGGACGGCGCGAGCGTGGATAAGTTCTATGACCAGGCAGAGATCATCGGCCTCGCGTACCGAAACATGCGCAACAATCTGCTCGTCGGAGCGCTGCTGGCGGTCGTGACGCTCATCTGGATTCTCGGAGGCAACCGCAGCACGTGGATCGTCGCGGTCACGCTGCCGCTGGCGGTGCTCGGCGCGCTGGCGATGCTCCGCGCCCTTGGCATGGGCCTGAACCTGATGACGCTCTCGGCGATGACGGTGTCGATCGGCATGATCACCGACGACTCGATCATCGTTCTGGAGAACATCGATCGCCACCGGGCGATGGGCAAGGCGCCGATGCGCGCCACGATCGATGGGCTGCGGGAGATCTTCTGGCCGGACCTGGCCGGCACGCTCACGGTCCTCTCGGCGTTCGTGCCTCTGCTGTTGGTCACCGGGCTGTCCGGACGCCTGTTCCGCCCGTTTGGGTTGACCTTTGCGTTCATGCTGGCGATCTCGTTCGTCTTCTCCGTTGCGCTGATTCCGGTCGCATCCGCCCACTGGCTCCGGCCGCTGGCGCAGGGGGATGGCGAGCGCCGGGAATCGGTCGGGGCTCGCCTCGTGTTCCTGCTCGGACGCCTCAACGACCGCCTGCTCTCGCACCTGCTGCACCACCGGGTGGTTACTATCGCGGTGTCCGTGGTCCTGCTGGTTGCCTCGGCTGGGCTGATGACGATGAGCCCCGTGCGGTTCATGCCGCTGCTCGACGAGGACAGCCTGCTGGTCTCCTACCAACTCGCGCCCGGCACCTCGCTGACCGAAAGCGATCGTTTCGGCGACGAACTCGAAGGCGCCTTCCTCGCGCTGCCTGCGGTGGAAGCGGTCTTTCGCCGGACCGGCTCGCCGACGGAGTCGCTATACGTCGAAGGCCCGGACCAGGGCGAACTGGTCGTGCGATTGCGGCGCTCAGGGAGGCTCCGGGCGGATCTCGTGCGGGATCAACTCCAGCGGATGCTTGACGCCCAGCCGGGCGTGGTCGGTCGTGTCAACGAGCCGACGAGCGAAAAGATCGACGAGTCGTTCTCCGGGCTGCCCGCCCTGTTCGGGATCACCGTGCTTTCGACCGATCTGCGGACGCTCTATGACGCCGCTGGACGAGTCGAGGGGGCCGCCCG
>Ga0114931_10001787_pt1 | contig 27332 bp, 20 predicted proteins | sample 2SBtaG_FD_89579 | JGI IMG/M metagenome (GOLD analysis project Ga0114931, IMG submission 89579) | Deep subsurface microbial communities from Kolumbo volcano to uncover new lineages of life (NeLLi) - 2SBTROV14_V59a metaG | ecosystem: Environmental > Aquatic > Marine > Volcanic | place: Kolumbo... | reverse complement strand
CAACGACGTCCATCTCGACAGGTGTCGCGCTATTGAAAAAACTGCGTGCTTTAAGTGAATAAGTGAACAGCCCTGCGAAAATTAATAGCCGGGCTCCCATTTTCATAAGCGGATGAACTGCCGGACTGGCCGTCAAGGCAACGAATCCACGCAATGCAGTCGCAATTAAAGAGGTGACTCATCATTCGTGCTATGCCGGAAGGGCCAGTAGCGGTTGACGGTTCTCACATAATGGTCAAACGCGCCGCCGTGCCACCGTTTCAAGTAAGGCTCTTCCACAAACCGTACCTGCAGCTCAATACTTCCATAGGCCACAATCGCGCTTATCAACATAAATAGGTGCGGCATGAGCAGAAGCAATCCAAATCCAAACATCAATATTCCCAAATAGATGGGATTACGACATCGGGCATACAGTCCTTGCACCACCAGACGGGTCTGCTCGTTTTCCTGTACGCCGATACGCCAGGCCGGACCCATTTGGTATTGAGCCAGCACGGTAAGCCCGATTCCAAGACCGCAAAATAGACTACCCAACAGCGATCCCGCCAGCCCCAATGCCCACTGGGCATGCAGCACACCCAGGAATTCAAGCAGGCTTAAGCACGATATGGCCACAAGGCTTAGTAAGGCGAGCGCGCTGGATAATTTCGCCGACACGGAGGCATTAGCCGTCACGGGCCGTATACCATGATCACCGCTCAAACGATACTGCAACAGCACCCTTCCTAAAACGGCAAAAAGGAAAAATAACGCACAGGCTGTCAATGCCATGGAGGTATAACCCCGCGTTGATGCAAGGAGCGTCGGCGCCCGGCGGCGCCGACATGTTTTACCATCAGCCTTTCGACGACTTCGAGCGTTTGCGCTCGTGCTCCTTTAATTGCGCTTTGCGTAAACGCACGGTTTTCGGCGTGACCTCGACCAACTCATCATCGTCGATAAATTCCAGCGCCTGCTCCAGGCTCAATTTGATGGGCGGTGTTAACAAAATATTTTCATCGCTGCCCGCGGCCCGAATATTGGTCAACTGTTTGGCCTTCATCGGATTGACCACCAGATCATTGGCCCGGGAATGCAAACCCACGATCATACCCTCATAAACATCATCGCCGGGACTTACAATCATCCGGCCCCGTTCCTGTAGATTAAACAGGGCGTATGCCAATGCCTTGCCGTTTCCGTTTGCTATGAGCACACCGTTTTGCCGTTGGCCCAAGCTATTCTTTTTCAACGCACCATAGTGATCAAAAACATGATACATCAAACGGAACCCGAGGTGGCGGTTAGAAACTCAGTACGAAACCCGATCAATCCACGCGCCGGTATAATATAGTCCAGGCGGACGCGCCCTTTTCCGTCCGGGACCATATCCTTTAAGTCACCACCGCGCTGCGCAATACGCTCCATGACCGCGCCTTGATGGTTTTCCTCCACATCCAAGGTCAACGCTTCATACGGTTCCTCGGTATCACCGTCGTCGGTTTCCCGCAGAATCACGGTCGGCCGCGAGACTCCCAGTTCAAAACCTTCGCGGCGCATGTTTTCAATCAGAATGGACAAATGCAATTCACCGCGTCCCGACACTTTAAACCGATCGGGGTCATCAGTTTCCTCCACCCTTAACGCCACATTGTATTCGCATTCCTTCAACAAGCGATCGCGAATTTGCCGGGAAGTGACAAACTTACCGTCCTTACCGGCGAACGGCGAAGTATTAACCTGAAAGGTCATGCTGACGGTGGGTTCGTCAACGGATAACGGCGGCAGTGCTTGCGCATTACCGCTGCTGCAAACCGTATCGGATATGCGCAGTTTTTCCAAACCGGTGAAACTGATAATTTGTCCGGCGCAAGCTTGGTCGATTTCCACGCGCTGCAATCCTAAAAAACCGTAAAACTGCAGCACTTTACCTTGCCGCTGCTTGCCGTCGCGGTCAATGACGGTCACCGGACTATTGGATTTCATCTGTCCCCGTTGGACACGACCGATACCGATCAAACCCTGGTAACTGTTGTAGTCCAAAGAACTTACCTGGCACTGAAAGGCACCGTCGATCTGCACATCGGGTGGTGAAACCTGCTCCACGATGGTCTGAAACAACGGCTCCAAACTACCGTCGGTACAGTGCTAATCAAGGCAAGCATAACCCTTAATCGCTGAACAATACACGACCGAAAAATCCAATTGTTCCTCGGTGGCGCCCAGACGATCAAACAATTCAAATGTTTGATCGATCACCCAATGCACACGGGCGCCGTCACGGTCAATCTTGTTGACCACTACAATGGGTTTGATGCCACAAGCCAAAGCTTTTTGGGTGACAAACCGGGTTTGCGGCATGGGGCCTTCCACCGCGTCGACCAATAGCAAGACCGAATCCACCATGGACAGCACGCGCTCGACTTCACCGCCGAAATCGGCGTGACCCGGGGTATCGACAATGTTAATCCAGTAGTCCCTCCATCGAATTGCGGTGTTCTTCGATAAGATGGTAATTCCACGTTCTTTTTCAAGATCGTTGGAATCCATGATGCGATCGGGCTTTGCCGCTCGATCACCCAAGGTTCCCGATTGAAACAGCATTTGATCCACCAACGTGGTTTTGCCGTGGTCAACGTGGGCAATAATTGCAATATTTCTTAATTTGCTAATATCCTGCATGATAGTATTTTAACTTTATTAATAACTCATTGAACAAATCACGAATAAATTTTTTATAAGCCTGGACTAAAACAGCTTTGTCTTATAAAAATTTTCAATACCCCTGTATACAAGCCTGGATTCCATTTTTTTAAGCAGCTATACTCGGATTCAAGGACAGCAAGGTCTCCACTAGCAAGGATGTCAACATACCGTGCCTCATCGCTGTCCCGTTTATGGTGTCAAATTGTAGAGGGGTACATTTATGCGCACTGGAACGGTAAAATGGTTTAATGCCGCGAAAGGTTACGGTTTCATTATTCCCCAAGATGGGACTGAAGACGTTTTCGTTCATTATTCCGCCATCCGAGGAGAAGGCTTTCGAACCTTGATCCAAGGGCAAAATGTTAGCTTTCAAAGTGAAACAGGGCCAAAAGGATACCAGGCCACGGAAGTAGCCTTGGACGAATAGATCCGCATTTCACCACCTCACTAAATTATTTAGTGCTCTCCATAGAGTTAAACTTTCCGTAGCGAGGCTGTGTGTGCCTCGCTTGTTTTTACGTAATGGACACCCCCAAGGCACGACAAACGGTGCCATCCCTACCATAGCCGGTTCAACGGCGCATACTTTACATGATATTCCGTGGTATGTCTCTTTTTCATTCATTCTGATTAAGGTATCGGAAATAAAGTTCGGATATTTATATAAATAATGCAAAATCCTCACGCTTTTGCACCCATGGCCTGGTGCAACACACCAAGGCAACGGAGGGAAATCGGTTATACTGCCGAACGTCCTTTGTCATTTGCAGGAAACCATGAATACGCTCATCATCGGGTTAATAATTTTTATCGGTATCCACTCGCTACCGATGTCAGCATCATTGCGCCAAATTCTAGTAACCCGACTGGGTGAAAATATCTATCAAGGTGTTTTTGCACTAACCGCGATTACCGGTTTTATCATTATTATTCTCGGTAAAGCCTATGCTGATTTTGTGCCCGTTTGGGATCCCCCGGTATGGACTAAACACATTACATTAACTTTAATGCCGTTTGCCTTGATTTTGCTGCCGGCAGCCAATATGCCTGGTAATATTAAACGATACACGCGACACCCTATGTTATGGGGAGTAACGCTCTGGGCATTTGCACATTTGTGCGCCAACGGCGACCTGGCTTCAATCATTTTATTTGCCAGCTTTGGTGCGTATACCGTCATTGCGATGCTGTCGGCCAATCTCCGCGGCGCCGCCAAACAACGGCAAAAGATTCCGGTGGTCAAAGATTTTATGGTGATTGTCGCAGGCCTGATCAGTTATGCCATTATTTTGGTAGCGCACCCCTACCTTTTTGGCGTGCCGGTGGTATAATACCATGCCCTCAAAGGGTCTAATAGCCTGCCACGCAGGTAACGCCATGTCGTGAGTGTGCTATAATAGTTGGCCCGGATACCCCGGGTCGTAGCGTGGGCGCTATAAGTATTGAAGACATTACGCTTAAGGAAAGCAAGCTAATAATGGACGCAGGTAGCTCAGCCGGATGGCCCAAGCGCAAGAAAAAGGAATGAGCTGTTTCAATAACTTAGGTACTTCCCGGCTACTTTTGAGAGAATCATAAAAATCTCACGGGTGCTCTGCAAATCTTGACATGACCACACTAAAAACTGGGCTGCAAATCAAGGAATATTGTGTCGAGGAATGTCTTGGCCAAGGTGGTTTCGGAATCACTTACCGGGCCACTGATACTTCCGACCCTGCCAAAACTACCGTTGCGATCAAGGAATATTTTCCGAGGGAGTTTGCGTCTCGCGGCGTCGACGATAAATTCGTTGTACCACGCCCTGACAAGAAAAAAGACTTTCGTAACGGGTTGGAACGATTTCTTCGCGAAGGTAAAACGGTTCAATCGTTTCACCACCCCGCCATTGTACGCGTAAAAAAACTATTTCAGTTTCATGGAACCGCGTATATTGTCATGGAATACGCGGAAGGCAAAACCTTGTCGCGATGGCTCAACGATAAACCTTATATCGATGATTCGGTGCTTATTTCCATGTTCGGCCCCATACTCGAAGGACTGCGGGAAATTCATCACAAGGGCTACCTGCACAGGGATATTAAACCCAACAATATTTATATCCGCGATGACGGTTCGGCCATGCTGCTGGATTTTGGCTCAGCCCGGTCCACGGATTTTGATATATCCCAGACTTTAACAGCCGTGGTATCCGACGGTTATACACCACCGGAACAATACAATAAAAAAGGTAAACAAGGGCCCTGGACGGATATTTACGCGCTGGGCTGCACCTTATATTTCTGTATCAGTTCGGGCGCACCACCGGTCAGCTCCATCACACGCCTGACGGCATTTTCGCAAAAGACCAGGGATCCCCTGATCCCGTCCGAAATGGCCAACCAAACCGGCTGCAGCAAGCGCTTTTTGTTCACCATCGATCGCATGCTTAAGGTTGTGATGGCACAGCGCCCGCAAACCGTCGACGAAATACTGGCCCAATGGCGTAAAGTTGACAGCACATCCCGAACCTTGGTACCGAAAACCGCTCGCCTAATCACCCAACCCAAAACACCCATTCGAGTGGGATGGAGCACATTGCTATTATCGGCGACAGTCATTCTGGCTCTGGGTTTTTCCGTTATGCGCATGCAGGAGTTCATATCATTTGAACGTCCGGCACAAGTGTCGGTCATTACAGGATCGGATGCCACGCTGCCTAAACGGGATGAACCGAAACCGCGCCAGCCCGCGCCTGGTGTCGCGGAAGTGCCTGCGCCGCAAACCACACCAGGGATCGAACCGGTGATTGCCGACTTACCTGAGCCTGGAGCACAAACACCGGTGCCGCCCACCCAACCGGAACTGCAACCGCTGCCGCCGGTCATCACACCCGATATCCAACCCGTCGTGACAACCGATACCTCCCTGGACCAACCAATCAAACCGCTCCCTCAGCCGGACGCCCAGGAGAATAGTGAACAAATAGCCACCATTGCGCCGGCAGCCATACCCATCAGCCATGCTGGCGACCCCACCATGCCCGAGTTTATCCAGGCCCTCGTGCTGGATGCAAAATCCGGCGACCGCGATGCCCAATATAAAATGGCACAAATTAATCTGAAGGGTAAGTTAGTACCCAAATCAACGGAAAAAGGCATGCAGTGGCTGACAAAAGCAGCCAAGCAAAACCAAGTGGATGCGCAAGTTGACCTGGCCTTTCATTATGAAAACGGTATTTCGGTCAGGAAAAATGAAAAAAAGGCGTTTTATTGGTATGCCAAAGCCAGTTCGGCCAACAACGCCGTTGCGCAGGCAAAATTGGCAGCCATGTATCTCGATGGTCGGGGGATTAATCAGGACGCAGATAAAGCCGTCAAGCTTTATCAGACAGCGGCCCGTAACGGCGACACCATCGCCCAATACGAATTCGCGAAAATGCTTTACGAAGGCAAAGGTGTCACGCAGGATAAACCGGAAGCCCATTATTGGTTTCGCCATGCCGCCCTCCAAGGTCATCGAAAAGCCCAATATGAATTGGCAAAAATGCTTGAAAATGGCGAGGGTACAGCCAAAAAGCCCACACTGGCTCTGCAATGGTACAGCAAAGCCGCCAAAAAAGGCGATGCGGACGCACAGAATAGCTTGGGCAGGATGAATGAATACGGCTTAGGTACCGAAGTCAATATCGAACAAGCCATTCAATGGTACGACAAAGCCGCCAAACAAAAGCATGCCGCGGCGCAATATCACCTGGGTCAATTATATGAACAAGGCAAAGGTGTGGAAAAAAATCTACAAACGGCTTTACGTTACTACGAAAAAGCCGCGGCTCTGGATTTTGACGAAGCCAAACAACGATTGCGCCAAATTTCCAAAAACTGACAAGGACGTTTTAACGGCAACGGCCATGCCAGCCTAAGTATGGGCAGGCAGCATGCTTGAAGTGTCCACAGAGAATGATCATGAATCAATCGACGCGTATAAGCATGGTTACTGCAAGCTTTGTTGTGATTATTGTACTCGCTTGGTGGATAGCACGCCCCCCGGCCCACCCCCATTTGGGTTATGTCCCTGGCGATACATTACTGCTGTCGATGTCGTTTAAACCGCAAAAACCGCGGACGGCGCCGGACAAGGATATTCCGAGCTATTTGAAAAACAGCCATTTTCGTTTATTGCGAAAGGATACGGTTGACGGTGGCATTCGGGAAAACATTACCGTTAACATACGTGGAATGTAAAAACGCGTGGTATTGACAAGCTTAGACGTTGTTTGGAACAGCCTTCACCCGCTCCAATAACGCCAATACCAATGGTTCGCAAATAACCTCCATGGCACGTTCCATTTCAGCCCCCGGCGCAACCAGGGTGTTGGGACGCGACATAAAGGAGTTGGAAATTCGCCGCAACATGGATGGGAAATCAAATTTTTTCGGTTCACGAAAGCGAATCACGACGAAACTCTCATCCGGTGTCGGAATATCCCGTTGCGCAAACGGAAAAGACGTATCCACGGTCGGCACGCGTTGGAAATTAATATCGGTCAGTGAAAACTGAGGCACGATATAATTAACATAATCAGGCATTCGACGCAGAATGGTTTTCGTGACTTCTTCGGTGCTGCAACCTGTTGTTGAACAGTCACGCTGGATCTTCTGAATCCATTCCAGATTGATACTGGGAACGACGCCGATAAGCAAATCCACCCAACGCGCTATGTCGATACCGGAGTCCTCCGATTCGACCAGATGTTGCCGCTCTTGTACCACCAGCGGGTTATGGGAAGGACTCATATTACGTCGCGACCACGTCGATTCGATACATCCGCCGTGCTGCCCCTCATAAAACAATAAATCCGTGCCTTCGGGGATTTCCGTCCACGGCGTGTATTCGCCCAGCCGTGTACTGAATGCTTCGCTCATGTCCGTATCATCAATATATTCCCGAGTACTCCCGGTGCCGGTACGGGAATATTCGCGAAACAAACCCTCCAGCCGATCCAACAAATTAGCTTGCGGCCCGAAATGGCTGATGGGTTTGCCTTTTTCGGCAAACTCCTTAAACACCGCGCCGACTTCATCATGTCGATAGCGACGGAATGCGTTGCCATGAACCATCACCGAACTAAGATGGTTGCGGCTGAAAATGCGCTCAAAAACCACTTGCGTGCTAGAAACGCCGGAACCCGACGAGCCTGTGACTGCAATGATCGGATGTTTTACGGACACGTACGCTTCCCTCAGTTTTGTGGTTAAGTGTAGTGCTTTTTTCAGCCGGGGCAAACCATCTCATGCCCAAATCATGGGGCGAAATCGCTACAGACCCTACAAAAATCCATATAATTATTATATTTCAGTAATTTAGCTTATCAAACGCCAATCAGGCTTACGGCCAACCGATTTTTCTTAAGGCGGATAACACCGCACACAAAGCCGCCGCCCGGGACATTTGTTCCCACCGCCACCGGCCGGGCAAGTATTGCTTGCCTTTCGACCGACACAGTATGCAACACTTATCGAGGCGGCCACCGCGACGGTTGTCTTTCACCGGGATGCTGAACGGATAAAAACAGAGTGGACATATCACTGTTAAAAGCGGGCCCGGTCAGTTCCGCATCGCTTGGGGCGGTCACCATACGAAAGGCTTTTCCATGACCATGTGTGTTCATACTCAGATAATAAAAGCCCTCGCCACATGCCTTGCCGGAAGTTTTAAATTGTCCGTCCGTAGTAAACCAAACCCCGCCCGATTTATCGATCACGATATTGTCCGGATTGGCAAAACCGTTACCGGTGCGGCAAAAATCCTTGTCACCGGCTGCCACCTGCCAAAACTGAAACTGCATGGACTGGCCGGGGTGATCAATATCGGCTTCGCGAAACGCCCACAGCCGTCCCACCTTGTCGGTTCGCGCCCGGGTATTATCATGAAGTTTGCCCGACTGGTCTAACCAATAGGCATAACGATGATTCGTATAGGCTATATAGATGTTTTTATCCATCGGATTCCATTCCACATCCTCGGGGCGGTTTTGCGCAAACACACCGATTTTATTGGCCGCGGTAAACAACGCCGCCAACACTGTGGATTGATCCCTGAAGCCGCCGATACCGTTGTATCGGCGATCGCGCAATGCCTGCCCGACTTTGGTATCCGGCGCATTGCTGAATGCAACGGCTTTTTGAGCGGAATGACTATGGGGATCCACCGCATGAAAGCCACCGGCGGTACCGGCATTGGGAGCCACATCGGTGTGGTTGGTTAATGACATGGCAATCCATCGCCCGGTATGATGTCCCTCCCGGGTCGGCGCCTTGCCGTGATCGGTGTGACCGGGTTTTTGCATACGAAAACCGTCATTTACACTGACACCGGGAAGCTGGGAAACATACACCGTGCCACTGTTGAGCAATGCCCGCAGCCGTGTTTTATCCATACCATTCACATAAGGATTTTCACTGACAAATTTATAAACACGGCCGCCGGGGCGATCATTGCCGTAATAAATCACGATTGGTTGCCCCGCCAATAAATGCCAGTGATTATTCACGGCAAACGAAAAATTCTCCCAACGACCCTGTCCCAAGGCGGACAACTTGGCATGACCGGCGCCACTGTGCGGCTTATAGGCGGCCGCGGCGGGCAGGCCCGGATCGATTTCCGCCGCCCAACCATAGTGGTCCAATCGCACATGCTTTGCGCTGCTTGCCGAGGAAAACATGCCCTCGGACCTGGGGGCTGTTTGTATACGTATCCAGGCACCCGGCGCCGCTGACGCTACGTCATAAATCACGCCGGCGCGGGCAAACAGAGGCTGGGCATCACCGTAAACATAGACATTATTTTCCTCGGCCGACAGCACCGTTCCCCATGGACTGGTGCCGCCGGAGCAGTTGGCCAAGGTTCCGGGCACGATGGATTGCGGTAATTTACCTTTGCGCCCCATACCCAATGACACCGATACGGCATACGGTCCGGTCATAGTGAACAAGGTATCGGCCGTGGCATTGTAGCGGATATTTTGCCGGTCTTTTCGCAGTCGCCAAGCGCCATTTTTTCGTATCACGCGCAACCAACTTGCGCCCAATTGCTCTTGCGCCGCGGCCACCAACACATCCAAATGGTTCTGATTCCAATACCCGCTTTGCCGCCAATCGCCACGGCTTAGCCTGCCGCTTGCTTGTAAATGCCGTACCAGCGTGGCAAATTGACCATCGGGAACGCGGCCCAGTTGCAACGGTTTCCTACTATCAGCGCTGATATACTCATGGTTGACCCAAAGAAAACCCGCATTCGGTGAACCGTTCCATTGCGGAACACCACGGGATTGCCAGCGATCACCAAAATAAGCCAGATAGTCGTTATTGGCGCCAAACCGGTCTTTACCATTGATCGGATCCAACCAGGACACCACGATATTGCCGCCCATACCCGGCATCACCGTCATGCGGTCTCGGCTTGCAGCACCGATTCCCCAGGAACATACCGGATCTTGCAGGCAGGTCTGTACACGCGCTGACACCAGGTCCGGAATGGAGGATTTTTGATCGGAGGTATAGATTGCAACGACCGAGGACAGTGGGTCACTTGCAACACCCGCGGCGGCGGAAACCGGTTTATGCTGGTCAAAGTCCACCGCCACCGAACCGGTTTGATCGACGCTGCCCTGCATGGGCTTTTTTATGACGCACCCGCAAAGCAATACCAACATCATTACCCATGCCATGGCTGGTGCCTGCATGTCCTAACCTCCATCATGGCGGCCACTGCCGCGGCCGTAGACAACTCTCACATGGTAATCCATCGGACCATGGGATAATATGACCGTTTCATGACCATTTCAGATTATGGGCTCGCAACAGCATGCTTCGCCGCTGTTACCGCCGATTCGAGCCACACTGCTCCAACGATACATATTTATACACTTTCAGCCGGTTGATTGAGCTACCATGCCGGTACGCCTATAATAGCGGAAACGTAAACGGACCAGACATGAACAAAAACCCGGAGCCCACCGACGCCATTATCAACATCCGCGATCTTCGCTACGGTATTACCGATCAACTGTTATTTGACGGCATCGACATCACCGTGCCCCGGGGGAAAATCACTTCCATCATGGGTCCCAGCGGTTCGGGCAAGACCACCCTATTGCGTTTGATTACCGGACAGATGCGACCGTTTACCGGTCAAGTCACCATCGATGGCGTGGACGTGCATCGATTGCGGCGCAAGGACCTTTTTGCTTTGCGTATGCGTATGGGCGTGCTGTTTCAGCACAGCGCCCTTTTTCCAGATTTAAATGTATTTGAGAATGTGGCGTTTCCCCTGCGCGAACACACCCGCCTGCCGGAAGCCATTTTGCGCAATATTGTATTGATGAAACTGCATGCGGTGGGGCTGCGAGGTGCGCGGGAATTGATGCCGGCTGAATTATCCGGCGGTATGACCCGGCGTGTGGCATTGGCGCGCGCCGTAGTCATGGATCCCGACATCATTCTTTATGACGACCCGTTTTCCGGCCAAGACCCGGTGACCCTGGGTGTATTGATGCAGCTTATTCGGCAATTAACCGACAGTCTGGGTGTTACCAGCATCGTGGTATCGCATGATGTTGAAGAAGTCATCGCCATTTCCGACTACTGCTATTTCACCTCCAACCGAAAAATCGCCGACCATGGTACCCCGCAGCGTTTAAACAGCTCTGGTAACGACGCCGTACGCCAGTTTATCAATGCACAACCGCAAGGTCCGGTGGCTTTCGACTACCCATCGGCAAGCATGGCCGAAGACTTATTTGCCAAATCATGACTACCTGGCGGATTTCGGCGTCATGAAAAGCGGATCGGTGGGGCGTGGTCCCGTTATCATGCCCATCCCGACTTAAGACTTAAGCTAAGCTGGTAAATTTCGGCAAAAGGAGATGCCTATGAAAGCCCTGGTCAAATCCCGTCCTGAGCCCGGCTTATGGTTGGAAACCGCACCGATACCCAAAGCCGGCACCAATGACGTTATCATCAAAGTTAAAAAAACCGGTATTTGTGGGACAGACCTGCATATTTATCATTGGGACGGCTGGGCCCAACGGCATATCAAAACGCCCCGCATCATAGGCCATGAATTTGTCGGTGAAATCGCTGAATTGGGTGAAGGGGTGTATGGCTTTGACATCGGTCAACGTGTCACCGCCGAAGGTCATGTCACGTGCGGTTTGTGCCGAAATTGCCGGGCCGGCAAACGCCATTTATGCCATCGTGCAGTGGGTATCGGCGGCGGCAGGGACGGCGCCTTCGCTGAATATATCCGCGTACCCGCCGCGAATGTATGGCCCGTGCATAACGACATCAGCGATGATATCGCCGCAATCCTGGACCCATTCGGCAATGCCGTACACAGTGCCTTATCGTTTGACGTTACCGGCGAAGACGTCTTGATAACCGGCGCCGGACCCATCGGTATTTTGGCCGCGGCGGTATGCCGATTTATCGGCGCAAGGCACTTCGTCATTACGGATATCAATCCTTACCGCCTGGAATTGTCGGCAACGTTCGGTGTCAGCCGTGCCATTAATGTCACAAGCCACACCATTGAAGACGCCATGACACAACTGCAAATGTCCAACGGCTTTGACGTGTGCTTGGAAATGTCCGGATACCCATTGGCGTTTGCCGACATGATAGCCAAAATGTATCACGGTGGCCGGGTGGCCTTATTGGGATTTCTTCCCCCCGATACCACCTTGGATTGGGACCAGGTATTGTTTAAAGGATTGCATATAAAAGGGATCTACGGCCGCGAAATGTTCGAGACCTGGTACAAAATGACCCAGTTGCTTCGCAGCGGTTTGGATATTTCACCGGTCATCACCCACCGCTTTCAAGCGGACCAGTTTCAACAGGCGTTTGCCGTCGTACACGACGGTCAATGCGGCAAAGTCATTCTTGATTGGGAGTCATAGCAGCATGGTTTATCATGCCGGACCTGTCGAGCGAGTGCTTGACGGCATCAAACAGCAAGGAATGTATAAAACCGAACGTATCATTCGCTCGCCCCAAGGGGTGCATGTCGCCACCGGCGATAGCGACGCCGTCGTGAATTTCTGCGCCAATAACTACCTGGGATTGGCCAATCATCCCGCACTTATCGAAGCGGCAGTTGACGCCCTGCACAGCCACGGTTTCGGCATGGCCTCGGTACGATTTATCTGCGGTACCCAGGATTTGCACAAACAACTGGAACAGACCATAAGCCGATTCTTTGGCACCGAAGACAGCATACTTTACAGTTCCTGTTTCGACGCCAACGGCGGTTTATTTGAAACCCTGCTGGGCGCCGATGACGCCGTTATCAGTGATGTATTTAACCACGCCTCGATCATTGACGGCATTCGTTTATGCAAAGCCCAACGCTACCGCTATGAGCATTCCGACATGGACGATTTGGAGCGCCGGCTTAAGCAGGCGCAAACTGCCGCGATTCGCCTGATCGCCACCGACGGTGTTTTCAGTATGGACGGTGAAATCGCCAAATTGGATACCATTGTCGAACTGGCGCAACGCCACGATGCCATGGTGATGGTGGATGATTCCCATGCCACCGGTGTTATCGGCGCCGGCGGTCGTGGTTCCGCCATGGTCCATGGTGTGATGGACAAGATCGATATTTTTACCTCGACCTTGGGCAAAGCGCTCGGCGGAGCATCCGGCGGATTTACCACGGGCAAGCAAGCTGTGATCGATTTATTACGCCAACGTTCACGACCCTACTTATTTTCCAATACCCTGGCGCCACCGCTGGCCGCTGCCGCCATCGCCGCATTTCGCCTGGTCGAGCAAGGTGAGTTACAACAAAAACTTTCCGAAAATACCGCCTATTTTCGCAAACGAATCCAGGCCAGTGGACTGGATATCAAAACCGGCGAGCACCCCATCGTACCCATTATGCTATATGACGCCGTACGGGCCCAACGCATGGCACAGCATATGCTGGACAAAGGCATCTATGTGATTGGATTCAGTTATCCTGTAGTACCCAGGGAACAGGCCAGAATCAGGCTACAGATATCCGCCGCCCACCCGCAACAGGACTTGGATCTAGCCATTGAAGCATTCAGTGTGGCCGCGCAAACCAGCGGATTGTAATCAACGTGGCGGTGCCCGGATCGATCCCATGTGCCTCCGGTATTCGGTCAACGCAGCAAAGCCGTGTCGGACGTGGCCGATACAGCGCACTTGTTACTGCGCGCTTGTTCCTGCGCCACCCAGACAAAGAAAAATCGAGTACAATTTCCCCATCATGGCGCGAACGTGGGTATCCAGGTAACGAAACCCGGCCCGCGGCTGCTGGATACCCGCCTTCGCGGGTATGACGTCGACGGCGGCGGCGAGATTTCCTGAACGACTATTTTATGTCCACAAATCAGATGGTCGTTTTTATCCGCAAAACCTCCGTGCTCCGTGTTTAGCCCAATTAACGGGACAGCAGTGTGTTTTTATCTACTATTCTATGGATAAAGGCCAGCGCTACTACTAGGCCATCCAAGGCGCCGTCATTCCCGCGGAGGAAATAACCCTTGTTAGACAGCACGCTCGCAAATCAACCCACACGCTGCCTCGCCTCCACCGCCACACAAAACCAGGCGATCATCTGCAGCAAGCGTTCCGAGGCATCCAGTGCCTGCCAGTTGCGGTCATGAAATTTTTTTTCAAGTACCTCAGACACCGCCCGTACCGGTTCCAGCATGTGCACCACCCCGATGGACGATGCATTTTCCATCAGCCTGCGCCAGCGCGCGTCCAACACCGTATCGGCCGACCGCATACCGACCACAACGGTTTCGGCCAGAGTCGCCTCGCATTCATTTAACCATAACAGTAACGGATCATCCCATTGCGACGGCTCTTGCCGGTGCGGGGAATCCGGTGCAGCCTCGCTGCGCACCGCTTCGCCATGCAGCCACGGTTGTAACATGCCGCGCTCGCCGTTTTTCTCCCACACCACCGCCGCGGGTGCCAATACCAAACCGCCGGCCGACACTTGAACATGACCACTGACAAAACGGATACCCTCGGGATTGGTTTCCAACAGGTGGCTAAGTGCCTCGAAGCCCGCCGAGGCCGATTCCACGTAAACGTGCTGTAATCGGATGGCCCCATCGTTCTGATCCTGCAGCCATGCAGTGAGCGTCTGTCCGGCGGCATCGAATGCCACATCGGAAACAGCGTGTACGCGCAGCACAAAAAAGTTTTCCGCCGCATTCACCGGCCTTAAAAAGGCCGGCGGTGTTGCCGCCAGTCGCTCGGCCAATTCCTGGAAATCGTCCACCCGCAGGGATTCTCCCAGGGATTCCCATTGGAAGTTTTGCGGATTCACGGACGCTTGACGTCCGGGTTTCAAGCTAGCTTGCGCGGTGCATTTACCGCACGCGAGCAAAATCTGTCCGGCGGCGATTTTCGCCAGGCTATGGCCTTTAAACACAACGATAGAACCCAATCGGTTGTAATCAGGCTGCTCCCCATCGTCAGAAAACGGATACTTGCGCTCTATCACCAATACCGAACCGGCATGAATGTTTTGCACGTAGGCTTGAATCACGATATGGCGGCGATGCCGCTGGACCATACTACCCAGCCCGACGAGACGGGCGGACTTTAATTCACTGGTCCGGTTTTCATGGGTGCCGAGTATCAAGGCGGCGGGCACCATGCCGGTGTCGTGCAGCAACGCCTGGCAACGCAGGTTGGCATGGCCGATAAGGCTTACCAGATTAGCCGGCTCAAACAGATTATCGTGCTCGCGGTAGCGTTCCATTTGCAGATGGATGTCGTGCAGATGCTCCGCCGGCCATAACCAGGCCGAGCGGCGCAACTGCTTTTCCAGCCCATGCAAATCAGCGGGAAAGTGCGGCGAACATCCAGCCACACCATCGGCCAGCAGTTCCTGCAGCAAGCCATGCAGCTGATCGATCAGGGACTTGGAAACCTCAACCGGGACATCACCGCTGTAGACATAGCCGGATGCCTGTGCAGCCGGTAGTTTTCGAAACGCCCAAACGGCCGCCGCCACCGCCCGGTCGGCCAGCGTCCCGCCGCCGTCAAGGATGACATGCCGTGGATCCCCTTCCACCAGGAAACGCACGGTGATGCCATAACCATGAAAATAGGCCACCGGCTTGACACCCCGCACCAGTTCAAGCAGCAAACCTTTGCGAAAGCTTTGGCGGGCTTTTTTCAGCCGAACCTCACCGAACGTCTCCACCAGCACGGCATCGCTGATAGCACCGGGATCCCAGCCGGTAGACGGAGCCTGGTATTGCCGGGTAGCTTGATAATACAGCACGGTACGTATGACATGCCGGCACAGGGTGGTGGCGGGGCATGTGCATAAACTCTCGGTCAATGCGCCTTGCGCGGGAATGGTGACCTCAACACCATCGGACCAGCGCGCGCACAGCCGGCCGTCAACCTCCTCCAGGTCCACCGGCAGGTCACCGGAATCCACTTCACGATGAGCCCGCTTAACATTACCGCGGTTGCTTAAGGCGGCAAGATCCTCGTCGCTTAAAACCAGCAAGTCCTTGCGCATCTAGCCGTTTACCTTCTCACACACCCAACGGGCCAGTTCACCCGGTGTCATGGCTCCCACATGGGCACCCATATTGGCCAGCGCTTGTCCGATCATATGATTGAACGCCGGCCGGTCGGTTTCATCCAGGGCTGCCAGCACCAGCATATGCACGCCACTTTCATACAGCTGCTTGACCTGTTGTATCAAAGTGTTTTCTTCCCGGCCTTCAAACAAATCGGTAATAAGGACGATGATGGTGCGCCGCGGCTGCTCCACCAGGGAAGCAGCATAGCTCACGGCATTGGCGATGTCGGTACCGCCGCACAATTGCACTTTCATCAAGGTTTCCAGGGCATCCTGGCACTGGTCGGTTAAATCCACCACCGAGGTGTCAAACACGATCAAATGGGTGCGCAGCGCCTGCAAACCCCAAAAGATGGACGCGCATACGGCGGAATAAATCACACTTCCCATCATACTGCCGGATTGATCCACCAGGATGATCAACTGCCATTGATCGATACGTCGGCGCAGGCGGGAATAAAACACCGGCTCTTGAATAAGCAGTTTTTTTCGCGTGCTGTCATAGTGCTTCAGGTTAAGACGTATGGTTCTGGCGGCATCGAAATTCTTGGCCACACGCAGGTAACTACGCCGGTTTCGGTTGACCGCCCCCGTAAACGGCGTGCTTACAGGGCGGGCCAGCTTTTCCATGAGTTGCTGGATCACCTTGGCCATTACCCCCCTGGCCATAGTCAACATGTCTTTATTCATCAGGTGCTTGGTCTGTAATATGGCTTTGAGCAGACCCACGCTGGGTGTCGCCCGGGCCAGACATTCCGGGTTGGTCACCACCTCGTTCAGTTCGTAGCGTTCCATGGCGTCTTTTTCAATCCGCTCCACGGTAGCCTTGGGAAACAATTCATGCACACTGTTTATCCACGCCGGCACGGTCAGCGAGGACGGATCCAGACTGCCGCCGCGAACGTTTTGACCGCCTTGCCTGACATTTCGGCGGCGGTATTCCCGGCCGTATAAATATTCCAGGGCCTGGTCCATGCGCTTTTCCCGCTCGCTCAAGTCACCATTCTGATCGTTACCGCTATTACCCAGGATCAGGCGCCAGCGACTACGATTGACTTTTTCATCGTCAGCCATGCCCTGCTCCCACATCATCTGTTTTTAACAAACCGTATTCATCCGCCAGCTTCAACACGGAGTTTTCGAATGCCATGATGCCGGCCGCCTGCTCCACGCTGACCGATAAAACCCGGCTGATGTCCGCCGCCGTTTCCCGATCGTCGCCGCTAAGGGTGGCGGCGAAGTAGTGTTTTTCCCGCGGGGTAAAATAGGTAAAGGCCAAACGCAGTGCCGGCAACGCCAGTAAAAATTCTTCATCATTGTAGTGGCCCAACAGCTGATCCACCGCCTGGATAAACCCCAGGTGCCGGTACACGGTATCCCGCGCCAACGCGAACAGACCGGTAAGAAAATCGCCAAGCTGTTCAGGCCGGGCGAAGGCATTCATGCTCTGGTGAGTACGTGCCGCGTCGGCCCGGCCCTGCTGCCAAAGGGCCCCGGCGGCGGCACCGCGAATCAGCGCCAATTGATGGCTGTCCTGCTGCATATGCCGGAGCACTTTAACCAAGTCGCCACCGTGCAATTGCAGGGGTTGCTCGCATCGCTGAAACACGCGCATCACCGTGTGTATGCTGTTCAGGTAGTGGGACTCCCGGACGGCGGGCGGCTGCCCCGCTTGATCCATCAACCACAACGCCCGCTCATAACCGGCCAGCAACAGCGGGCCGATGGCCCGGGCATAGGCCCATTGCAGAATTTTGTCATAGGCATACAGGTACAAAAGATGATCCAAACATTCGGCTATGCCGATCAGCTCACCGCTGTGATGGATATGCTGTTCCACCAGAGCGCATAAGCGCCAACCATCCCGGTCCAGACCGGCCAATGCCGCTTCCACCAGAAATCCGGCGGCATCGGCCGCGTTATTGATGTTGTCACAGCGCTCGGCCAGACAGGCGGCGGTGGCTTCGGCCAGGCTGGAGCCATAACGGGCCGCTTCGATGATACTGGCGTCATAAGCCGGTGACCATTGCAAGCGCCATAATTCCCTGACTTCGGATATATCATCGCGGCCCAACATATCGGTACCCACGAGCAATTGAAAACCGGCTATGTCTAGCAGCCCCAGGCAATGAAGCAAGCGGCTTTTATCCCGCTCCTTCGCTTCATGTAAATTCAGTTCCACATCCATGGCGCCGCGCGCCGGTGTCAGGCCCAGGCTGCGCAAAGCTTGCTCGACGGCGTGTACCAGAGGCGGTAATTGGGTTCCGGCAGCAAGCCGGCCCACTTCGCCGCCGCGCATCACCGCATCGATGGCGTCCAGCAGGGGATGGTGTCCACCACGGGCAATATCATCCTTGATCACCGCGCTACGCAATCCGGCGATGATATCCTGGCGCCACACATCCGTGTGGCCGCGGATATTGGCCAGCACCGCGCTGGTCATGCGGGCGGCAATTAAATCCGCCGTGCTCAGGGTTTGCCGTTGTTCGCGTAAATGATCCGCCACCGCGGACAACATGGCACCGGCATCGAACGGCTCCCGCCGGTGCCTGGCCTGCCAAACCTGATGGTAAAAGCCAGGACCGGGCATGCCCGCATCATAACCGGTTAAGCGGTCGAGCCGTTCGTAGGAATATGGCGTCAGCGCAACGCCGCGTTCCAGATGTTCCCAGCTTTTATCATCCTTGACGCTATACGCTTGCAGGGTTTCCTGCAGGGTACCGGGTGCAGTGCATAACTGCTGCAATGCCGGGGTATGATAACCGCCGCTAATCACCAGGATTTTCCGCCGTCCCTGCGCCAATGCTTGTTGAATAAAAGCGGCCATAAACGCTTCCCGGAAATGATCCATGGCGCTGACTTCATCAAGCTCACGGCTATGGCTGCAGAATGTCAACACCCGATTCCTGAATGCCGCCGCCTCGGCGGTTTCGATCTCGAACAGCTCATCCCAGGCGGAGTCGAAGTCATCCACACCCAGTCGCCGGCAAAGAGCCTGGATATAACCGCTGCGGCGCAGTTGCGCATCGGCATAACGGTTGCTCAAGGCATCGTCCGCGGCCTCCTGCCGCCCGCCAAAGCGGCACAACTCGGCCCACGGCACGTCCATGAACTTCACCTCGGCACCGATCTCCCGCGCTACGCACAAAGCCTGCCATTCCGGGCTGTAGATACAGAACGGATAATAGGCGCAACGGCGACTGCCGTCCGGCATGGCGGCATAACTGTAAATGGCAATGGGCAGGCGATGATCCAGATAAAGTTCATGCATGCGCTCGTTGAAGTCCGAAGGCCCTTCAATCAACAGCGTATCCGGTTGCCATTGCAAAGCGGTCTCCCGAATCGCCATGGCGCAGGCGGGACTGTGATGCCGCACCGGCATAAACAGCAGCCTGGGATCGGTCACTTTATTTTTCCAGGTAGTGCTTGGCGCCGGCGAATTCTTGCCATGTTTTGCCTTTGCGCCTGGCGGCCACATGGCTGAAGTAATGCTGGAGTTTTTTTAAATCCTCCTGATTGTCTTTAAAGGCCGAGCCGATCATATTAGTAAGAAAATGCTCCGCCGCCACCTTGCCGTCATGGTAGTAATAGGCTTGCACCGCCGTCTGGAATCCCACCGACACCGCCTCGGCCGTGCTTAATACCGTGCTCATGGGTTCCAGGGATTTGCCGTCCGCGGTCATACCGTTGCGCAGTTCATGGAAAGTGGACACCAGCACTTCGGTTTTATCCTCGGGCAGGCGCAGGGGTATGCCGGCTTGCTCAAGCATCTTGCCGGTTTCTCGCTGCACCAGCTGCATTTCATCCCGGATATCGGCAATGGGCTGCACGGTTTCGAAATTAAAGCGCCGTTTCAGCGCCGCGCTCATTTCATTGACGCCGCGGTCCAGGGTGTTGGCGGTGGCGATAAGATTAAAACCTTGTCTTGCAAACAACACCCTGGTATCGCTTTTCAATTCCGGAATATGCATGACCCGGTCGCTGAGAATGGATAACAGGGTATCCTGCATCTCCAGCGGACATCGGGTGATTTCTTCAAAGCGTACCAGTTTGCCGTGCTGCATGCCTTCAAACAAGGGCGCCGGTACCAGGGACTGCTCGGTGGGACCTTCCGCCAACAGCAAGGCATAATTCCAGGAATACTTGATCTGATCCTCGGTGGTACCCGCACTGCCTTGGATGGTCAAGGTGGAGTCGCCGCTGACAGCCGCGGCCAGCAGTTCACTAAGGTAACTTTTTGCCGTACCCGGCTCGCCGATCAACATCAAGCCCCGGTTGGTGGCCAAAGCCGCCACGCAACATTCCACAAAACCACGCCGGCCGATAAACTTGCTTTGCACCTTGAGCTTGTCGTTACCCAGCACGAAGTCCAGCACCGCCATGGGTGACAAGTGCCAGCCTGGTGGTTTCGGCCGTTTTTGATCGGTCTCCAGCAAATGCTGCAGTTCATCGGCGTACAGGGTTTCGGCGGCGGGACGCTGCAGAGCGGCGTCATTTTCCATGGATTTTTTGCTTTTGGCAGCAGGCATCAGGATTCCTCTACTTGGCTTTGGCTTGCAGTTGTTGCAGATCCCGCATCACTTCACTGATCACGATGGGGTCCACCTGGCCCAGTTTTAATGCGTTTTTATTGCTACCCGCCTCGTAGCAGGATGGGTTACGCATACCTTTCACAAAACGAACGTGCTGCAAAGTCAGCATTTCATCGGGATCAATATATCCCATGCCCACCACCCCCTCGTAGATGACCACGGCGGTAACTTGTGCACCGGGGAACTGTTTGCTGTGTTCATCAAACCCGCCGGCATCGGCGGCCACCCCCCGGCTCCAGCCGATTTTGTCCAGACCGAATACCAGGCTGGGAGCCGGCCAACGCAGACCGTGAAAACGGGCCATTTCGGTGGTCCTGGCTTCATCTTCGTTAAGACTGTAAATTTCCCGGCCCAACTGGTCAAACGGTGGAATCAATGCATAGTCGCTGAACTGCTCACCCCAGGCCTGGCGATCGGCCTCGGTCAACTGCAGGGGATGCACGATGCCGACTTGCTTATATGCCGCAATACGGGTCGTTTCGTCCTGAATATCGGCATACGCCTGTTCCTCGGTAATTCGAAAGGTGCCGGTCAAATCACCGTTTTGATAGCCGCCCCACAACAGCATGCGGGCGATATGGATCATCAAAGGATGTTTAGCGATCACCTGTTCGAAGCGGGCCACCGGCCAGCGCCGCCCGATCACCATGGCTTGTTCCAGGCGCAAGGCTTGAATGGCGGCCATGTCGCGGATTTGTTTTTTGACCAGCTTCCATTCCTTCTCCGCCGCCGGTGCCCGTTCCGGATCATCCTTGCCGGACGGCTTGGGCGGATTGTCCCGCAGCTTGCCTTTGTCATCACGCAGTTTCGGTTTCAAGTCCGAACCCAACACAAATTCAAATTGCCGGGGACCGTAATCGAACATCCGTTTGCCGTGTTCGTCCAGGCCGCAGTCGGGTACCACCAGGTCTTCCAGTTCTTCCTTGGTGATGCCGCGGTCGGCGGCGATGGCCTGCATAGAAACCTGCGCCTGTTGCTTGATGCCGCGAAATTTCACTTTTTGCGCAATACCGTTGAGCAGCATCAAGGCGGTGGTGGTTCCGATATGGCGCAGCACCTCCAAACCGTTGACCGCCCGTTTATGCTGGGACTCGCCGGGCCACTGCCGGATCAACGGCGTTAACCGCATGGCGCATTCGTCACCGCCCAGATGCCCCATGGCCAGCATGGCCCACTTTTCCTTGCTGGGCGCCTCACCACTGAGCCAAAGCTCGAACAAACGCCAGACAAAGGCATCCAGGCTGGATGAGTCGGCATGCTGTTTCAATCCCGTTATCAAGCCATGTCCCGACGGCAAGGCTTCGCTTTTTAATACCTCTAACAGTTTATCCACATGGACATCGCTAAGCTGTTTACCATCCACAATAATCGGCGGTAATTCCGCCGGCTCCAGCCAAGTCACGATTTTAGTGGCCTCGGGAGCTTGCAGGTTCTCCAACAACCACGCCGGCGCCTCGGCCGGGTCCATTTCGGAAACCTCATCGCTGAAATCCAGCACTTGGCCTTGTAACGCTTCGGCCTCATCGGCACCCAGCCGGGATTGGCAGGCTTGGATGAAATCTTGGTGGCCTTTACGTTTTACGGTACGCAGCCACTGCAACGCCTGCTTGCCCAACTTACTGGTTGCCGAGGCGGCGACCGTTACTGCCAGACCCATGACAGCAAGCGCCCTATTCTCTTCCAGCCAGGTTCGGGCGACTTTGGACGATTGCGCCAGATCCAACATCACCGGCGCTGCGGCCGGGGCACGGACTTCGGCAAAAGCCTGTGTTGCCACTTGGGCATCCTCACGGTTGGAGATGGACTTGATGGACTCGCTCACATAATCCAAGGCATGCGTTTCGGTGTGGGCCAACCACGCTTTAATATATCCGGGGCTATGCAATGTCAATTTCAACCGGCGCATATGGGTTTCAACCAGGCCGGGATCGTTAAGCCCAAAAATCAATCGTTGCGGACAGTGACAATATTCCGCCCATTGGCTGGCATAGGTTTTATCGGACACGCTTTCGATCACCGGCAATAATTCATCGTGCATACCTAACACCGCAGCTGCGATAAACTTATTAGTCGGCGTATTAACTGCCGTCGCAGACCACATGCCCACGCTGATCTCATTGCGCAATTGCTCACGCATCGCGTCTTTTTCCTGTTCGGAAACATAGGCTACGGCGTAATGGAAACCCTCACCCAATTCATTGAGATTTCTACGACAGGCTATGTCGAAAAACGTCAATAATTCCAATGGCTCAAACAAAAAACTCAATGGTTTCATGGCCAATGCGTCGAATGTAACCATGGCTATTATCTGGTGCGCATGACTCAGGGTGATGTTGCCGTCAAAGGTAAACGTTGACAATTGCTCTATAAGATTCTTGTTACTTTGAAACGCCGTACTGGTGGCGTGAAACCAAAAATGCGCTTCTTCACGACTCATGCAATCGGGTATCAGCGTTGCCCAGTCCAGGCGTTTGACATAATTATTGGTTTGCGATTTCGCCGAGCGTATTTTGGCGATACACCCGTCAAGATCAAAGGGTTCCATCGGGGTTTTCGGCAACGGCGGTAACCCACGCCACGAGGCTAGACGCATGGTAAAGGCATCCAAACCCAAAAGTTCAGCCGTATCGGTGGGTACCTGCCGGTTAACCGGCTGGCTAACCGGGTGGGCGGGCTTTGCCGGCTCGGAAACAGTCTTTTTCGGGGCCTGAGGCGCGGTCGTTTTCGCTGCCGGCTTAGCCGCAGCCCGGGGTTTGGCCGGCGCCGAATCGGCCGCCGCACCGACTTGCTGATAACCTTTTTTCACTTTCACGGCGATTTGCTTGTCACAATCGGCTTGCGCCTCCTGCTCGGCCCCGTAGTTTTTGGACTTCGTTTGCCCCTGGGTCCCGATACGCCCATAACGGACCGTCACCTCGTTGCCTGCCAGTTCAATTTCCCAAAACTTGTGGGATTTGCCGTCGCTGAACTCAAAATACTTTTTTGACATGGCTCGCCTTTCTTATGTGCTTTAAACATCCGGCCATTGTAAACGATTCCCGTCGCGACTCAAAAGTACCGTTTACCGGGCCACGGGCGTAAAATCTCGGGGAGGCATCGATAATTACTTGGAGGGTAGTCGACGAATGGTCAAAATGGTAACAAAATGGAGTCAACCCATCGCTGGCTGCAACTTTACCCCTGGTGGGCGTGATCGTCGGCGGCTTGCTCACCCACTACGCCACCCAAGCCCGGGAAGAGTAAGATCAAGCCCACACGGTGAAGATTGCACGCCACGATCGACAACGCAGCATGCCGTTCGAATCCAGCCCGCGCACTTGCTATCCAATCTTAGCATTGTTTGCTATATAAGGAGTTTCAAAACTGGAATGAAGTTGATTGTTTTTGTACCATCTTACACTTATGCTATTGAATTATTGAGTACTTAATTTATTTTTAGACTGATTTAAAATTAATCACATGCTAGTACCACCTAGTTAAATCATTTACAATATTTATAGTCAACAGTCAACAGTCAACAGTCAACAGTCAACAGTCAACAGTCAACAGTCAACAGTCAACAGTCAACAAAATTATATAAAAACAAACTAGATACGCAAATTTTCAAAGTACATAATTTACAATCGACACGTACAAAAAGGACAGAATAAAATGGGCTCATTACAGAATCTTTCGAGGTTAGCAAACTCTTGTTTAGCAAAGAAAGCCCAAATACCTATGTCCCCATTGCTACATATGACGCTTGCGGCTAAATCAAAAATAACAGCCTCCTCTAGCTCTTCCAGAGCCCAGTGGAAGAACTGGTAGCTGTAAGTCAGTAAAAATTTATGATAAACCACGCAAAAAATAAGTCAATATCGTTGATGATAATAGGTTTAATGCTTTGGCTTACAGCATGTACAGATGAGCAGTCACTGCACTGTGAAGCGCCTGTTGATACTATTAAAATTTTAAATCATTTAACAGTAGATAAAAATACTTTTTATTTGGTTTTAAGAATTACAGGTTGGCATGATAAAACTGAAATCATTGAGTTATATGATGAACGACCTGTATTTGATCAATGTTCAAAAAGTAATATTGAACCAGTGTTTGGCGATTCTCTTGAACTAGATAGCGTGGTGTCACATCTCTATTTGAACCTCAAAAATAAATCACTGGATATTGTGTATTCCTCTGGTGTATCAGAACCATTACATAATGAATCGCTTAAATTAGAACTCTATTCAAAGTAGTTATAAAAAGCCAGAGCAAATCGTGATAGTTATGACACTAAACTTGAAATGATAACAATATTGACATTATGTATTTCTGAAATTCAACTATTTGTTTTATCGAATGTCGCACTAATGGCCAAGCACTGCAAACACGCGGCTTACCGCGAGCGAGCGCTGATGACCGATAACGGTAGTGCCATGACTTGCGATGAGTTCCGCAGTGGTCTACATACACTTAGCATCGTGCACGAGACCAAACCACTCTCATTTATCGAACTGAATTAGGATTATCGCACCCTTCTGTCTAAATTCTGTACATTTTTTGTTCGTTTTCTGTTTGTTTGCGCAAAGAAAACCCTGCCCTATCAGTATGAGCCACGCGAATGGTGATATGACGCGTTACATAACTTTTTATTCCGCAAATTTCATCAGCTGATTAATCGTCAGCGTAATAATGCCAAACATCAAATGGCTCATAACCTTTGCATGGCTTTTCACTCGTACCATTCGCGCATTAAATTCATCCTTAAGTCGGGTGTTGACACGCTCGACGGTACTGCGTTCATTGTAACGAATATCTTCTGCTAACGAGTAGCCTACTGCGCGGCAGTGTTTTGTTCGACCGCTATTTCCGCCTTACGGTTTTTGTTTCTCGGATTCTCATCAATCAGGGGAATATGCCACTGGACCTATATTCGTACCACAAACCCGATAGAATCGACCTTCGCCACGGTGCGATTGCGGACCAATAAAAACCGGGGTTGCTCGTCAAGGGATACTGCATTCACTATAGTATTCAAATTATAGCATAAAGCGGCAACTGATCCGCCAACAGTCAAAACGGTTTCCGTGGGCAATGAAGAAGGCCGGGCGTTATTGAACAGTCTTCAAACGGTCTGGGCCTGTCACCGTCGTTCGCCATCGCGGGATTCCCATACGAGTTCATCGCCTTTGATCAAGGCTCGTACTCGACCCTTGGGCTTGGCCTTGATCGAAGGCGAGGAACTCCTATGATACCGCATGGGATGGCATACAACGGTAACAGGCACAGATCATTGTGGGTTCAATAAGCTGCTTGGTCGTTTCGCTGCGTTTTCTATGACCTACCTATACCTATTTGCCCACTAAATATTTAGAAGGCCCCTATGTATTTTTGATAACCCGGGTTCGTGCCTCACCCAGGCTACGGGTTATGACAGAATAAAAAGGGCGCGATCGATTATCAGCAAATTTTCCGCATCGCCCACCTGAAATCACTAATTGAAAGGCACTTGGGTGCCACAAAATAACGGAAACACAGCGCAAGTCATTCATCACTGCCACCTTTTTGGGAGCCACAGCGTACGCTAACGTAGAAATTTGAGCATGTTCAGCAGTTTTTGAAAATATTTGAGCTACCCAAGCCTTGCCATTTCAGACTCTACGCACTGACATCAGTCGACGCGCTGTTGTGCGAAAGTTATTGACAAAATGAAAAGTGCGCGCAACGATGGCGGACCCCATTGGTTTTTACCACTTACCTTCGGGGTTTTGCTGAGTTGAGACGTTTCTTACGTGTACGTGTCGGAAAAAATATTCCGAAAAATTAGCACGTTACGCGTCGGAAATATCGGACAAAGTCCAAATTAAAATGCGCGGAAAGTAGGATATAAGTGGCGTTAGATTATAATTTTGTTCCTATCTTAAAGAGTGGAAAACTGGCGTTATCAGAGAGGCCAAAGATCAAGGAAATTAAAAAACTAGTTCCGGTGGGTTGCGATAGAGTCGTAACTATTCTTTCATCCACCGGAGAGCAAGCTCATAAAATAGGGATAGAGGTTGAGTCATGTAAGATGAATTGGAATTGGGTAAAAATAAAAAACGCGGGCAAAATGACAGACTATGAACAAATTCTTTTCATGCGGGCTATTCAAGAAGTTTACGATGCGATTCAAAATAAGGAATCAGTATTAGTCCATTGTTCGGCTGGCCTGCATAGAACGGGTATGTTTGCATATGCTCTTTTAAGGAAAGGCTATATGTCTCATGAAAATTCATTAAAATTAATAGCAGAGATGCGGCAAGAAACATTTGATGCCCTAGAAAGTAAATACATTGTTTTCGCAGACAGATTACTGCGTACTGCGATAAACATCAAACAATCAAACAGTTAATAATTAATAATTAATAATTAGTAACTATTCAGCCCTGCTGAGGCGCTATACAT
>Ga0114931_10001786_pt1 | contig 27335 bp, 22 predicted proteins | sample 2SBtaG_FD_89579 | JGI IMG/M metagenome (GOLD analysis project Ga0114931, IMG submission 89579) | Deep subsurface microbial communities from Kolumbo volcano to uncover new lineages of life (NeLLi) - 2SBTROV14_V59a metaG | ecosystem: Environmental > Aquatic > Marine > Volcanic | place: Kolumbo... | reverse complement strand
TTCTTGAGAATTTCTTCGATGATCGGCAGGAATGGATCCAGCTTCGATTTGCGGGGTTTGCTGCGTCGATAACCGGGAGGTTCGAGGTGAGCCAGAATCTTCGGGAGTGTCTCCCAGTGAATCCCGTATTCTTGGCACGCGGCGCGTTTGCTGACTTCGCCGCAAAGAACACGACGACGAATCTCGGACCATTTCTCCATGTTTGTAAACCCCCTTGCCTCCTGCCGCGGTTCGGTTGGAAGTTCTCGGAGAAAGAAAAGTTTGACCGATTTTCAGCAAAAGATCATCTGGGCGCTACATTTTTTTTCGAATTCGTCACAGAAGCACGATGATGGCAACGCAAGATGGCAATGCAACGACCACGCCCTTCGAAGACTCAGGGTGTGACTCTCAACTGTCCCACAAGCGGAAATATGGTTAATGTTTTTTTTTATTCGGTTCAGCCAGGAATTGTTTCTTCAATGTTCCACGCGTTGTTTCCCAAATGCGAATCTGGCCGTTGAACGCGCCGGAGACCACCGTTTTTGTCACCGGAGAATAATCGATTGCGGTGACCCAGTCGGTTTGTCCTCGCAGAGTTTTTAAGAGTTTTCCGTTCGAAAATTGATGCACTCGAACCATGCGGTCCGACGACGAGCTGACGAGTTTTCCATCGGGCGTCGTGCGGAGTCGGAAGATTTCGCCACCGAAACCACGAATCTGTCGAACCATTTTTCCCGTTTGTGCGTTCCAAACACGTACGATGCGATCCGCACCGGCCGAGGCGAGCAGTTTACCGTCTACACTGAAGACGACCGCATTGACCGGTTTGGTATGCCCGTTGACAGTCAGCAAGGTCTTACCGGAAAGTACGTTGGGATTCGGTCGGTCGGCAAGCTCGTCTTCGAATTTGATATTTCTTTTTTGAACGTCGAAAACTCTGACGGATTTATCACGGCTGGTCGATGCGATTTTCTTTCCGTCTGGCGACCATTCGAGATCGGTTACCCAATCGGAATGTTTTTCGATCTTGGCAAGAAGTTTCCCGATTCTCGAATCGTGGATCCGTATGAGATGATCTGCACCAGCAGAGGCAATCTTGCTTTGGTCGGGGCTGAAGGAGACCGTAAGGATCGCCGCATTTGAAACGGCAATGCGACGAATGAAACTTCCCTCAAGGGTGCGGAACAGTTTGACCTCACCCCACTCTCCGGGAGTTCCCGCTGCGACGGCGATTCGTTCTCCGAGGGTATCGAATGCGATATCATAAATTCTTTCGGCAAGATTTCCGATTCGCCGAACAAGTTTTCCGGTGCTCGCTTCAAAGAGTAAGACTTCATGGTAGCCCGAGCTGGCCAGAAATTTTCCGTCGGGAGAGTAAGCGATTGCCGTCACTGGAATGCCGGTTCGATAAGTCGGCGGCGATTGGGGGTGTGCGACGGGCGGAATGATTTCTATAAGCGGAGTTTCGGGCGAGAGGCCCGCATCGAGTTTGCCTCCCGAATCGATCCATTTTTGGAAGAGCCGGATTTCCGGCTTGGTGAGCGGGTCGGACTCCTTGGGCATCGTGCCGTCGTCGATCATCGCAAAAAGCATCGAGCTATCGGCATCGCCAAACTCGATCGCTTGTCCCGACTCACCACCCTTCAAAACGGCGGCATAGTTTTCCATGTGGTACTGCCCTTTGGCAGATTTGGGATTGTGACAGGCGAAGCAGCGACGATAGAGAATGGGAGCGATCTGTTTCGCGAACGAGACTTCCCGTCCCGATGCAAGTGAGACCTGTTCGTAAATTTTTTCTTTTTGAATGACAGCATTTTCAAGCGAAGAGAGTTCTTTTTTCAGTTTGTAGAATAACGGACGAGAATTCGCGATGGTTTTGATAGCGGTCGCGATACGATCGGGAGAAACTCTTAAAAATTCTTGAAGTTCACGGATGCGTTTTTTCTGGGCAGCCGATTCTTCGAGAAGTTTCGCAATTTTCCGGTTGGTTATGGCGAGATTCTGTTTCGCTTTTACGGATTGTCTTAGGACTCCTCTAAGTTGTGTCTTTGCTTTGTCCAATTCTGCCTTGAGTTGTTTAGTTGTTTTTTGTTTTAAGGATTTCTTTTGCGAAGAACCCTGCTTATTTTTTTTAGCCTGTTTTTTGTTTTTTCTGAGGGTTTGCTGACTGGTTTTCAGAAGTCCCTGAAGACGGGAGATTCGAGTGCGAATATTTTTCAACCTTAATTCGATGAGCTGTGTCGTTTTTACTTTTGCGCTTTTCGACTGCTTCTGTTTGGGCAACTCGTCTTTTTTCTTTTTGAGCAACTGAATTTGTTGTTGCAGTTCTTTTTTAGCTGGCTCTTGTTGGGCTTCAAGATTTTTCTTTGTCTGGTCGCTGTTCTTCAGGAGAATGCGGATTTTCTCGAATTCCTGTTTTTTCAGGTCTGCTTCTTGCTTTGCCTGCTTCGCTTCCTGCTTCAGTCTTTGGAGATTGGCTTTCGGTGACTGGGCAGAGCCATCCTTATGAATAAAGACGCAGAAGAGAAAACAGAACAACGCAACGACAAAAGTCTGACGAACGATCGTTCGGAAGCAAAAATAATTCAGCATGAGGAATCGTCTTGGCTGAAAGAATTGGTTATGGTTGTTCGAAGTCTTCAACTCTTCAGCATCATGCGTAGTGAAATCGTTGTCAAGACTGTTCCACGAATACTCACATCGCGCAGCAGATATCGCGGAATATTTCTTCGAATCGAGAGTTCGTCCAACCCACGGACTCGCGAAAGCAATCGCGGCTTATTTGCGGTGGCGAATTTTGCTTCTCATGCGGCGTTTTTTGCGACCAATTTTACGCCGCCCTTTACCGGTTCTTTTAGTCCCCATATACGACAATGCTTTCTGCTCGTTGCGATCGTGGAAGTTTTAGAATTGATGAAGTAGCCTTTCAGCACCGACTTGAAGTTCAACCAATCTAGCATCGGTTGACTTCTCGTGCAATCTCGAAGCGGCTTTTGGAGAGTGTATTCTGAAAAATGAAACGACTCGATTGCGGTATTAACGTTTAGATCCCAGGAATCTTGGCGATTCCGGGGATCTGGAATCGGCTCGGCAGGAGTTTCACCTTCCTTTCACAAATGAACGTTGGGGGAATCTTTTGCGTGATCGCGATTAGAAACCGCAAGCAGGAAATAACAAGCACAGCATGGGCCACAACTTGCTAGTTTTCCTGAAGAATCGGTAGCGAATTCTTCGGTGTGTGATGGTATTCACCGGTGACGATTTTGCCGATGAGCGTGGTGCTACTACAATCGTGAACACGAATTTTGGCAAGCGTCCCGGCCAGTCGTTTGTTGCCTTCGAAGACGACGATTCGGTCGCACTTCGAACGACCCATGAGCTGCGATCTCAATTCGTTGGAACGCGATTCGGAACCAGCTTTCTCGGCAGCTTTGCTCGGGCCTTCAACAAGCACTTCAACTTCGCTGCCGATAAATTCGGCATTGTCTTCCGCACTGATGGCATTTTGTAAATCGAGCATCTCGTTATTGCGGCGTTTTTTATCCGATTCGGGAACATTATCGGCAAATAAGTCGTTTGCTTTTGTGCCAGGACGTGGACTGTATTTGAAGATGAAACTATTCTTGAAACGGAACTCTTCAATCGCCGCCAGACTCTTCTGGTGACTGTCTTCGGTCTCGCCGGGATGACCGACGATAAAATCGCTGGAGACCGCACAGTTGGGAAGTTGCTCGCGAATTCGTTGCATCATTTGGCGATATTCTTCGATCGTGTAACCACGTTTCATCATTTTGAGAACGTCGTCGCATCCCGACTGTAATGGAACGTGCAGATATCTCGCGACCTTGGGAAGTTCGCGCATTGCTTGTAATAAATCGTCACCCATGTCTTTTGGGAAGTTGGTGACGAATTTAATGCGTTCGATTCCTTCGGTATCGTGAATTAAATACAACAACTCGGAGAGTCGATGACTTTTTCCGCCTTCTGTGTGTTTGTAACTGTTGACGGTCTGCCCCAGCAATGTGACTTCTTTCACCCCCTGTGCAGCGAGGACTTCCATCTCTCGGGCAATCTGGCTGGGGGGACGGCTTTGTTCGGGTCCGCGGGTTGTGGGAACCACACAGTAGGTACAGAATTTGTCGCAGCCTATCATAATCCGCACGAACGCCTGGAAAGGTGAAGGTCGCATTTGCGGTTCTCGGAGCGGATCGTAACTTCGAAAGCTGCCAGTCACTTCGTCTTTGCTTCCCTCTTTTCTTCCCAGACTGATCGCGAGTTGTTTTTGTCGGTTCTCTCTCACTTCGTCAATAAGGCTGGGAATTTCAGCCAATTGTCCAGTTCCGACAACAAGATCGACATGTGGTGCCCGCTGAAATATCAACTCCTGATCTTTCTGAGCCATACAACCCATCACACAAATGACACGCTGAGGTTTTCTTTGCTTGGTGTACTTCAGGCGACCGAGCAGACTATAAATTTTATGCTCGGCGTGTTCGCGGACAGAGCAAGTATTGAAGAGAAGAGTGTCGGCATCTTTGATGTTCCCGGTAAGTTCGTACCCTTGCTGGCGCAACGATCCGACAACCAGTTCGCTGTCGAGGACATTCATCTGACAGCCGACGGTTTCGATGAAGAGTTTGCGGTTGTGCTGCGCCAAGTGGGACATGATTTGCTATCGAGCCGTGAAACAGGCGATTATACGGGGCAAATCGAGGAAAAGCTATGCAGCAGTTTGAGCTGTTTCTTTCTGGGACAACTTTTCAGTTTTTTCGATAAGTTTTTGTTCGGCAGCCTGTTCTACCATCTGGTTTTCGTAGTCGTTGACCAACTTCTCCATGTATTGATTTTTATGGGCTGCCATCAGAGTTGTCAGCGTTCGGATCGCCAGGACTGTCGCAAAACCGTAAAGAATGAGTTGCCAGACCATTTTGAGAACCCTTCCCTGGTTCCTGTGGAATTCACCCATCACCCCGACTGCTCGAGATAGACAGTGCGATGATCCTTATAGCGAGTTCAAAACTTTTTGCAAAGAGGAATTTCAGGTACTGGCCCGTTCGATGTATTCCCCGGTGAGGGCGTCAATTTTTATCTTGTTTCCTTCGGCGATGAATGCTGGAACCTGCACTTCCGCTCCCGTTTCCACAGTAGCTGGCTTTGTAACATTCGTGGCGGTATTTCCTCTTGCAGCGGGTTCGGTGTAGGTAACTTCCAGGACCACATGCTGAGGGGGGGTCACCTCGATTAAGCGACCATTCCAGAACAGCAGATGGCAAACCGCATTTTCCAGCAGGAAGCGTTCAGCCCCTCTCATACCCGCGATGGGAAAATGAAATTGCTCGAAAGTTTCGTTCTCCATAAAAACCAGGTCGTTGCCGTCGCGATACAGATATTGACCATCTGACTTATGGACATCCGCCCCTTCGAGACTATCGCCGCTTTTGTAAGTGCGATCGAGAAGCGTTCCCTTGAGGAGATTTCGCAACTTGGTTTTATAGAGAGCCTGACCTTTTCCCGGCTTGACGAAATTGCATTCGATCATTTCGTAGGGGTCACCTTCGACGATGACCTTCACTCCCTTACGAAAATCCCCTGTGTTGATTTGTGCCATAATATTCGATTTCGATTCAAAATTGTGAATTTTCTGCGATACGCTATTGAATCCCCATTTGACCGTTGCGAAAGAGAATAGCAAATTCGAGAGTGACGCGAAATATCGAAACAAGGCCCGGCGGCGAGTTTTCCAGCAGAGACGATGTTTCTTGTGAATCGAAATCTTCTAGCCTATGCTTCCGGTTGAATGATAAATTCTTAAGAGAAACACAGAATCCACCCAATGCTCAATAAGCTCGAAACCGGTTCCCATTCCTTTTCTTCGGCGACAGAAACCGAACGCTGGCAGCGCGAACTGGCTTCGGCGATTCGCGATCCTTCCGTTCTGCTTGGAGAACTGAAGTTGTTGAAGTTACTTGAAGACAAGTTTTTCGATAAATTCGCCAAATTTCCGTTGTTAGTCCCTTGGGATTATGTCCGACGCATGGAGTCGGGGAACCCCGATGACCCCTTGCTGAAACAAGTTCTTCCGCTGAGTGAAGAAAACCAGGTCGTTGCGAATTTCACATCGGACCCACTGCTGGAATCGCAGTTTCGGCGTGCAGAAGGAATTCTGCAAAAATACCAGGGGCGGGTGTTATTGATTCTCACAGGAACCTGCGCAATCCACTGCCGCTATTGTTTTCGCAAGGAATATCCCTATCGGGATGAACCCCGTAGACTGGAAGACTGGGAAAAGAGTCTTACAGTCATTCGGGAAGACGAAACAATCGACGAAATCATTTTAAGCGGCGGTGATCCGTTGGTGCTCACCGACAGACGCCTCGGAGAAATGTTCCAACTGCTGGAAGAAATTCCTCATTTGGACCGACTGCGGATCCATACACGATTGCCGATCGTTCTGCCGACTCGCATCACAAACCGCTTCATCAACTTGTTGCACTCGACTCGATTAAAAACCATTCTGGTCGTACATGCGAATCATCCGCAAGAAATTGTCGGCGAGTGTGAATCCGCTTTGCGAATGATGACGCAAAGCGGAATCACGGTTTTGAACCAATCGGTGCTGCTTGAAGGCGTGAATGACAACGTCGATGCACTCGAAGCGTTAAGCCTTCAGTTGATCGCGACAGGTACAATCCCCTATTACCTGCATCAACTCGATCCCGTAAAAGGGACGGCACACTTTGGGGTCGATGTAGAATCGGGAATTGCAATCATTCGAGAATTACGCAAACGATTACCCGGTTACGCGGTTCCAAGATATGTGCAGGAACAACCCGGCAAACTACATAAGACCGTGTTAGCTTAGATATCAGCCACGACTTTTTTAGTTGGGGTTTTATTCGCGAACTTCGGCCCAGACCGCGACTTCGACGGCGGCATTCAAAGGAAGTTCGGAAACACCGACAGCGGTTCGGCTGTGTTTTCCGTTCTCGCCGAAGACTTCCACGAGAAATTCGGAAGCCCCGTTGATCACATTCGCCTGATTATGGAACCCTGGAGCCGATTGAACATAACCTTCGACACGAACAATTTTCTGCACTCGGTCCAAATCTACAACGCATTCTTGAATCAAGGAAAGCGCATTCAACACACAGATTCTCGCTGCGTTTTGCCCATCTTCTTCGTGCAAATTCTCGCCCAGCTTTCCTTTGAAGGGAAGCTCTTTTCCTACAAACGGAAGTTGACCGCTGGTAATCACCAAGGAACCGGTTTGCGTGACGGGAACGTAAAAACCAACCGGGAGTGGCGGCGGTGGAAGTTGAATATCGAGTTCTGCTAACCGTGCTTCGATCGTTCCGCTCATGAATGCATTCCCGTGGGTGGGAGAGATTGTCGATACTTAGTTTGTATGGGAACATCTTGAAAAACTCGCATGGAATATGCAACCCTCTCGAATTTTCCATAACGAATTCTTTCGATCTCTCTCCCTCTTAATCCATCTTGTTTGCTGTTATAATCGCTGGTTCTTACATCAATGCGGCCAAGAATATGAGTTGAACGAAGAGCTTTCATGGAATCCCATGTTGGAATGACCGTGCTGGACGATATTGTCGTGGGAGTATTCCTCTTTGGCATGTTGGCGATGGGCTTCCACATCGGTCGCAAGCAACAATCGACTGAGGATTTTTTTCTCGGTGGAAGAAACCTTCCTGCCTGGGCGGTCGGTATCAGCATTTTCGCGTCGCTGCTTTCAACAATTACCTACCTCGGTCTGCCGGGCGAGATGTTCCGCACCGGGGTTTATTACCTCACCCGCGATCTTCCGACTCTGCTTGTTCTTTTCATCGTCTGCGTTTTTCTGATTCCATTTTTCACAAAGCAACGGTTAACCAGTGCCTACGAATACCTCGAAAATCGTTACGACTACTCTGTGCGAGCTATTGGTGCGATTTTGTGTCTCCTTTATATCCTCGGGTGGATTTCGGTCGTGGTATTGACGGCATCGCGCGCGCTGGTCGAAATTGTCAACATCGACATCAATTGGTTTTTCGGCTGGAACACAGAACTACACAAAGATGCCGACATACACCTCTTGATTGTTGCCATCGGTCTTTTTTCTATCGTCTACACCACGATGGGAGGAATTCGGGCAGTAGTTTGGACCGACGTGATTCAGTTCCTGGTGTTGATGGCCGGGGCATTCTTCACGATGGGGTTCATCGCCTGGACGACCGACTCAGGATTTCCCTCATGGATAGAAACGGCAGGAAAACGCCAATACGAAACCGTGGAATGGTTCAGCACCGACTTCCGCACGCGATCGACCGTTTTTTTAATCTCGCTGAATATGTTTGCCTGGACGGTGTTGACCCACGGTTCCAATCAGGTGGCGTTACAGCGTTACTTCAGTGTGAGAGATACTCGCGAGGCTCGAAAAAGTTTTCTCGTCAACGCTGCGGCGGGTGTTCTGATTACGTTTACACTTGCGGGCGTGGGAATTTCGCTGATGCACTTTCTCGAGTCGCATGACCTGCCCGCAAAAGCGAATTTAGAATCGAAGGATGACGGTTTGCGGAAAAAAGCGCAGGATGACGTCTTTCCCCAGTTCATCGGTCGATATCTTCCCACAGGATTGCGGGGACTTGTGGTGGCCGCTTTGTTTGCCGCTGCGATGTCCACAATCGATTCCGGTGCCAACTCGGTCTCGACAATTATGACGGTCGATTTTCTACGCAAGTGGAAAAGGGGGAATATCACCAACGATTCAGAATTGAAAGTCGCCCGTATTTTGACGGCGAGTATGGGAATGATCGTCGTCGCCTCCACCATTCTGCTTTATCACCTTTCCAAAGGGACCGATATTATTACACTCTGTCAGAAAGGTTTTAACTGTTTTTTAGGGCCGTTGGGTGCGATTTTTTTTCTGGGGATGTTCTCGCGGCTTTCGACCGCAAAAACATTAATACCCGCCGTTGTGATCGGTCAAGGTGTCGGCACCGGCACGGGTTATTGCGAGGAACTGTTCTCTGTTCGGTTTTCTACTCACCTCGTGATCAGTTCCGCTTTTCTCGCAACGGTCGTCGTCGATTCTTTTCTGGCGCTCGTGACCAGTTCGAGAGCATCCCAAGCCGATCGACAATGGATGTGGAAATCGATCGTCAGAAAAAACGCAACGGACAGTCCGCAGAATTAGGCTATGCTTTGCATAGCGATTTGAATCACTCAACATGAGAAAACAAAAGGAGTCTAACATGAGATATCTCGTCGCCACGATTGCGATCTGTTTCTTCTCGCAATCGTTACTGATATCGGAATCGCAGCCTGGACAACTTACACAACTGAAGAGAGCTGCTCATAAAAAGAAAAATATCCGGCGAATCTACCTTGACGAATTTCGCCCGACTTCGGTACTGAAGACTCCTCAGCATATTTTGAGACGTGCAAAATTTCCTTGCGTGAATGTGCATACTCATCCGGGGCGTTCCGACAACCACCAACTCGACGCGATGGTCCAAGCGATGGACGAGTCGAACATCGCCGTCTCCGTCAGCCTCGACGGACTCTCCGGTTCGCGTTTCGCCGCTCATTGGCAGAAATTGAAAAAACGATATCCGCATCGGTTCGTGGTCTTTTTGCGGATGGACTACCTTGGCGATGGCGACTCCGAAAAACCCGAGACTTGGGACGTCAATCAACCCGGTTTCGGTTTGCGGATGGCGGACAAACTCTCACACGCCGTCAAACAGGGTGCCGTCGGACTGAAGTTGCTCAAAGATCTTGGCCTTTATCTGCGCGATCAACAAGGGAAACTGCTCAAGCCGGACGACACACGGTTCGATCCCGTCTGGCAACGTGCCGCCGAGTTGAACATTCCGGTACTTTGGCACTGTGCCGACCCAATTGCGTTTTTCCGCCCCATAAACGAAAAGAACGAACGCTGGGAGGAACTTTACCGTCATCCCGAATGGAGTTTTTACGGCAAGGATTTTCCCAAACATCAGCAACTCATCGATGCAAGAAATCGAGTGATTGCCAGACACCCCAGGACGACATTTATCTGTGCCCACATGGCGGGGATTCCCGAGGACTTGAAAAAACTCGGTAGGTACCTCGACAAGTACCCCAACATGAACGTGGAAATTGCCGCCCGAGTCGCGGAGTTGGGACGTCAACCCTATACTGCCCGCAAGTTCTTTTTGAAATACGCCGACCGAATACTCTTCGGCACCGATGGTGTGCCCCCCGTTTCGGAATTGATTCCCCACTGGCGATTTTTGGAAACGTGGGACGAGAATTTTCCTTATGAAGACAACCCGTTTCCCCCGCAGGGACTCTGGAACATCTACGGCATCGGATTACCCGACGATGTGTTGAAAAAAATCTATTATGAAAACGCCGCACGCATTATTCCCGGTGTTAAGGAATCGCTTGAACATTGGAATGCACGGAAAAAGTAGGATTCCAAGTGGCAGATTTCGAAGAATTCACGCTGTGCCAATCGAGTTCCCGTTGGCCAACTTATGATTCCGTCAGCTTCTGGTGGAGACCTTGGGGATTTTCATTGAGATTTGACGAAGCGCAGGAAGGTCTTCGACGATAAATCCGACGAACATCTGAATGATCCTGAAAACAAATAATAGAACACTGAGGGTAATCACTATTATTGGGATCACCAAATCTCGAAAAACAGAACTTTGCGAATTTTGATTCACTGCCATCGGAATGAGAGGAAAGCGAATGCAAACCGAGGCAAAAAACAGAGATGTCATTCCAAGTAATTTTCTATCGTTCATAGTTCTGCTTCCGTCAAGGCGAAACGAAATGTTCCAAAAACAGGCACGCAAACCATCCCCCAACTTTATTGGTCACTCTCTCGGTTCTCCGAAACTTCAGAGCGATCTACCTTCTTCTGCTTCATCTGTGGAAGATCTTCAAGCATGAATGCTAAAACCAATTGCAGGATACCGAATGCGAACAAAATGTAATCGATCGGACCCAGAATAAATGGCAGATGGGTTGACTCCCCAGCGTCTTCGTGTGAAATCCGAATAAATATCCAGACGAAGATTAGAGAAACCACACCAACGATTTTCCTGCTGTTCATAATCGATTCCTTCAACAAAAGTGAGCAGAGGATGGTCATAAACCCAGATATCAAAACTGTCAATAAAAAGCTCGACAAAGGGTACGGCGAGTACGACGGATATCTGTTGAATGTGTGCCACTGCTGGCTTGTCTGGCAGTGTGAATTATCGTGAAATCACTGAAACGAGCGGATGAAGAGAGCAAATTGTCCTATGGGTTTCAGCGTCAATCGCTCCCTGACGGTCGCGGCTCTTTCTTTGGCATGCACATCCTGGCCTACGATTGCTAAAAAAGACTGTTTCTATAGCGAGAAGTTTTCGATGTTCTGTTGCAGGGCGTTGAGGAACTGGGCGGCACCGGCTCCGTTGACGATTCGGTGGTCGATGGCGATCGTGACGTTCACGAATTTTTTGAAAGCGAATCCATCTCCTTGGGGAACAGGATGGTCGTAGATTTTTCCTAGCGTCATCGTTGCGACAGCCGGTGCGACGACGACCGGAATCCCCATGCGAACGCCAACCGACCCCATGTTCGAGACGCTCAACGTCGTCGCCGCCGTGGCCTGGTCTTTACCAGTCCTCGCTTCAGCGATGCGTTCTTTTGCGGTTTTGACGAACTCTTCGAAACTCAGAGTGTCGGCGTTGGGGACGACGGCTGTAACCAGCACATCCCCAGGGATCGCGACCGCGATTCCGATTGTTGCATTCTTGTAAGTTCTCAGCGTGTTTCCATCGGCACTCAGGGCACTGCGAAAACCGGGATGATCTTTCATCGTTTGCACGACGGCCCATAACAACAGCAGAAACGCAGAGGGGGCAGCGTCCCCTTGTTGGTCTTTAAGTTGCGTGTGTGTCGTTTGAATCGCCCCCCATTCCACTTCATTCGAAATCACGACGGGAATACAGGCTTGCGCGCCGCGGCTCATACGGTAGTTGAGAGTCTGTTGTTGCTTGGAGAGTTCAGACTCGGTGAATTCAACGGATCCCGATTCGCCTTCTGCACCTCCCGCTGCAAGATACGCATCGACATCTTCCGGCATGAGTTTGTTCGTTTTGGAAGGAATCTGGTCGATGATTTCCAACAGGCCAAGTTTCTTAAGGTAGTTTTTCGTTCGCGGAGGAACCTTACGGTCACTGGATGAAGATTTGGGGGGGGAGGATTTCGACGCTGGTCTCGGTGCAAGTGTCGAAGACGATGTGGGTGCTGCGCCGTGTTCCATTGGTATTTCTTCGACTCCTTCGGCGACTTCCATCTTTCCGATTTCCGAACCGATGGGGAGTACCGAATCTTCCGTCTCGGTCCATTCGACCATGGTTCCTTCATACGGAGATTCCACCTCAGTGACGGCTTTGTCGGTTTCCATCGTGTAAATCGGCTCGTCGCGTTTGACCGAGTCGCCGGGTTTTTTGAGAAATTCGATGAGAAGGGCTTCTTGTAACCCTTCACCAAGCTGCGGAATACGAACGGAAATCACGGGCATAATAACGGGGACTGACTTGAAGAATTGTGAAAAAAAAGACGGTCAATTCTGACGAGAGAAATCGAGTTCTACCGAGTTGATTGGTAACGAATGTTGGAATGAAATGCAAGAGCCGAACACCAGTAGAATAGTGCTGGTGATACCTCTTTCTTCTCGTTCACTCATCCATCGTCAGACGAATCGCATCGATGACTCGGGCGGTATCGGGAAGGGCGGCATATTCGAAGATGGGATTGAAACCGATATGCACGTCCGCTTTGGCGACGAGTTGCGGCGGACTTAAGAAATTATTCCACGATTCGGGGTCGTTCGTCATCTCAGAGATTATCATCTGACCGACACTACAGCTTTCACCGTCTTCGTGAACGATCACCAGTCGACCGGTTTTCTCCAGTGAGTTTCGGACGGCCTCTTTATCCCAGGGAACAATCGAGCGGAGATCGAGAATTTCCATCGAAACTTCGTCCTGTAATTGGTGGGCTGCGTCGTAGACGATTTCCATGCAGTTTCCCCAGGAAACCACGGTCACATCGTCGCCTTCCTGCCGGAGAGCGGCTTTGCCGAAGGGGACTGGTTCGACATCAGCAACGTCGAGTTGCTGGCGGAAACGGTGCTTGGGAATGAGCACGAGTGTGGGGTCGTCGGCGTGCATGGCGGTCCACATTAACCCGGCGGCATCTTCGGGTGTCGTGGGCATAACGACCCTTAAACCGGGCATGTGAGCGAACTGGGATTCGTTCGTCTGACTGTGCCAAATCGCACCACCGGGAAGGTAGGCTCCGCAGGGTGCGTAGATGACTGCAGGGCAGGTCCAGGTTCCACCGGTTCGCCAGCGAATGGTCGAAATGTTTTGCGCAAGTTGCGTCCAGGCCGGTCCTACAAAATCGATGAACTGCATCTCGAAGACCGGTCGTTTGCCGTAACAGGCCAGTCCCAGAGCAAGTCCGGCGATAGTCGCTTCGGCAAGGGGTGAGTTCGAAACGCGATCAGGATGAGCGGAAGATAGTCCAGAAGTTAATCCGAAGACACCCCCTTTGGGGTCTTCGATATCTTCTCCGAAAAAGATATATCGATCATCTTTTTCCAGCCCCGCTTTGAAAACCTGATTCACCGCATCGACGATGCGCCATTTTCGATTTGCTTTCAATGGCGGCGTTTCAGCCACCAGTTCAGGTGCGAAAATATCGTTCATCAAATCGTCGGGGTTGACGTTCGGAGAATTTTCCGCTTCCCGATATTCCCGGTCGACCTGTTCGCGAATTTGTTGCTGGATCAACTCCCAGGCATCGGTTGTGAGATCTCCCTCCTCGATCAATTCCTTCGCGACGACATCGATGGGATCGCGCGTCATCATCTCGGCGATTTCGGCTGCGTCGCGGTAGACACGATGGTCGTCACTGGAAGTGTGACTGCAAATGCGATCCATTTCGCAATGTAGAATAACAGGCCCCTCACCAGCACGAACTTTTGTAATGGCCTGCGAAAATGCAGAATGCACGTGATCGGGATGGCGAGCATTCACATGAACGACCCCGATCTCTTCGTTAAAAATTTTAAGCTTAAATGGGTTTAGATTTTCGGTATTGGTGCTGATGGCATACTGGTTATCTTCAACGACAAACAGCACAGGAAGTTGCCTTTCGACCGCAAAGCAAACGGCTTCGTAAAATTCGCCCTGTCGCGTTGCGGCTTCTCCGGAAGTGGCAAGGACGACGCTATCTTTGCCGTCCATTTGAAGACCCCAGGCTAACCCACATGCGGGAAGCATGTTGGTACCCACAGGAGTGGGAACCGACCAGATGTTGAATTCCCTGCCAGAATAATGGCTGGGCATCTGCTTTCCGCCGCTGGAAGATTCCGGTAGCCCGAAGAATGCATTAGCGAGATCTTTATTCGTCAAACCGCGTGCTAACAACAAAGCACGGTCCCGGTAGTAAGGGAAGATGTAATCGTCAGCGCGTAAGAGTGAAGGGATGACTCCCATGGCTTCGTGTCCCATCGCGGGAACCTGGAACCAACCCTTGCTTTGCCGAAGAAGAATACCCTCGCGGCGGTCGCCTTCTCGACTGAGGAACATCAGTTTGAGAAGTTCGAGTTTGTTGTAAGTCATTTGGGCGCTCATGGTACTCATATGTATCATCCCTGAAGAACGACAGGTCATGAATGTTGAAAAACAAGAGTTCGATATGATTTTCAGATGAAATGTGACAGTTGAAGACCGAGAGTTCTCCCGCAGAAAAAAACGAGGGGGACTCCAGCAGTCATCACGCCTGCTTATTTTACGATTTTTGAGACGTGTTCTACAAGCAAACGGTCCAAATTCGCGTAATACTCATAGCGTAAAATAGACTTAAAAAATTACGCAACTCTTTTCGTAAAAGAGAGTTACACCATTTTGGTGCCAACTTGGAAATCGAGATTTTTTTAGTCTCCACCAGAGGGAACACCATCGCCATGCAAAACACGACTCCTCAAACACCCGAACGGATGAAAACTTCGTCTCCGTCCTGGACGATGTATTCCTTTCCCACGACGCGGTTCAGACCAGCAGCTTTCAATTCGCGTTCTGAACCAAGTTTGAGGAGATCTTCGACCTGCCAAATCTCTGCTCGTACAAAGCCACGGGCCAGGTCGGAATGGATAGAATCGGCCGCCTCAAGGACCGTTGATCCTCGATTGAGCAACCAGGCGTGAACTTCCTTTTCACCCGATGTGAAAAACGTAACCAGGTCGGTCACCTCGAAGATTGCCTGCAGAATGCGTTCCCGGCACGTTTCAGCCAGTCCCATTTCCGCGGCGAACTCGTCTCGATCTTCCTCGGGAAGCGACTGAACCTCCAACTCCAGCCCGATCGGGCCGCTAACGACAATGTGCCCTGCATCTTTCAGTGAAGAGAGTAATGCGCCATCGATGGAAGAATCCTCGGTGTTCAAAACGATTAACTGCTTTTTCATTGTCAGCAGGGCAAACCCGCGGCAAACTTTCTCTTGCAACTCGCTCAGTTCCATCCCCAGAAGTGTTTTTCCGGTATCGAGTCTTTGTTTGATTGGTTGAAGAGATTCGAGTTCTGCTTTCAACTCTTCGCGGTCGGGCCTGGGTTTGATCGAATCTTTTTCCAGTCGCTTGATCCGATTGACCACCAGTTCCAAGTCGGCGAGAATCAGATCGTCGGTGAAGGATTCCATTTCGGACATTGCATCAATTCCCGAGAACGAACCGATGACATGCACCAATGCATTCGCTTCACGAATGACCGAAAGCCTGCCTGCGTTTTGTTGCTTTTCGCTTCGGCTTAACCCGGGTGTATCGAACAATTCGATTTTCGCGTTTACGATTTTTTTAGGATTGTGCAACGCAACCAATCGATCGAATCGGTCATCGGGGACGACCGCAACTCCTAGTTGTCCCGTTTGAGTTTTCGATAAATCGGGCGCTGTCCCCGTGAGCAACTCGAACAACGTACTCTTGCCACATCCCTGATATCCAACCAGTCCGATTTTCATCTGTTGATGGGTTACTCCTACGTTAAGAATACATCTGCCCTTCTCCTACAGGAGAAAAAGCGTTGGGATAATGTTCGACCATGGGTTTTCTACCGTCTTTGGGGATGACAATACTCACCACGTCAAACCTTGCTGGCTGATCGAGTGCTTTGTGTTTCTTCAGAAACCCGAGTGCAAGGTTGGTTAGTTTTTTTTGCTTCCGATGGCCGATCGCTTCGGTGGGATGACCGGCTTTGAGATTGCTTCTCGTTTTGACTTCCACGAAAACGATAGCATCTCCGTCGGCAGCGACGATGTCGATTTCGCCCTGCTTCGTCCGATACTGCCGAGCGATGATGCGGAAACCCTTTTTTTTGAGGAATCGAATCGCGAGTCTTTCACCTCGGTTTCCCAGCAACTTTTGCAGAATCCCGCGCATCGCTACCTCACAGAACGGAAGCAGGAGAGAAAGTTACTTGCTGACGAGTCGCTCTTTCAGACGGGTTGCTTTTCCGGTTCGGTCTCGCAGGTAGTAAAGTTTTGCGCGACGAACCACACCGTGGCGGACGACTTCCAGTTTTGAGATTTTGGGACTGTTGACGGGGAACGTTCGCTCGACACCTTCTCCGGCGACGATCCGACGAACGGTGAACGTTTCTCGGGTTCCGCTCCCTTTTCGAGCGATCACAACGCCGGTAAAAATCTGAATGCGCTCTTTCTCGCCTTCAAGAATGCGTGTGTGGAGGTTGATTGTGTCGCCGATTTCAAATTCCAGCGGTTCTTCTCGCAGGCTGGATTTTTCGGTCTTTTTGAGTAAGTCGTGCATTGTTCGGTTCCCGGTATTCCGTGATTCGATATCCCCCCCGTTGTATTCAACGGGAGCTAAATTTCATCGGACGACGGTCGATTCTTCCATAAATTTTCTCGTCTTTGTTTCGTTCTTTTCAGACTTTGTTCTTTTCTCCAAGCTTCGATTTCACCATGATTTCCACTGAGCAGAATCTCGGGGACTTGCATCCCGCGGAATTCTCTCGGCCTTGTGTATTGAGGATATTCCAATAGGTCAGATTCTGCAAATGAATCGTACTGATTACTGGTTTCGTCTCCTAAAACGCCAGGTATCATACGGATGACGGTGTCGATTAACAGCATCGCTGGAACTTCTCCGCCGTTGGTGACGAAATCACCTGCGGAGATTTCCATTGGTTGAAGTCCCTGAGTAATTCTTTCGTCGAATCCTTCGTACCTTCCGCAGAGGATGGTCAGTCGAGAAAATTCGGCTAGTTCATTCACCAGTTTTTGATCCAGTTTCCGACCCTGTGGAGTCATCAACACCAGTTGGCCGGGTTGTCCTCCTTCTTTCTGGACTGCTTCCACGCAGTCGAAAACCGGTTGGCAACACAGTAACATTCCCGGGCCGCCGCCGTATGGTTTGTCGTCCACGGAATTGTGCTTATCGGTGGTATAGTTTCTGAAATTGTGAAGACGAACCTCGACAATTTCGCGTTCGATCGCCAGTTTTAGAATACTCTGTTGAAGATACCCCTCGAAAATTTCCGGGAATAACGAAAGGAGATCGAATCGCATCTCGGCTCACCTTTCGTAAAACACTGTCAGATTTACGATTTTTCCCCAGCGGAATCTTTTGGAGTTTCCTCGGTCGTTTCGGCGGGAGCAGATTCTTCCGTTGGAGTTTTTTTCTCAGAACCTTCCTCGGTTTTCGATTCTTTCGCTTTGGTTTCTTCAGAAGCCGCTGCTTCTTTCGATTCTTCCTCGACCGCTTCTTCTGCCATTGGTTCTTCAACCGGTTCGGGCGGTGCTTTCGGTGCGGTCATCGGCGGTGGTGCCGATGCCGAGCCGAATGTATCAGTCTTCACTTTTTTGATAAGCGTTGCGACATTATCGCTCGGCTGTGCTCCAACGGAGATCCAATAATCGATCCGCTCCATGTTCAAGGTGACACGATTTTTTTTCTCCCGGACCATTGGGTCGTAAGTACCAACTTCTTCGATGGTTTTCCCATCTCTCGGTTTGCGGGAATCCACCACGCAGACACGGAAAAACGGACGATGACGTCGCCCCAGTTTCTTCATCCGAATTCGAACTGCCACTCTTGTCTCCTTGAATTTTCCGAACCGCTTCAGACTATGTGCCAGCAGCCTTACCGGGTGCCACTGAAAGCTTGTCTGTCGTTATTGCGAGCCAACGCCACATACTTTGCCAAGCACAGCATGGCCTACAGAGTTGTTTTCTCGATTGATTCGTCACTATAGCGGTTTCCAATGCGGTCGTCATGGCTGGAAAGGTAAAATCTTCAGAAAAAAGCACGAACTGGGGTGTTTTTCCTGTTCGCTCTGAAACGAGTGACGATCCCAATGGATTGGGAGTTATTGGAAAAGTCGGTTTTGTTTCCTTTTGTTTTTCGGTGCGTCAAAAAGTCCGGTTTGCAGGAAACCTGTTCAGAGGGCCGAAACGTTTGACGGCGAATTCGACATTTCATTTTTGCCCGTTTTCAAACTTCAGAAGGAACAGATCACTGGTTGAGGAGTTTTTTCTGAAAACTATCCTATTCACCCTGTATTTCCTGGTTCAGCCAGAAAAAATTGGCCTGATTTGTTATCGTTATGCGTTCGACAATCGCGAACAAAGCACAATTCCAGCGGTTTCAATTCGCAGGATATTCGCCCCCAGCGAAACGACCTCGGCACCGTTTACCTTTGCAAGCGAAATCTCTTCTTCGGTGAAGCCACCTTCGGGACCAATTACGCCGACAATTTTCAATAAAGGTGTCAGGAACCTTTTATCGAGGTCGAGTTGCCGAGGGGATTGACCGGATGGGTCGGCGAGAAGAATCGTATGCGTCTTTCCATTTTCTTTCATGAAGTCTGAAAAGGCGACAGGTGCCTCGATCTGCATCAGGCGTAATCTTCCCGACTGCTTGCACGCTGCGATCACCGTCTGTTCGAGTTTCTGTAATTTGTGAGGAGAGGGATCGACAATACTTCTGGCGGTAATGAGTGGGATAAGTCGAGTCACACCCAGCTCGGTCACTTTTTCGACCAACCAACGGAAGCGATCTCCTTTGGGAACGGCGGTGGCCAGCGTGATAGAGAGTTTTGGCAAAGAAGCATCTTCGTGAACGAGTTCGACGATCTGGAGACTGACATTCTTTCGGCCGATTATTGAAATGAGAGCACGAGCGAGAGTGCCTTTTCCGTCGAAGACTTCGAGTTCGTCGCCAGGTTTCAATCGAAGGACGTGCAGCGCATGGTGCGATTCGCTTCGAGAAAGTTCGAAATCGACCGAAGAGTCGGCTTCGAACTTCGGTAAGAAAAAACGTTCCATCGAATTGGGTTCATACTCGAGACAGGCAAAAATTGCCGGAGTTTGTTTCCATTCATGATTTCTCTTAGAAATTCCGATTATAACAATTGGAAAAACTCGCGCGCAAATCGAAACCGTTCTTTTGCAGAAAGAGCCAGAAATTCCCATGTACGAGGCCTATTGGGGAATTACCGAATTGCCGTTCTTGCAGCCGGGTCATCGACCTGCCAGCCGAATGCACGAAGAAGCGATGTGCCGTATCATTTTTTTATTGGAATCGGACTATCCCATTGTGCTTCTGACAGGAAAAAAAGGTGCGGGGAAATCGAGTCTATTGCATCAGTTGAAAAACCGATGGAAGAAATCCAACGAGTTCTCGGTTCTTCATGTCGATTTTCATAAAATTCCAATTCGCCAAGTCGCATCGAGTTTATTGGCCCAAACGGGCCATCGCAATATCTCGAACGAGACGCTGGAAAAATCCTGGTCGATATTTCAACAATGCGTTCGTGAAAATCGACAAAACCATTCTTTGGTGATTTTCGACCATATCTCAACTGAAAGCGTCGAAGCATCCGGGACTGTGCAATATCTTTATCATCTGGCACAACAACCTCAATTTCCACTAAATCTTGTCGTTGTTTTAGACACGGATTCAAACGCAGAATCCGGACAGGTTCTTCTAGATCGATATCTCGATTTGTCACCCATGCAGAATAATCTCGAATTTCTCACACACTTTGAAATGAGGAATTACATTCACAGCGCGCTGGAAAGAGTCGGTGCAAAACGTGTCATTTTTGACGACAATTCCTTGAATGCCCTTTTCAACTCCACAAATGGGCAACTCGGTAAAATCAACCAACTTTGTGACGTCTGTATGCTGGCAGGCATGTTAGACCGACGCGAAATCATTAATGAAGTTATCGTCCATGCAGCTGCTGCGGAACTTTGGACGGATCGACTTCCTCAATCGCGATCGACCTCCGATGGTCACAAAAAGATGGAAGACATTGTCTTCCCCGAATCGACATCGCAACAACTTGATATACCCGGCGATGGAGTCGTCACGGTTTAAGACAAAAGCATTTGCAAATCGCTGGAGGAAAGGTTTTTCAGCAGATTCGAATCTGCTTGAAGAATCGCCTCGGCGAGATTTTTTTTCTTTTTTTGCAGCTCGGCAATTTTTTCTTCGACGGTGCCACTACAAATCAGGCGGTAAGCGATCACTTTCCTGGTTTGCCCGACGCGATGTGCCCGGTCGATCGCCTGCGTTTCCACTGCGGGGTTCCACCACGGGTCGAGTAGAAAAACATAATCGGCAGCGGTCAGGTTCAGTCCCAGTCCCCCGGCTTTCAGGCTGATCAGAAAAATCCCGCAATCGGGATCGGTTTGAAATCGTTCGACACATTGCTGGCGATGACGCGTTTTTCCGTCGAGATATTCGTAGGTTAAATCCGTTTGATTCAGATGAGTTTTCACAATCGATAACATACTGGTGAACTGCGAAAAAACAAGTACCTTATGATTCTCGTTGATCAATTCCTGCAGATGCGGAATTAGAACTTCCAGCTTGGCCGACATATCTTCTTCAGCACCTTTTTTTAGCAACGCAGGATGACATGCCGCTTGTCGCAACCGCAAAAGTGCTTCGAGCACATGCATTTTCGATTTCGCCAACCCCTGTTCCTGGACAATCCCCATCAGCGACATACGGTAATGGTCTCGCAGTTGGTTGTACAATCGTTGTTGCTCTTCTCGCATGGGGCAGTAAATCGTTTGCTCAATTTTCTCCGGTAGTTCGTGGGCAACCTGCTTCTTGGTTCTTCTAAGAATGAACGGGCTTAAACCCTCGGAAAGAAGCCTTTGGGCTTCTTCGTCGTCTGCATTGGCTAGATACGATTTGAAAGTCGAACTGCGACCGAGCATACCGGGGTTTAAGAACTCGAAGATCGACCATAAATCGCCCAGATGGTTTTCGATGGGAGTCCCGCTGAGCGCGAGGCGATGATTTGCCTGTAATAACCGCGATGCCTTGGCCGTTTGCGAAGCGGCGTTTTTAATAGTCTGAGCTTCGTCAAGCACGATGTAATCAAACAAGATATCTTTCAACTCGATCACATCTCGGCGGAGTGTTCCATAAGTCGTGAAAATCAAATCGTGGTTGGAAAACTTCGGTCGTAATGTTGCGCGATCCATCCCGATATATTCGAGGGAATTCAGGTTTGGAGTAAATCGTTCGCATTCCTGTACCCAGTTGAAAACAATCGACTTCGGAACGACGATGAGCGTGGGATGATGTTTTTTTCGTTCCGCTTTGCGTTCTTGCAAAAGGGCCAGCAATTGCACGGTTTTTCCCAAACCCATGTCGTCTGCAAGGCAACCGCCAAACTCGAATTCCTGCAGAAAATTCAGCCATCCCAATCCTTCTCGCTGATATTCGCGTAATTCACCGTGAAAATTTTTCAGTTCGTGTTTGCAGGCGACACCGTCGAAAGCACGAAATTTCTCCCTTAATTTTGTATATTTTTTGTCGTAATCGATTCCAGACTGCGAAGCCAGGAGCGCGTCGAGCATCAACACCTGATTGTTGCCAAAGCGGATGTGATCTTCTTCCAGGTCTCCCAAACCTGCCAACAACCCGTAACGGTTCGCCCAATCTTCGGGTACGATTCCCAGCGAACCGTCTTCGAGTCGAATGGTCGTTTCGCCTCGCGCAAGTGCCTGTAATAATTGTGGAAAAGAGACCGCCTGACCTTCGAAAGCAACCCGGGCGTGTAACTCGAACCAGTCGATTCCCGACTGCACACGAAAAGCCATTTCTCCGTTTTGTCGGACGTTCTTATCGTCGGCCTGAACCTGCCATTGATTCTGGATCAATTGTCCGAGGGTATTTCCCAATTGTCTCGCAGGAATTTCGACTGCCATCGAATGATGTCGCGGGTCTTGAATCACTCGAAATCCCATTTCGCGCAGCATCTGCCATGCTGCAACTTCCGCTTCACGATTCCGATTAACGCACCGATTCTGTTCTCGTTGAATGACCGTGGGGGTTTTATCGTTAGAAGGAACAAGTGTTCCCAAGTAGTCGAAGTAAAGTTCTCCCCGAATGCGGTCGGGGTGCCAACGCCTTCCTTTGGGTGTCTGAATTCTAAGGTGAGGTTTGGGATCCCCTTGAACTTCTTCCAGGCGAAGTTTCTCGGGAAGCTCCAACCTGGGTAAAGTAGAAAGAGAGAACAAATTTTCGACCCAGGCGTCTTCGTCTTCTTCGGGAATCGTGAGCGCGTCTTCTGCAAGCAAAATGGGCACCCATTCGAAGACTCCAAACTCGACGAGCCTGCAAATTTTCCCCCTCTGAACGATCAACCCACCGGCCACAAGCAGGTCTGCTTCATTCAGAGAAATCGTTTCATCCGCTTTCACGAGATCGCCAGATATTTTCCAGCCTTTTTTCGATGGCGAAGGTTCTGTTTCGTTGTTTTCTTCGTTCTCTTTCTCTTTCTCTTTGGCGTCGTTGCTTTCCTCGTCGACGATTTGGTCTTCAATCAATTCCGTTGGAATTGTATCGATCTCGTCGACCCGAATTCGCAATTCCCAGGGTTCGTCTTCCGACCACAAAAGGGGGACAGGTTTACTGTAACCCTTGCCGACAAGCTGACAACGACCCGTCGCACACATTTGAGGGAGTACGAGTTCGCACAAATCGAATGGAAGCCGAAACGAGTCGGTTGCAGGTGCCGAAAGATCCTGGCTATACCACAGACTGCGTTCGGCGGTTCCTCCCGCGAGATAAACTAAAATCTGGCTGTCTTCCTGCTGCAAATTTTGTTCGTGTCCGGCCCGCAATTTGAACGGTTTGTGTTTTCCCCATTGACCGTTTGTGCGACGCTGACGTTGCATCAATTGTAGGATGATCTCTTTTGCTTCCTGACTTCGATCCTTGTCGATTTCGTAATAGATCTCGCGTTCTTTGGAAGCCGACATAGAAATCTGACGATCTTTTTCGAGATGCTCTCGAACGTGCTGCAAAGCCGCTTCCCAGGGTTTCAACCTCTTCTTGATCGCCGATGCCTGGGTTGAAGATTTTCCATACGATTCGCGACGGAAATCGACATCGCCATTGATGGCCCACTCCTCGTCGTCGAATGCGAGAGGCTGCGAATCTTCCGTGATGAAAGGTGGAATGTAACCTTCCTTGCAGCTCCCCGAAAGCAATTCTTCTTCATCGACCGAGAGAATCGTCGCCCAGGTGTGCTTGCATTTTCCTCCCTGTCGCGTAGCTTGCTCGCACTCGCAATTCAGTTTCAATCCCTTTTCTTCGCGATACAAATAGGTTTCGTAATCGCGCTCGTCGGAGATCAAGCAGGAAATCGAATCGGCAGTGACGCGTGTGACCTCCACCTGTTCCTGTTTTATGTAAACTTCACCGCGATACTTGACGTCACCGCGGAATTGACCGGACATAAACTCGGATAAAGTCATTCGAAAACTGTATTACAATCCTTTGGAGTCGAAAAAAGTTGAAATGCGCCTCTATGTGGAGCGCATCGGGCAAGGTTAACGTATCTGGCAATGTTTTTGCTACCCTAATCGTCGTGGAATACAAAGAACTTCGCCACAATCTTCCACAATATTGGCGAATATGAAACAATGTCTGAACCGCACGCTGAACTCCGGTCACGAAATTTCAGATCTCTTCGGCACGAGCGAAAACTGAGGATCTCTGTTTCGGGAGGGCGAGACTCTTGCCGAGCCGGAATCTGGTTGACGTTTGCGGCGCGGCAAGACCCTCTGCCTCCCAAAACCGCAATTTGAGTCCGTCCGAAGTAGACTCCGAAGAAACGATGAATGAAATCCCCGTACTCACAACCGACGAAACACGCAAGTGGATCGTTTCCCACATCGACCCTGAGGAATATCTCTCAAAAAAAGTTCTGTTGATCGTTCCCGATGCCACCCGCACCGCCCCTCTACCTTTGTTGTTTGCTGCGCTGTTCGATCGACTCGCCCCTGTCATTCGTCAACTTGATGTGATGGTTGCTCTGGGTACGCATCCCGCCATGTCGCAGGATGCCATCCGCGATTTACTGGGTGTTTCAGGGGAAAATCGTTGCCGAAGATTCGCCGAGGTGAAGTTCCTCAATCACGATTGGAAAAACGAAGACAATCTGAAGACGCTGGGGGTGATGACCAAAGCAGAGACTGCCAGAATCTCGGGCGGCCTCTTGAGCGAAGAAGTGCAGGTCAAAATCAACGCCCGCATCGATGATTACGATACGCTTCTGATCCTCGGTCCTGTCTTTCCGCACGAAGTCGTTGGCTTCTCTGGCGGGAACAAATACTTCTTCCCCGGCATCTCAGGGCCAGAATTGCTCCACTTCTTTCATTGGTTGGGAGCGTTGATCACCAATTGGGATATCATCGGCATGAAACAAACTCCCGTGCGTGCCATCATCGATCAAGCCGCCGGCATGATCACACAGAAAAAACGCTGTCTTGCATTTGTCGTCAATGCGCAGGCGGAACTTCACGGTATGTTTTACGGTTCCCCTGAAGATGCCTGGAATGCGGCGGCAGATTTGTCCTCGCAGGTCCATCTTCGGCGAGTAAAGAAACCGTTTCGCACCGTGCTCTCTTGTGCCCCACCGATGTACGACGAACTCTGGGTCGCGGGAAAGTGCATGTATAAGCTGGAACCGGTCGTCGCCGACGGTGGAGAACTCATCATCTACGCACCACAGATGACGAAAATTTCCCAAACCCATGGCGAGTCGATCGAACAAATTGGCTACCATGTGCGAGATTACTTCACAAAACAGTGGGATCGGTTCAAAGAGATTCCACGCGGCGTACTCGCCCACTCCACACACGTTCGTGGGAAAGGGACGTATGAAAACGGTATCGAATCCCCCCGTATTCAGGTCACATTAGCCAGCGGAATTACCCACGAACTGTGTAAAAAAATCAACCTGGGTCATCGTCACCCCGACGAAATCGACATGGAATCGTTCGCCAACCGTGAAGACGAAAGTGTGCTTCTCGTCCGCAAAGCCGGCGAAACGCTTTACCGTTTAGAGGACGATACCAATCGATGAACTCGTAGGGTTTCACTGGCAGCTTGCCTGCCAGTGCTTTCCGAATAAAATTCAGAGGAATCAGGAAAATCGATGAACTCACAATTGGACAACTTAGAAGATCGTCTTCACTTCGCTGTCGAAATCGCCCGTGAATCGGGAACGCTCATCATGGGCTATTTCCGTTCCGTCGATCTTAGCGTCGATTTCAAAAGCGACGATTCCCCGGTTACCAAAGCTGACAAAGAAGCGGAATTACTCCTGCGGAAAAGAATCGAAGAAAAATATCCTGAAGACGGAATTTTGGGAGAAGAGTTCGCAGAGAAGAAATCGCAATCCGGCATCCGTTGGATTCTCGATCCCATCGATGGTACCAAAGCGTTCATGCACGGCGTTCCATTGTTCGGGACATTAATCGGTATGACCCAGGACAATGCACCTTTACTGGGGGTCTGTCATCTTCCGGCTGTCAAAGAAACGATCTACGCAGCCGTGGGTCACGGGGCATGGTGGCAAGTCGACGAAGAACCGATTCGAGAAGCGAAAGTTTCCGAAGTCGAAAATATCTCAGAGGCTTTATTGTGTTATACCGAAATCAACTTATTCCACAGGGAAGGACGGTTCGAGGGATTCGACCGGTTACGGCAAAAAGTTCGAGCAACTCGTGGATGGGGAGATTGTTTCGGTCACATGCTGGTCGCTACCGGACGCGCGGAAATCGCGCCCGACCCGATTCTTAACATCTGGGACGCCTCTCCCATGTTGCCGATTCTTCAGGAAGCGGGTGGGTATTTCATCGACTGGAACGGCAACCCCACCATCGAAGGCGGTCACGGCATTTCGGTCAACGCCCAACTGAAGGATGAAGTGCTGAACTGTTTGCAGAAATCATAATTTCCCGATGATTTTCACGTTGTCATGGAACAACACACTGTCATCTCGGAATGATGCCCGAAAACAACATCTCCAAATTGGAATTCTTCCACAGATGATTTGTTGAAAATTTCTACCTGTTCTGTCTCTGAAATTGCACCTTGATTTGTTGAATCCAGAGACATGTCTGCGACAAGCTAAACCATGCTGACTTAATGAGTTAGGGCAAAATACCAACTCAAAGCTCTACGAGCACGCTTTTTTCTGCGATGCGAGTTTCCCCCCGGCGGCATCCTCTTTGCATCTCTTTACAAATTGTTAACGTCCGTATTCCAATTCGACGACTCGATATTCATGCCATCCATTCTCGCTTCACATTCAATCAGCTCGAAGAGTGAGAAATCCTCTCTCGCGCGAAACCATTCGGAAAAAACATCTCCGCTCGGTTTGGTGATCGTTTCGTTGACAGTCGTTGCAATGGCAGGGCTACTCGTCTGGCAGTTTCGCAACACACTATTTCTGCTTCCGACGATTTGGCAGAAAGACGCAGCCACATCGCACGGCTGGTTCATTCTGCCTTTATCGGTCTGGTTCGCTGTTTTGGCTTCGCGACGAAGCAGCTTCCGCTGGAACGTGCATGAAGAGGATTCTTTGCAAGATTGTATTGCTGGAAGCATCCGAATTCTGGTCGGTTGTTTTATTCACTACGGATGTTTGATAACACACACGGGATTTTTCGATCTACTGGCGTTACTTTTGATCGTCAGCGGCATCACGATTATGCTCATCGGTAAAGAAAAATATCGACCGTTCTCTTTCCCGTTATTCTTTTTGATGTTCGCTTCTCCCTGGCCGTCGTTGGTTATCGACCGTTTAGCGATCGCGATGCAACAGGCAGCAAGTTGGTCCGGCGCAACGCTGCTCGACATGATGGGTATTGATGTCTACAGAGAAGGTTACCGCATTATGATGCCGGGTTTTGTGATGGAAGTCGGAGCGGCTTGCAGCGGTTTGCGACAAATCACCGCCATCTTCGCC
>Ga0114931_10001785_pt1 | contig 27338 bp, 20 predicted proteins | sample 2SBtaG_FD_89579 | JGI IMG/M metagenome (GOLD analysis project Ga0114931, IMG submission 89579) | Deep subsurface microbial communities from Kolumbo volcano to uncover new lineages of life (NeLLi) - 2SBTROV14_V59a metaG | ecosystem: Environmental > Aquatic > Marine > Volcanic | place: Kolumbo... | reverse complement strand
GCAGTTATGTCAGCATGGGTTTGCGGCTGGAGCGATCGATCGGATCAGCATTCCCACACCTATTGCCTGTTTGCCGGAAATCCGTTTACTTCTTATGGAGGAAATACCTGGCGGTCCTCTCCGGCGCCTCGTAAAAAGGACGGACGCCACAGAAAACAACATTCGTCATTTTGCACGTGCAACAGTAAAACTACACAGATCTCAGATTATTCTGGGGAGCCCATTTACTGTAGAAGATCATATCGCGCAATGCAGGCCATCGCCGCAGGTACTGGCACAAACTTATCCGGATTCAGCCGATGCCATTAACCTCATCGTGGAAGAGGCGCGGAGTCTGCAGAAGCATTTGGGGGGAAATATCTATACACTGATCCACGGCGACTTCCATCCGGGCCAGGTACATGTGGACGGCAATAATCTATGGATTCTCGATTTGGAGCCGCTCAGATATGGTGATCCCGCTCATGATTTGGCCAAGGTATTTGCCTTCTTCAAGCGCACGGCAAGAAAAAGCAGGATACGGAAATATATTGAATTGATGAGGGACGTTTTTATTGAAGAATATTTTTCTTTTATGGACTTCGAAATTGCTAAACGAATTCCACTGTATGAGGCCCTCATTTGCTTAAAACGGGCATGTAAGTGCCTGCGTGTGCAAGATGAAACCGGCTGGGAAGAAAAGATGACACGCTTGATTGAACAAGGATCGGCGTGCATTCGGGTAATGGCGGATACACCCGGTGATCTCGATGTGAGAGGCGTGATTAAGATCTGTAACCGGAGTCCAGGCTCGACATGATTGCCGCTGATTACCTAGAAAAAGGCACCGAGGGAAATTAACGGAAAAGGAATCGCGCGAAAGGCTATATGAGCCACTATAAGCATAGTCCTGAGTTTATGGAATTCGTCGAGAATCTCCAAACATCTTTTGATTGGAATATGGCTAGCACCGCGCTGCTGCCAACCGTGCGAGAGCGCTTTGGCTCAAAGGCTGAAGTCGCTCAAGTAAAGGTTAGGAGTCTGAATGAGCGCGTTTTCGCTTGCAGGCTGATGATTTCCACAGGCGATAAAATGCCACCTATTTCCTGGCCCGTTGTGGCAAAGGCATTCGTTCACAGGAAGGATCTTACTCGATCATTCAACCTTATGCGATTGCTTTGGGAAAACGGATTCTCATACAACGCCGAAGATGACATTCGAATTGCCGAACCGCTGTTCATGGCCCGTGACATAAATCTTCTTTTTATGGAAGTTGTTCCTGGAATAAAAGTGAGAAAATTCATAAAACGAGGTTTAGATAGCACTGCCTACATGCGCCGTTTTGCACGAACGTTGGCAAAGCTACATCAGTGTGAATTTGCCCCTAATAGAAAGATAACCCTACAGAACCAACTTCGAGAGAAGCAACGTGAGCATTGCCAACTAATTGCATCTTTCCCAAAGTTGCGGAAATCCATTCAGTCTATTGTTGAAACATCACAGAATATCGCTGGCAACTTTGTAACCGACATTCATGTTCCAGTCCACATGGATTACAACTTGGGCCATGTCCTCATAGATGGTGAACGGTCCTGGCTGATTGATTATGATGATATTCGGCACGGGGATCCTGCCTGGGATGTTGGGAAAGTTTTGACCTTTACTATTCTGAATAATGAGAATCCGGCAGTTTCAAATGGAAAGGAGCTTCGCGAAGCGTTCAAAGAAGAGTATTTTTCGATCATGGACAAGACGATTGCCGTACGTGTGCCGCTCTACAAGGCCTATTATTTGCTCTCCAGGGCGTGCAAGTATCAGCGTACTGAGGAACCATCCAGATTAGCCAAAATCGAAGATTTGGTTAAACGTGCCGTGAGCCATGTTGAACAAATGAGCACAGCGTGATGCCCGGTTTCATTAGGCGCTTTCTCGCCTTAGGGGAGAGTTGAATCACATCCTCCGGCCTTTGCATTGCGAGACCTCTGAGCAGGGCACCCAAGCTATGAGCATCCTAAGCAAGAATATGGATGTTACAAGAACTCACCTGCACCCTAAGGCGCATGACAGGTTCCTTTCGAACAGATTTACTTGACGCGTTCGCTTTGGGATTTCCGGTAAGCATCATTTGCGCATCATCTCATGAGCGATGATGTAAGAAACCATACAGAATAAGTCGTGGGTACAGAAGGAGAAATAAACTCTGATGAAAAGGGTTACGAACATAGGCGGAAATTCGAGATATCCATTCAATATAGTAACCGACAGTGACCGGATGAAAGGGATCTTTCAACGCCAGCTGCCTGGGTTCGCAGAAGGCAGATTGGAGGTCGAAAGGCTCAAGATTACAGATCTCAGCTACAAACCGGGCAAAAAATGTCGCATTTCATATGACATTCAAGTTAGAGACATAGTGAACGGCGCCTCTGCCAGACAAACGTTCGCTGCGGAAGTCGAACCAAATGGTGGCGCTGAAGCAATATATTCAGAAACCCAAAAACATGACCAGTACACACCGCAATATGGTCCAGCAATTCATTTACTGCCTGAACTGAAGATGGTTCTTTGGGGGTTTCCCAATGACCCTGTGCTTAGCAATCTTCCTGAATTGTGGGACCGCAAGATCTTATCCGATTTCATCTCGAGGCATTTGAGAGATTTTGGGCTGCCTGAAAAAGCTGTGCTCCTTGACGTTCAAACAGACAGAGTTAAGTATGTTGTCGGGGAGCGCTGCACGCTTCGGCATACGATCTCGTTTGAAAATGCAGACGGTCTCATCATTTATAGTAAATCACTGAATGACAAACAGAAAGCAGAGAGAATATTTGCCACCGTCCGAACGCTTTGGGAATCCGAGGTTTGTCGTTCAGGTAAGATAATAATTCCAGAACCGTTCCTTTTTGACCCTCGCCTGAAGGCGATATTTGTGCGTGGCTTGAACGGATTAAATGCTGACAACGATCTTAACATGATAAATGTCAAGTCGGCTGCAACAACAATCGGGCACGTCATCGCAAAAATCCATCAGTCTGTTATCACAGACTTGCCAACTAGATCTGACCAATATCTCATTTCACAACTAGATAAGACGACGGGAATAATAGGAGAGGAAAAGGCTGCAAGAAGCTCTCGCATCGCTGCTCTCGCAAAAACACTGAAGGAAACATCTTCAGGCTTGACGCCTGTAGCACCAACACCGATCCATGGCGCCTTCCGGCTGTCGCAATTGGTGCTTGTCCATGAACGATTTGCCTTGATCGATTTCGATGGTTTCTCAATGGGAAATCCAATATCTGATGTTGCTAGCTTTGTTTCACATCTCTTATATTTGCAGGTTAAAGGAGTCCTCACTCGCGAGGATAGTTTGGTCGGTGTTCGACAGTTCTGTCGGACGTATAAGAAAACTGCGCCTTGGGGACTACCAACAGATGTACTTGTCTGGCAAACTGCTGCGCATTTGGTTGGCAAACAGGCTAAGAGATGTCTCAAAAGGGGAAAAACGAATCGGGGGAGAACGGTAGATCGATTGCTGAATCTATGTGAAGATATTTTGAGTAGGGAACTGTGTTTATGACAATAGGCACGAAATTCGTGAGAATCTACAGTACTCTTGCTTCTGTGGTAAATTTGTGCTGAGAATCCTTGCGGTGAACCAATTGCAGCCCAAGAACCAAGAACAAAGCTCAATCCCTTTCAGAAATGCGCCATTAACCATGCAAACAGGAAGCTCAGCGCTGATGTCTGAAGTTCTGGATTGTAGCACGATGTCAAAAAACTTTAACCATTTTTTCCGACAGGAATATCCCACACTGGAATTACAAGTAAAAAATTGCCGGATAGGAGCAATCTATCAAAAACCCGGTAAGAGTTGCCGGGTAACCTATTTTTTGGAAGTGCAAGACAAGTGTGGTGAAACCTACGAAAACTGGTTTCACGCTACGGTTTCATCAAACGGCCTGGGTTTGCAAAAGAGGGAAAAGCACTACGCGCATCCGGGCTGTGGTTTTTGGAAGCCGGTGATGCTCTGGCCGGAAATGAACATGGTCTTGCACGCGTTTCCCTATGATCCCCAAATGCCTTACCTGGGTCAACTGATTGAGCCCGATTTTGTGAGACAAGCCATTCAGGAAAATATGACCGGCTTTGGGCTGACAGATGACTGGCGATGTGAAAAGATAATGTGCAGTCGAGTTAAGCACAGACCAGGAAAGAGCTGTACTTTACTGCATGAGGCAGAGATGATTGACCGCCTCGGCAGCACGCGGTATTTTAAGTTTTTTGGCAAAACCTATCGGACACCTGTAAGCCGCCACATTTTTGATGTGGTGCAACAAATCTTTGAATGCGCTTCCTTGGAAGGTGGCGCTCTCAACATTCCGAAGCCTATTGCCCATATCGACGCCGTCAACACAGTCTGGCAACATGCCTGGGAGGGACAAAATCTCTCCTATATCGGCAAGACCTGTCAATGGAAGATTCTGGTAGATTCAAATGTGGTGAAGAAAGTCGCTGCCATGGTGGCGCAGTTCCATGAAATCAGAATTACAAATTGCCCCTTGCGCCGCGGAGCATCGGTTGAAACCGTCTTGCAAAACGCTGCCGAGGATTGCGCGAAAATTGCTCGCTTCCTCCCAGACAAAACACACGAACTAAGGCAGATCATGGACCAAATTGCAGCGTGCGCGGCAACGCAGAATGAGGAGATCCCGCAGAAAACGATTCATGGCACATTCAAGTTAGCCCAAATTCTATGCCATCAAGAGCGATTGGCACTGGTGGATTTTGATTCCGTCGCTTTAGGAGATCCGCTTTACGATGTCGCTGAATTTCTTGCTTCTCTCGAATTTCTCAAGGTGACTGACGCAGTTGATCCATTGATGATTAACCGATCGATTTCGATGTTCCTGTCGTGCTATCAAGACCGGGTTTCGTGGTCATGCGACCACAGCAGGATAGCCTTTTATGCGATTCCTTTCTTATTAGGCAAGATACATTCGTCACTTAAGAAAATGGAATCGGCCGCCGCCGATGAAATGTCTATCGCGATGGGATTGCTCGAAAAGTGGACGGGGCAACTATGAATCGTGGCGCGTTTCCAACCGTTTCTGTTGACTGACGACTCATGGTACGCATCGCCAAAGTTCCTGATGATCCGGCCATGCCGCACTTGTCAATTGCCACTGACAAGGAGGCAATGAAAGACCTTTTCCAGCATGCGCTGCTAGGCTACGCCGAAGGCCGTTTCGTGATCGGCTACCTGAAGCTGCTGCAGTTTCGGCACGAGACCGGAAAATCCATTCGGATTTGTTACTTTCTCAAGGTGACTGACAACGAAACGGGTTGCTCCGGCGAACAGATATTCTACGGCGAGATAACGGCTAACGGTGCAGCGATGCCGGCGAATGAGACAACGCAAGCGACGCCTAGATTCGGCCCTGGTTTCTACCACTTAAACGATATTGGCATGACGCTTTGGGGATTCCCGAACGATCCACAACTTCACAACTTATACCAAATTGCTGATGACAGCAAGTTGATGAACACGATCGGTAGAGCCTGTTCGTCACGTCGACACGATTATCTGCGCAAGAGTCGTTTGATAAAAACGCAAACCCTAAAGTATGTTCCTCGTGACCGCTGCACGTTCCGGCACATATTGCGTGCCGACGATGGTAGAGAATTCATTCTTTACAGCAAATGCAGGAACCCTCAGGTTGACGGGCATGCTATCTTCCATCAGATAGAATCGCTCTTTGCGGTCAGAGCACGCCTTAATGGACTGCTCATTCCAGAGCCAATCGCCTTTGACAAGATCACCAACACATTTTTTGTGGCAGGCCTGCGGGGAAAAAACCTGGATGAATGTCTGGATGAAGTAGATCTTGATGCGATAGCCAGACAGGCAGCGGCAGGGCTCGCCGGACTCCACCAATGCGATCTGGAGAACTTGTCTCTGCTCACCCCGGGTTACATTGTGAAGAAGTTAAACATGGCAAATGCCCTTGTGCTGGACTCCGAACCGGGTTTGGCTGATGAATGCGACCGGATCGTTTCTAGCTTGCTGGCGCAAGTCACCGGAATCACGTCGTTACCCGCGGCAACGATTCATAGCGCCTTTCGTTTGTCACAATTGCTGGTTTCTGAGGGGGGGCTGGCACTGGTCGACCTGGATGGCTTGATCAGCGGTACTCCAATTTACGATGTTGGTAGCTTTGTGGCTCACCTTCTGTATCTGACGGTCAGAGAAAAAATTACAGTGGCGCAAAGCCGTATCGCGATTCGCGCCTTTTGCCAGACGTATGAACAGCACGCCCCCTGGGGCTTGCCCGCAGACTCACTCATCTGGTTCACAGTGGCGGAGTTGCTCGTGAAGCATTTGCGAAAATATATTCGCCTGTCAAAGAAACGTCGTGCAGAGAAGGTTATTCAAATACTAAATCTCGCCGGCGACGTTCTCGATGGGCGGGTGGTCTTGCTCTAAGCCAGGAGCGATTTAAATATCGTAGCGCAAGCCCTAAAGGGAGCGGTCATGTGCTTTTCTAACAGAAGGACTTTCTTATGAGTGGTATTTGCGGTGTCGTGGGAAAGCCTGCAGACAACTTGGCGGAAGTTTTGGGATCCATGCTAAAACGCATCAGGCACCGTGGCCCGGATGGTACAATTGATTATGTTGACGAAGCAACCGGGACAGCCATCGGTTATTCTCACCTGGCCCTCAACTCAGTCACCGCGAACTCCGAATGGGCCTTTTCTGATTCCGCAAATATATGTGTCGCCATTGATGGCTGTGCAACAGGCCTGACCGAAAATGACGTTCTGAATGGTGCCACGCCAACAGACGGCCACGGAAATCAAACGGTGAGACGCCTCATCGCAGCATACAAGAGGTATGGTCACGATTTCCTGTCGCAGTTAGATGGCCCGTTCAGTGCCGTTCTGCTGGACAAGAATACGAACCAGCTCTTTCTGTCAAGAGACAAACTCGGTGAGAAATCATTATACTACTATCTGGCTCCTGGCGACCAACACCTGATTTTTGGGTCAGAGATCAAAGCCATTTTGTCTCATCCGGACGTACAGCCAACTCTTGATCGGGAGAGCTTATCCCTGCATCTGGCTTTCGGCTACGTCCCCGGCCCCAAAACGCTTTTCAAGAACATCTACAAACTTTTGCCGGGAGAATCTTTTCAGGTGCGCAACGGTGCTGAACCGGAGAAAAAAAGGTACTGGACGTTGCCTGCCATCACCGATACCGTGCTGGACAAAGCGACCTGCCAGAAGACCTTGAAGGAGCTTTTCATGCAAGGGCTTGAGCGCTACGTGGACGGCTGCGACGTGATCGGCGTCTTCCTGAGCGGGGGCATCGATTCCAGCATTCTGGTGGCGGCGTTGCGCTCTTTGGGCGTCGATCAGATTTCTACATTCACCATCGGATTCACCCTGGACCCGTCGAGGCCACAAACCGACGATCTGTTCTATGCCAGGCAGGTGGCGCAAAAATTCGGCACGGATCATCATGAAATTGTTGTCGCGCCGGGCCACCAGCCCGGTCCGCGACTTGCCCACGTTATTCGACAATTCGACAATCTGGTCATGACGCCAAATTCTTACAGCAAGTGTCTGCTTGCCGAGGCCGTGGCTGAGGCCGGCGTGAGATTGGTTGTCACGGGTTCGGCGGCTGCGGGCGCGTGTGGCATTCACCGACAATTTTTGAACCACAAGAAGCGCGCCAAATGGCTGCAAAAAACCGAGACCTGTGCCAATGATGAGGAAAAATACTATACGCTGCGCGGACGACTTTTTCCGCTGGAGCAACAAACCCAATTGCTCCGTCAGCCACTGGTCGCCGACAAGCGGGATGTGGTCGCGGCCTTGCACCACTATGTTGCTAACGTAAAAGGCCCTGATTTTTTTAGACGGTTCCTGTTTGCCAATCTCATGATCACGTCCACTGAAAAATCCGTGCGCGTGCTGGACAACGTTGGCTCGATGGCTTCGGTGGAAATGCGCGCTCCTTACCTCGACCGCTCTTTGGTCGAGTTCTCGACCAAATTGCCCAACTCGTTTGACGGCGGCGAAACTCTTGTCAGCTTAAAAACGCTCTTGCAGGACGCCTTCGCAGCAGATTTACCGAAGTCGGTCCTGCAGCGAAAAGTGATTGGCTACCCCAGCTACTACTGGCAGAATGGCGAACTGGCCGAATACCAGGAAAAGCTTTTGGCTCCTGCAGCGATTGCTGAAAATGGCATTTTTGACCAGGCTGCGGTGAGCAACATTCTGCGGGACGAACGCCACTCCGAGGCAAAGTCGGTGGGTAAGCACAGTTGGGCCTTGCTGCAGTTCTCTCTGTGGTACGAGATTTTCATCAAGCAAAATGGTTCATTTGGGAGAGGCTGAAATGCCCTTCTCAGAGATTGGTTTTCCGCGTCAAAGGGTTTTGCGCAGCTGCTCGCTGTCCGGGCGCTTCGGGCAAGCCCTGGTGTCAATTGCAAGGGGCATCAATGCACTCGATTGTTGACAAGGTTATAGCCGACCGCAACTTGCCGCAGCTGCCGATTCTGGTCGATGCGACAGCAATGAAACTTCGCTTTGCAGAATCGCTGCATCAGCAAGCTATTGAGGTACTGAAGTGCGAGATTGAAAAGTGTTACTACCGCCGGTTTCGACACTGCGGCATCCTGTATCGCCTGACCTGCAAGCTGGCAAATGGCATGAAAGAAGATCGCTGGTACTACGGCCAGGGTTTCGAAAAAGCGCGCGCGCACAAAATGTATCACAAGGCCTGCGAGAAGGTAGAGGGCAGAACCAACGCGCTGCGTTTATCCCTGCGCGACGGCATTACGTTCTGGGAATCTCTTGGGCTGGTGCTTTGGCGCTTTCCGGTCGATCCAAAACTGGACACGTTGCCAAGTGTAGCCGACGTTTCCTTCATCTCGACGATGATGGCAAAGAATCACCAACTTCTCCGTGGTGGGCCGACCGGGTCTACCGACGTAACAAAGTCGCCGGTTTCTATTTGCCAAACCAAGTACATGCCAGGCAAGCGCTGCGTCCTGCGGGTTCAGGGCGAGACGGAAGAACCAAAAGGACACAAGCACCGTGTGTCTTTTTTTAGTAAGACCTACAACGATAGGATGAGCCGCTCCCATTTCCAAAATCTGTGCGCTGCGTATGCCAGATCCAAAACGGAAGGCGCAGTCGTCATTCCGCGACCCATTTTGCACTTGGATGGATTCAAAACGTTTTGGCAGGAAGATTGGGAGAGCCATGCTCTCCTGGACGAATTGGAGTGTAGCAATTGGGACGAGGTCTTTCCCGCGATAGCAACGACGCTGGCCGCATTTCATACTGGAAATGGAGAAGGCTTTCGACCGGGTCCGGACGCAGAGGATGTCCTACGGGTTGCCCACGAGGACGGGGGGCAGTTCGTCTTTCTTTTCCCGGAGTGGGCGGGCACGATACGATCCGTTCTGACCGCGCTCGATGACAGCCTTGCGCAATTTCAGAAACATCCATCGCCCCGTGTGCCGATCCATGGTGCCTTCAGGCTCGAGCAAATCATCGCACGGGGTCAACAGATTGCCCTGACCGATTTTGACGCCCTTGCTTGCGGTGATCCGATGTTCGATGTCGCGGAATTTGTGGTCTCACTGCAATTCCTCGCCTTAACCAGAGGAATCCCGCTACGCAAGCTCACAGATGCCGCCAGGCTGTTCTGTAAGATATATTCCGATCTCGTAGCATGGCCTCTTCAAACAAAGGTGCTACGATGGTATATTCTGGCTTTTCTCATCAGCAAAGTGTTTCTTACGGTAAAGGGCTTGGACTTTGTTGCGATGCAGCGCCTTCATACCGACGGCGCCGCCCTGATTCAATTCTGGCTTGAGGCACAATTTTGAGTCCTGCGACTTTGAGCTCTGGAGATAACAACCGATGAAATTAGTTTTCATCAGAACAAAGATTGATAGCACGATTTTCGATGCAGCCGCCCTCGGTAATGGCACACATGAGCCCGACGCTTTTGCCAGGTTGAAAATAAATGCCAAGGCCGGCAGCAGCTCTAAAAACATCATCGCCGGTCTGAAGAGTTTGAGTCTGATCTCGGCAAGTGAAGAGTGGAAGTTTTGGCACGGCACCGAGGTGAAAATTGCGGACCTTGCCGAAACACCGGTCAAATTCTTTCCGATCGACCAGACTCTCGTCTCAAAGTCTCTGGCGGTTTACATTCGTGAACAGGGTGAGCCGGATATCATCTGGGTTGAAGGGCGCGATTTCCCTCCCTACATTCAACAGATTCTTGACTTATGCCCAAACAGTTTCAAGATGATTTACTCAAAGGACTGGCGGCCCTGGAAGATCGCGGGGTTACAACATTACGATTTATGTTTGGTCGATGAAGAGTGGGAACGCCTGAAGGTGACTGCGGCGTTTCCGCATGTAAGCTGCGGCATTTGGGACAAATTGATAGATTATGAAGAGACGTTCCGGCCCTTGTCGTGCCAAAAAATCTACGACCTCTGCTATGTGGCTTATCTCAGAAGCCGAAAGAATCACGAACTCTTGTTTCGCGCCATGGCGGCCTGTGACCGAAAACATCTCTCTTGTGTTTGCGTTGGAGCGGACCGCAGGGGATACCGCCATGAATTGCAAAAGCTGGCAAACGACCTCCAAATCGATGTCCATTTCGTTGGAGAAGTCGCTCAAAGCGCAGTGAATCGCTATATCAATGAATCAAGAATTGGCGTTATGTGCTCGGAGCGAGACGCCGTGCCACGAGCTATTCTTGAGTATATGGCGGCTGATGTGCCGGTGTTGGTGAATGCCGAGTTGCAGGCAGGCAAACGTTATGTGCTGCCGGAAGCAGGACAAGTGCGCAGTCCGGAAGAGTTTCATCTTGGCATCAGGGACATTTTGGCTGATTACGAACGTTATTCGCCGCGTGCCTGCTACTTGGCAAACTATTCCTTCGATAGAGTGATGAAAACGTTCGTGGCGGTACTCGCTGCTGCCGATCGCAAGTTCTGCTGCTGGCGAGACGTGCTCAACGCTACCGGCGGCCAGCAGGAGTACTCTAAATGAATCGGGAACAATTGAAGATAGGTTACATTTCCACCGACTTTGGCGTGCCTATTTACGGCTACAAGGGCGCCTCAATTCATGTGCGCGAAATGGTCGGAGCGTTCGTGAAGGCCGGCCATCAGGTTTCTGTTTTGTCCCCGGCCATCGACCTGACGACGGTCAGCGACGATGGAGCAACTTATCTGCCCGTGCCGGCCGACAGCCGTCACCTGAACTTGTTCGAAGAGTTTCGTAAATTAGATAAACTGTGGGGCAGCAAGTCGCGCACGCGTGAGGAAGTCAGGAACATGCTCTACAATTTGACGCTCTATGACCAGGGCTTGACGCTGCTGTCCGACCGCGACATTGATTTCATTTATGAGCGGTACACGCTTTTCGCGTACGCCGGGATTAAGCTGGCGCGGAGGTTGGGCGTGCCACACGTGTTGGAAGTGAACGCGCCTCTCGCTTACGAGCAGGAAAAAATGCGAGGCCTGGAAATGAAAAACCTTGCCCAGAAAATGGAAGCCGAGATTTTTCGTCAAACAGACAAGGCGATCGTGGTCTCCAATCATCTGAAGAATATTGTTAAGGCTCAGGGCGTGCCGGAGCAAAGGCTTGACGTCTTGCCAAATTCGGTCGACCCGGCGCGTTTCACGCCTGGACAGCACGGCGCTGCCGTACGGGCACAACTAGGTTTGGGCACCAAATGCGTCATCGGCTTCGTTGGCAGTTTGAAGCCCTGGCATGGCACCGAGACACTTCTGGAGGCTTTTCACGCACTGGTAATGCGGGAAAAGAATGCCCATTTGCTTCTCGTAGGTGATGGGCCCTGTCGTTCGCAACTGCAAGAATCGGTGCAAGCCTACCAATTGCAGGACGCCGTAACCTTCAGCGGCAAGGTTGCCTATCCGGATATCCCAAGATATATTGACGCGATGGACATTGCAGTGGCGCCCTACATACCCAATGAGAATTTCTACTATTCGCCTATCAAAATATTTGAGTACATGGCAATGGGTAAGCCGACTATCGCCGGTCGAATCGGGCAAGTGGGTGAGATCATAAAAGACGGCGAGACGGGCGTGCTTTATGAACCGGGCCGAATTGCGGAGCTGACCGAGGTGCTCAAGAAAATGGTGTGTGACCCGGCCGCACGCGAAGAAATCGGCAAGCAGGCCCGCCAGTGGGTCGTGCGAGAAAGGACATGGGATCAAAATGCCAAGCACGTCATCGACGCGGTGGCGGGGTTGGCTCAAACGGTCGAGTCGGAATAGTGGTCGCGATGGGACAAAACTGTATTCTTCACCTTCTGTCAAATGCACAGCCGCTGAAGTCACCCTATGAAAAGCACTAAGGTTTGTCTCGTAACCGGCCAATACCCGCCACAACTCGGCGGTGTGGGTAATTCCGCCTACCGCGTAACCAATCTACTCGCCGACTCAGGGTTGGCAGTGCACGTGGTGGCTTTTCAGAAGTGGGGAGAACCGGTGGCTTTCGATGAATGCGTTGCAACCACGGACGAAAAAGGTGTTCTGGTTCACCGTGTTAAGGTTTTCTATGCCGATCGCCGGTTGGACAAATCACTTACGGAGAGCGAAATTCTCACGCGCTATAATCGGGAGATGTTTCAAGCTCTGGATACTTTTCAGAGGCGTTACCGCTACGACCTGCTGCATGCCTTTTTTCTTTATCCGGCTGGCTATATCGCCGGTCTCGTGGCGAAATTGCATTCGGTAAGAAGCGTGGCTTCGATTCGGGGCAACAATGTTGGGAAGTACGCTTTTGACCCGTTGCGGCTCCCGTTTATCAGTAGTGCCCTTCAGAACGCTGACTTCGTAACCTCGGTTGCCACAAACCTGATCGAACAAGCAGACCGAACGATTACGCCGATTAAAGATAAAGCGCAAACGATTTTGAACTCAATCGACGCTGTGCGCCTGCAAGTCCGCAGCACACCGAAATTGCCTTTGCAAGGCTTTGTGATCGGAACGTCCGGATTGTTTCGCTATAAGAAGGGTTTGTATTATTTGATCAAAGCGTTGGCTAGCCTAAAAGACCGTTTTGACTTCACACTGCTTCTCCTGGGTGATTTTTTCAAGCCCGAAGATAAGCCAACCCATATGCAATTCATCGCCGATCATGGGCTTGACAAACGGACGGTCATTACCGGCAAAATTGCCAATGATGCCATGGCGGATCACTTGCAGTTGTTTGATTTATTGGTTTTCCCTTCTCTCTACTCTGAGGGATGCCCGTTGTCAATGCTGGAGGGCATGGCGCTATCCAAACCGGTCATCGCCAGTGCGACGGGGGCGATTCCGGAAATTATTCAGGACCGTGAAAACGGCCTTCTGGTCGATCCTGGCTCATCCGAACAAATCGCTGCTGCGATCGTTGAACTGCTTGAAGATACGGATCTTAGGCGCGCTCTGGCGGCCCGGGCCGGCGAAACGGTAGCGCGCATGACGCCAGAGTTTGAGAGACGTTGCTGGTTGGATGTTTATGAAAAGCTGGGGGTTCCAGTGCGTGAAAAAGCCTAGCCTGAGTAATTCATGAGTTTAACCACTGAGCCACAGAGGACACAGAGAAATAGTAGCTTAGACAAGCTGACTTACAAAATAGATTTTCGGCAAGAAAAATGTCATGTTAGACTAATTTCTTTAAGAATAAGATTCTGTTCTCTCAGTGTCTCTGTGGTCATGAATTTTATAGGCTAGTTTTACAAGCGACGAAAAATGATGCGTTTCCCGAAAATACCGGGTCGAGATTTGCGACTCATACTGATTTTCATCGGACTTGTTTTCGTTCCGATCCTGGTCCTGGGCTATTTCAGCTGGCACGCCATCCAAAATGAGAAACAGTTGTCCGCGGAAAAACTGAGTCAAAGTTATCGTCAGTTTGCGAAGCTGGCGGGCAAAGAAATTGACGCAGAACTGACTCAGGTCGCCGAGAAATGGACAGCGGCCGTCGACACGCTGCTGAGACCCTCACATCCGACATTGCGGGCGGGAGATGTAGCGTCTCTGGAGAGACGCGTGCCCCTGATCTCTACCGCCTTTTTGCTGGCGGCCCCCGGCAATGTTATCTACCCAAAGGGTATCGACATAACGTCACCCCTTGCGGGACCGCGCCCTTTCAGAAATAGCTCGTATGTCCTTGAATACAGCATTTTTGAGCAACTTAAGAATGAGGGCGAAGAGCTCGAGTATCACGCATACCGCCTGGATCAAGCCCTTGTCAAATATGAGAAAATTCAGGCTCGTGTCACCAATCCGCAACTGCTGGCCATGGCCCAAAGTTACATCGGCCGCGTCCTGAAGAAGCAAGGCGACTGGCGTGAAGCCCTATCGGTCTTCCAAAAGCTGCTCAGAGATTATCCGGAAATGCGAGATAACAACAATATGTATTTGAGGTTTCTCGCGCAGTACCAAATGGCGGTTTGCCTTGAAAGTTTGTCGCAAGATGAAAAGGCCGCACAGCAGCTCTTGCAGTTGAACCGTGATCTCCTGGCGAGAAGTGACGCCATCAACGCCACGCAATATTCGTTTTTCTTAGAGAATTTGCAAAATTTGGCAAACAGGCTACTGGTTTCCCCTGATGTTCCTGTGACAGTTGCGCAGCAGTACCAACAACAATTTGTTGCACTTGGCGAACAGGGCAAAAAACGCCTGAGTCAGAAATACTTTCTCCAGTTGCTTGAAGGGAAACTTGGCAAGATGGTACTCGCCCGCAAGTTCAACAAACCAAAATTCTATTACGTTTCAGACAGAACGGATAAGGCACCCTATCTGCTGGTCTATCGCCCTTTGCCGGATCGGCAAGGAATCTATACCGAGGGCATGCTCGGGCTTCAAATTGATTTGGAAAGACTCGGGGACAGACTCTTTCCCCGTATTTTAGATCAATTGAAGTTCAGCGATCAGGTCGACCTGGCAATTTTAGACGAGAGGAATCAATATCTTTTCGGCACGGCAACGAACATGGAAGAGCCTATTGCAAAGCAGAACATTGCACCGCCATTTGATTTCTGGCAAATTGCGATCTCATTGAATGACAAGGAGGCGAATCTGCAATTGGGTGCGGGTGCTGCCTGGCGAGCCTGGCTGACGGTCGCGCTTTTGGGCAGCATTCTCATCGGCGTCTTTGTCTTCGTACGCAAGGCTCGGCGCGAATCGCGACTCTCAATGATGAAATCAGACTTTGTTTCAAGTGTTTCTCATGAGCTTCGCACACCCTTGACCTCAATTAGTATGCTGGCTGAATTGCTCGAAATGCAATTGTCTGACAAACCGACGCTCGACCTCGGCAAAGAATCCGGCAAATCGCATCAGTATCTCAGGATAATTCGTCGTGAATGCAACCGTTTGAATCGACTGATTCAGAATGTTCTTGATTTTTCGAGAATGGAAAAGGGACTTAATGAGTATCGATTTGAGGCGCTTGAGCTGGGTGAGGTGCTGCATGGGGCAGTCGAAACCTCGCTCCCCTATATTCAGGGGCAAGGCTTTGAGTTGACCACCGATATACCGCCAGAGCTGCCCCTTGTACTTGTCGATTCTGATGCGATTTCACAACTTCTATTGAATCTTTTTAGCAATGCAATCAAGTACAGTGAGGATAGCAAAGAGATACTCATTCGAGCACGCAGTATGGAGAAAGAGGTGGCTATCGATGTGATTGACCACGGGATTGGGCTGGCGGCTTCTGAAATTCCAAAGATCTTCGGCGAATTTTACCGAGTTGACCAGCGTCTCAACGCCCGCAAGCAAGGTGGATTGGGCTTGGGACTGACCCTGGTGCGTGACATTGTCGCTGCTCACAAGGGTGACATCCAGGTTGAAAGTATCCCTGGCGATGGGTCAACCTTTACTATCCTGCTACCCATATGTTCGGGGACAAACGGCAGTGCCTGTGCCGAATCGACCAAAGTCAGCAACCCTACAGAGGACACGATTTGAGTCCCGCTGCTGACAACAAAAATGTACCAGCGGCCAACCCACCTGGCGGCCCTGCCCGCATTCTGATCGTTGAAGATGATGCTACGCTTGTGCTCGGGTTGCAGGACGCTCTTCAGGGCGCCGGTTACCAGACCTACACCGCACGCACCGGCACCGACGGCCTCAGGCTGGCAGGTGAATGCGACCCTGATTTGATTTTGCTGGACGTCATGCTGCCAGGGATGAGCGGTTTTGAACTGTGTAAGCGGCTGCGCGACCAGGGCAACAAAACACATGTCATCATGTTGACCTCAAAAGCAGAAGAAAATGACAAAGTCCTGGGACTTGAACTGGGGGCAGACGACTACGTCACAAAACCTTTTGGTGTTCGTGAACTTCTGGCGCGGGTGGCGGCACACTTGCGCAGGCAAGAAAGGGCCAGTGTGATATCGGAACTGCCCGAAAAATATCGTCTGAACGACGTGGAAATCGACTTTCGACGACACGAGGTTACCCGGGCGGGTGAACGCCAACAGCTAACGCATCGCGAGTTCGAATTGCTGGAATACTTCGTCCGGCATCCCGGCGAACTCCTGACGCGAGACCGCTTGCTCGACGAAATTTGGGGCTACGACGCCTACCCGACAACACGGACGGTTGATAATCATGTTTTGCGATTGCGAAAGCACATTGAGCCGAACCCGGAAAAGCCCTCCTACATCAAGACTGTGCACGGCATGGGCTACCTTTTTGAGGCCGGTTGATTTGAGTGACACTCATAATCTGTCGTTCCTGCAGCGCTTTATTGCCGGCGAGGCAAGTTGAGTGGATAAAATCGGAATCGAAATGCACGGCGTTCGTCTTAACTTTCAGGCGAACAAAGCCAGCCTCCTTTCTCACGCGACGGAGCACTTCAAGGGACTCGCGCATTCTGCATTCGAGAATCCGTCTATCACGGTCAATTGCAACTGGATAAATGGGCCATGGGATCCGGAAGAACAGCCCTTTATCAAGACTGACCAGCCGTTGCGGGTGTTAGGAAAGAGAATGCTGGGCAGAAAAGACGAACTAGTTTGGGTCAATACGCTGCGCGTAACGGGCTTGCAATACCATTTCAGGAAATCCGGCAACCAGTTCATTTTTGATGTGGCCTACCACTTTGACCCGTCAAAACGAAAATTGGCCAAGCTGCCAAATTATGAATCCAAGAAATATTTCAGCCTGATGAGTGAGCTTATCTATTATCCGATGATTTGGTATCTGGAACGCACTCGCGGCTGGACCATCCTGCACGCCTCCGCCCTTGACACGGGTACGGGTGCGATCGCTATCGGAGGATTAGGGGGCGTCGGCAAGACCACCACCAGCGTTGCGCTCATGCAAGCATGCCGCATGAAACTCATCTCGGAGAATCTCATTTTTACGGACGGAGACTTCATCTACCCGTGTTATGAGCCGATTCGCCTCGACCCTGAGAGTTTGGAACTACTGCAACGGACCGATGGCCTGGTAAGTATGGATTTCCCATCCGGGCTCAAACCAAAGTCGCTTTTCCTGCTCGACGCATTGACGACTCCCTGCAAGGTACCGCCGAAGCTGATATTCTTGCCGCAATTTTCGCCAAAGCGGTATGTTGCCAGACTCGAGGCTGAATCAGCCTTTGAGAAAATTGCCGCCATGAACAGGTTGACCCGTGAATTGGACGACTACTACTGGTTTGCCGCAGCGTTGGACATGCAATGGCCGAAACCCGGCTTGACCCAGGCACGGCTCGACGCATTGCGGACATTTGTTGAAGAGGCCGATTGCTATGAACTAGGAATCGATCGCACGTTGGGAGTCTCCGCGGTGGTGCAGGATATTGTCGGGCAATTGCACGATTCGTGAAAGGAAACGTTCTTTCGATAGGAGAACCAGCTGAAACTAACCAGGTAAGCCTTTTTTGAGGAGTGTCCACCCGGAGCCACTAATTTTGTCATCCCCGAATGTTCCTATCGGGGATCCATGCTCACAATAACGGTAGCCCGATACGCTGCCCCGGCAAGTTCTTGAGGCAGGGATTTCGAGAATTACAACTTAAAGCAGAGATCCTGATGGGCACTGAGAAGGATAGCGACAAAATGACATCTGCTATAAAAATGCATGGAACAAACAGCGCTCTGCCGATTAGGTTTTTCTTAACCGCCGACATGCTGCCGGACGAAAAAACAAAAGCGCAGTTACTCAATCTTGCGACATCGAAGGAGCTGCGCCACTATGTTGCTGTCTTACCTGACATTCACCACAAGAGTCGGAATTTGAGCCCGACAGGATCAGTCGTCGTCTCGAAAGAACATATTCTCCCTCGGGCAATAGACAACGGCATCAATTGCGGCATGCGGATAATGTCGACAGACATCCAAATCAGCGATTAACGGCGGCATGCATAGATGCACTTTTCGACGAACTGAAACGCCGGATTCCTGTGAAACGACATGCTGAAAAAGTCGTCGATGATGCTGAGCTTGCAACGATCCTGGCAGACTCGGGTGAATGGGCACGAAGAAAATATGGTTTAAGCGATACGGAGATAGACTGCATCGAAGATAGAGGGAGAATGCCTGTCTCATCGTCACCAATGGAATCGATGGACTGTATCCCTGAGAAAGCATGGAAAAAAGGCCACCGGACGCTTGGGACCCTCGGTGCAGGCAACCACTTCCTGGAACTTCAAGAAGTGGCCGATATCATCGATGCAAAGACTGCTGCTTTGTTAGGATTGCGCACCGGGCAGGCTTTTTTTATGCTGCACACCGGGTCCCGCGGTCTTGGTAAGAAAGTGATGACGAGCTATTTGGAGCACCTAAACGAAAACGTCGCGCCCGCAAAATCAGCAGGTAGTGTTTGGGGGGTCTTAGCCGACTCGGAAGATGGCCGCCGTTATGTTAAGGCGATTTCCGCCGCTTCAAACTTTGGATTCGCTAACCGTATCGCGATCACCGAAGAACTGAGAGCAGCGTTTCGTTCCGCAGTGGCCGATAACTCAGTACGGCTACCGCTCCTATATGATTGTGCCCATGTGAGCATCAAGCGTGAAACCTGGCGTGGCGAAACGTTGTGGATACATCGACACGGTGCAAGTCGCGCCCTCCCACCATCCTGCAGCGAGGCTCATCCCATTTTTTCTGCAACAGGGCAGCCTGTTCCGGTGCCAGGGTCAATGGGTCATGATTCCTATGTTTGCGTTGCCGCAGAGGGGGCCGCCGCCGCCTTTTGTTCAGTAAATCACGGTGCCGGGCGAGTACTGGACAAGCCGGAGGCGACGGCGAAATTCACTGAAGTTCAAGTCGAACATGAGATGCGAGAAAAGAAAACTCGACTTTACCGGTATGGTACGGATAATATCACCGAGCAGGCCCCTGGGGCCTTCAAAGATATTTCAAAAGTTATTGCGGCCATGTCGGCGTTGCGCCTGGCTCGCCCCGTGGCAAGGCTGCGCCCGGTGGCCGTCCTCAAAGGCTAAAACACCCGGATTCACCCTACCTTTCCCATCGTTTTTTTCGCCACCGCCACCATTTTACATGGATTTTACAAAATCATGACAGGGCGATGACAACCCAAGGCCTCGATGCCCATATATTATGCCAGCCACGAAACTCATTTTCAGGGAGATTTGTCATGAGAAAAAACAAATTCGTCATAACGGTTCTGCTTGGCGCTGCGATGTTCATCCTCACTTCGCCGGGATTTGGTCAGCACCGAAAGGGTCGCATGCAAACGCCCGAAATTCTTGCCATGGCTAAAGTAGGTCAATGGATCAAGATTGAAGGCATCGTTCAAAAAGATGGTTCTGTCTTCTGTCATGAAGTCGAATTTCTGACAGGCGATTTTCTTGACGACGATTGGGAGTTCACCGGTATCGTTCAAAAAGTCGACCTGAAAGAAAACGTCTTTTTTGTGGTGCGCCGACCCGTCAAACCTGGTAAAGAGGTGGAATACGATTCCAAGAAAAGCAAATTTGATTCGTTCGACGATGTTAAGCCGGGAATGCTGGTCGACTTGGAGGGAACGTATCTGAAAGATGGCACCTTTCTGGCCAAGGAAATAGAAAACGAGTCGGAAAAACTGACTATCGAGCCCGAACTCAAAGATGAGGTGCAGATGCTGGGGCGAATTGGAAACGTCGACGCCAGGCAGCAGCATATAATCGTTATGGGCGTTCCGTTTAAACTGACCGAAAGAACTAAAGGTAAATCCGTTATCAAATAGTCAGTTCCGCAAGTTTACGGTAAACGGGAAATTTTACTATGATCCAGAGTGCTTTTCCGAGGAGTGTCCGGCTCACGTGCCTGTTCTTAGGCTGTTTTTCCATCGGCTGGAGCCTGAATCCTGGTTGGCTGGTTGCTCAGGAGCCGCCGGCAGGAGCTGCGAGCAGTCAGTATTCACCTCTCAAAGAGAGTGAGATTGAGGAAGTGCTGCGGCAGCCTCTCGCTATCACGGATTGCATTCGAATCGCACTGGCGACCAATTTTTCTCTTAAGGTGGCGAGAGCGGAGTTGTCCAAGGCCGAAGCCACGCAGTGGGGCGCAGCGAACATCTTCCATCCGACTTTCGCTATTATTGGAAATAAAGAGAAAACGATCGAGAAAAGGCCGGCGACTACAGACCCAAACGAACGGACCCGGCTCACCTTCAGAAATCAATCCGTGGTTGGCACGGTAACTCAAATGTTACCGACCGGCACCTTATTCGAGGTAGCAGGTGATTTGAGTCGCGATACCAATGCCCCTGATAAGTTTTCAGTTCCACCAACTACTCAGCGCAATCGTCAAGTTGTGGCGACGGTGACTCAACCATTGCTACGTAATGCCTGGCCCAATATTACGAGAAGTCCTCTCAGGACAGCTGCCTATGACAGACAAATGCAGGGCCATCAGGTTACAGATGACAAGCTGCAGACGATATTTCAGGTGAAACAGGCGTTCTATGATGTCTTGTTGCAACGGGACTTGATGCGTGTGAATCAGGAAGCCATTGTTCGCGACTCATCTTTGGTGGACGCATCCCGGGCCAAATTAGATGCTGAGATAGCGACGCGTCGGGATATTCTGAGCGCGGAGATTCAACTTGCAGACGACAGAACGAAGCTTATCAAGAGTCAGTCTGACTACCAGTTGTCCCTCGATCGGCTGAAACAAGTCATGGGCGTTCCGATTGACCTGGAAATTGATATCGCGGACATTGAAATGGCCTACTCAGAAAAACCGCTTGATGACACTTTTCTCATCCAGCGGGCCAAGGATTACAACCCTCTCATCGAGCGGGCCAGAACCTCTATTAGACGCACTGAATTGCAAGCGTCTGTCGCGCGAAATGCCAGTCTTCCGCAGTTGGACCTTAGTTTGTCATACACCGGCAATATCAAAACCGAACCAGACGATAACGATCCCACACTTGATTTCGAAGTGCGGAATTCAGGTTGGCAGGCCAGTTTTGAACTAAGTTACCCCCTGTTGAATCGGGATGCCCGCAGTAAGCGACAAATTGCGCAGCTCGCGGTTTCGCAGGAACGGGATAGATTGGCGGAACTTGAACGACAGATTACAGTTGACATCCGCAATGTCATTCGTGGTACGCGCAGCAGCGTCCAGGAAATCAAGAGCTTACAGCGTTCCATCGATGCCGCCCAGGAAAAAGTCGATTTCGCAAACACGATGTTTAACCTTGGACGCGCCTCAAACCTCGACATTACCGACGCGCAAGAGGCTCTGTTGAAAGCTCAAACGCAATTCATCCAAAAACTGGTAGACTATAACGTGCAGCTTGCGTTACTTGAAAGCCTGACGGATCAAGTTATTGTTCCGTAGGCTGGACACATCCTCTCAACGCACCTTCTTAAGGTGAGGTTAGCAAAATGAACGAAGGCACCTCTTCAAAGAAAACCTGGACCGAGAACCTGATAGGTATGAAACGCCGCAACGCCGTCCTGTTGGGCGGTGGTATTCTGATTGGCATTCTCTTTCTAGGCGGCAAACTATTCGTCGATGAAAACGACGATGCTCGCATTCCCACAGTCCGGGCCAAGAAAGGCAAGGTTAGTATCAAGATAACGGAAATTGGTGAATTACGCGCCCAAGATCAGGTGACTATCAGCGCGATCAATGACAAGCAGATCATATGGCTGGCGCCAGAGGGCAAGTGGGTTGAGAAAGGAGATACCTTGGTCATCCTTGAGTCTGAGAAATACGTGCTCTCGCGTGGAGAAGCACAATCCTCCGTACTTGTGGCGCGGGCTGACTTGAGAAAAGCCGAAAGCGACCTGGAAGCACAGCAAGCCAAAGAAGAAGCGGCCCGCAAGAAATACGAATCTTTGCCCGAGCTTGCCAAAAAAGGCTTTGTCACGGGTGGCGAAGTGGAACAGGCCCGCCTGGCTTATATTGAGTTGAAATCTAAAACCAAATCATTCCAGGCTGGCGTTGATGCGGCCAGGGCAAATGTGCAAAGAGCCCGCAGAGGTTTAGCGCAGCAAGAAAGAAAATTACGTGAAGGCGTTCAGCTAGCACCTAAGGCCGGTCTGGTTGTCTACGCCAATATTGGAGAAGGAGTCGCGGCGAAGAAGATCGAAGTCGGCATGGTGCCATTCGAAGGCATGGATCTTATGTATTTGCCAGATGTTTCCAACATGCTGGTGGATGGCGAGATCAGCGAAGTTGATTTGTCGCGCGTCAGCGTCGGGTTGCCGGTCGAAATTGAGCTCGATGCCTATCCGGACATGCCGTTTCATGGTGAGGTTGCAACGATTGGTGATTTGGCCAAGCGTAAAATCAGTAAGATTACTGGCCATGCTACCGGTGCGAAGGTATTTGACGTGGTCGTCAGGGTGGTAGGACGAGATGAAAGACTCAAACCCGGCTTGACGGCAACAATCGATATTATCGTAAACGAATATGAGAATAGTGTTTATGTGCCGCTTGAAACCATATTCTTGAACGAACTGGAAGAAACAGTGGTTTATGTGCGAAAAAGACATGCGATCGAAATGAAACCGGTCGTCGTTGCTGACAGCAATGACCGGGTGGCAGTTATTCGTGATGGGTTAGAGGAAGGGGAAGAACTCTTGCTCGCCCGTCCAAAGCACACTTAAAGGGTCAATACGTGGCATTAGTTCAAGTTCGAGACCTGAGACGTTCCTATTATATGGGTCAAACCGAAGTCCAGGCTCTGCGAGGGGTCACTATGGAAATCGGCCGGGGTGAATTTGTCGCCATTATGGGGCCCTCAGGGTCCGGCAAGTCGACGTTGATGCATCTTCTGGGCTGCCTGGATCGCCCGACGGCCGGTGAATACATCATTGGCGGAACAGCCATCGCAGGCCTTTCGGATGAAGAGCTTTCCAGACTTCGCAACCGCAAGGTAGGCTTTGTTTTTCAAGCCTTCAACTTGATTCCTCAGCTCACCATCCTGGAAAATGTTGAAATTCCGCTGGTTTATATGGGCGTGTCAAGAAGCAAGCGGCGCGAATTGAGTCTCGAGATGTTGCAGCGGGTCAAACTGGGCCACCGTCCTGAGCATCGTCCGACAGAATTATCGGGTGGCGAGAACCAGCGCGCCGCCATCGCACGGGCCTTCGTCACCAATCCAGACATCATTTTGGCTGATGAACCGACGGGCAATCTGGACTCCAAGACAGGGCGTGAAATTATGGTAATCTTGCGCGATTTGAACGAACAAGGGAAAACCATCATTCTGGTCACGCATGAAAATGACAAAGCCCAGTGGGCCGATCGTATCGTCCAGATGCAAGATGGCAAGATCGTTCGGGAAATATCTGGTGCAAAGAAGGATTACGTAAGGTATGTAATGCGTGACCAGCCGCCAACAGGGCGATGAATTTCCGCGGCTGCCCAGAGCTTATTCTGAATAGCAACTCATTTACATATGACCGTAGATAAGCAGGCACATGGAATTTTCTGAAAATCTTCGTACGGGTCTCAAGAGCGTCGCGGTTCACAAGTTACGCTCATTCTTAACCACCCTAGGCGTAATTTTTGGCGTCGGCGCCGTGATCGCTATGCTGTCCATCGGCGAAGGAGCAAAACGCACTGCGATTGAGCAGATTAAGCTTCTGGGCACGAACAATATTCGCATCAAACGAGTAACGCTAAGCGGCGAGCAAGCGGAGGAAGCAGAGCAGAAGCAATCGATGGGACTGCGGAATTACGATTGTGATCTTCTGAAAGCGAACTTGCCTAATGTAACGGGCGTCACTCCTTTGAAATTTATTGACGCGTTTGTGATGCGACAAGATAACGAATCAAGCGGCCGCGTGGTGGGAACTTCTCCGGACTATGAGACGATTACGAACTTCGGCACTGAGGATGGGCGCTTCATCTCCTCCCTGGATGTACGGGATGCCAAGAAAGTTTGTGTCATCGGTTCCGAAGTGAAGGATGAATTGTTTGGGTATCTGAACCCGATCGGCAGGCGTATCCGAATTACTGACACCTGGTTCACCGTCGTTGGTGTCATGGAATCGAAAACGATTCGTGAAAACAAAACCTCCATCATCAAACTCCGAAACATCAACAAAGACATCTATATCCCCATATCAACCGCTTTGAAACGCTTTACAGACGAGGATAACCCTGATGCCGTGGAAGAAATCGCGATCCAGGTCAAGCGAGACGATGAAGTTGTGCTGACGTCAGAAATCGTAGACCGTGTGCTGAGTCGAATTCATAATGGCGTGCCGGATTATGAAATTATCGTACCGGCTGAGCTTCTGGCCCAAAGTCAAAAAACGCAACAAGTTTTCAACATTGTGATGGGGTCTATTGCGGCACTCTCGCTTTTGGTTGGCGGAATTGGCATCATGAACATCATGTTGGCGACGGTGACCGAACGCACTAAGGAAATCGGCATTCGCCGCGCGACCGGCGCGACCGAACGTGACATTCTTTCGCAATTCCTGAATGAAACGGTGCTCATCAGTGTGACCGGTGGCATCATCGGCATCATCATCGGTGCCGCTATGGCCAAGGGTATCAACCTTTACGCGGGCTGGGATACGTTTATTTCTCTCCTGAGCGTCATCATAGCATTCGGCATTTCTGCCATGGTCGGAATCGTCTTTGGAATTTATCCCGCCCGGCAGGCAGCCCGCATGGATCCAATCGCTGCGCTTCGGTTTGAATAGAAAACTATTCGTCTCTATTTCTTCCTAGCGGTTCTTCTTTCCTTTTGCGGCGTCCTCCAGTTCATCCCACCGCATGTCATCGGGTATTTTGAGTTGCCATAAATCACGAAACTTCGCGCTAACGTTGGCATCCCCGCCGTAGAGGATGAGGCTTTTTTGCTTTGGGTCATAGATGGCGCCGTGATCGAGTCTGGGCTCCGGACCGGGTGTGATGTTGAGCCAGACATCATTCGAAAGGTCGAAAGCCCAAACATCGTTTAAGTAGCCCTTCTCGCCAAAGCCACCCATAATAATAAACCAGTTTCGCGCCTTGTCATGAACACCAACGGCGTGTCGGCGGCGTGGTGGAGAAGAATTCTTGGCCTTGATACGTTGCCAGCTCTGAGAGTCGAAGCGGTAGGCCCAGGTATCTCCGAAGTAGATCTTCTCAAGCGGATCCCAGCCACCATAGAGGACCATTCTATTTCTTAGGCTATCGAACACAGCGGTGTGGTCACTTCTTTCTCCCGGACGTTTTCTGCCCCCGGTCAACTGTTGCCAATGCTCGAAGTCCTGTGATTTCGGATTGAGACCGAAGCTCCACAAATCTGAGTCCAGTGTGTGGTTGTCGTGCCCACCCCAAACGATCATGCGCTTGCCCCGACTATCATAAACCGCCACGTGGTCTTCGCGGGCAGGCGTCTCCGGCGAGGTTAGATTGTGCCATCTGTTGCTGGCGAGATCCAGCGCATAGAGATTATTCCACGTGCGTCCGTCTTCACCACCAAAAAGGATGAGCCGGTTGCCATTGGGGTCATATATGAGAGAATGGTCCTCAGTCGCGGGCGGCTTGTCGCCGGTTGTCTCGACAAGTCTCCAGCGTTGGGCTGACAGATTCAGAGCCCATACCTCGTCGATGTTTTCGTTTTGGTCATTCTTTCCGCCAAAGAGAATTGCGCGATGCAGCACCGGATCGTAAACCATCGCAAAATCTTCACCGGCTGAGGGCCATCCGTAAGACAGATTTTCTGCGGGCGTCTCGTCGATCCAACGGCTAAGTTGCCTTCCATTGGTCACAGGGGGCTGCTCACCGGGCGCTAGTGTCTTGTGCGAACTGGCGCAGCCCAGGAGGAGCAGTACCGGGAGGACGCACCCTAGGATATGCTTTGCTTTGTTATACACGTTGATTGCCTCAGATGAGAGTCCTGGTCCAACTCGAGAATGATACATATATTATTAATCAAAGCCGTTCTGATTGTCAAGAAAATAGCGCGTGCTACCCACGACCGGCCCGGGCTTGAAGCCCTGAACATGAAACGGTGGAACCCGGCAGCGTAGTTTGCGGCAGATCAGGGTAAAATATTTCCAACAAAAATTTCTTTCAATACAAAGCGCAAATCTCTATATTGCCTTCGTTTTAGATCAGCAAGTGGGTTCTCCTAAGGGGATGGAACATGAGTGCCAGACGACTCTCATTCTTACTATTCTTTGTTCTGCAGTTAGTCGTTTCCGAAACGAGCTGGGCTCAGAAGCAGCCGGTTTATGCCAGACACGGGATGGTCGTTTCAACGGACAGAATTGCCTCCGCAGTCGGAACAGATATTTTGAAGCAAGGTGGCAATGCTATCGATGCTGCGGTCGCGACGGCATTTGCACTCGCGGGTGTAAATCCTGCCGCAGGCAACATCGGGGGCGGCGGCTTCATGATGATTCGCCTCGCCGACGGTAGCAGCGCAGCCATCGATTACCGCGAAAAAGCGCCCGCCGCAGCCAGTGAAAAGATGTATCTGGATGAAAACGGGCACCTCATTAAGGATCTCAACCATGCGGGTTACCTCGCGGTTGGCGTGCCGGGCACGGTGGCGGGACTGACCCTGGCACTGGAGAAGTTCGGCACCATGCCTCTGTCTGAACTGATAGAACCGGCCATCACCCTGGCGGAAAAGGGCTTTGCCCTGCCCTTTTATATGAGTGAGCATTTCAAAAGGTATGCCGACGATTTCAAGCAATACCCGGCGTCAGCGAAGTTGTTTCTGAAAACTGACTCAACTTTCTACGAACCTGGAGAGCGGTTCATTCAAACGGATCTGGCGGCGACTTTGAAACGAATTGCTCGCAGCGGACGCGATGGATTCTACCGGGGTCGGACCGCCGACCTGGTCGATAAGAATATGCGAATTAACGGCGGGCTTATCACCAAGAAAGACCTG
>Ga0114931_10001784_pt1 | contig 27341 bp, 23 predicted proteins | sample 2SBtaG_FD_89579 | JGI IMG/M metagenome (GOLD analysis project Ga0114931, IMG submission 89579) | Deep subsurface microbial communities from Kolumbo volcano to uncover new lineages of life (NeLLi) - 2SBTROV14_V59a metaG | ecosystem: Environmental > Aquatic > Marine > Volcanic | place: Kolumbo... | reverse complement strand
GTCCTCGGGGAGCACGATGGCGTCGATGGGCTTGTTCAGGTCGGTGTCCGGCTCGAGGTCCGGGTGCGGCCGGTCCGAGAAGAGCATCGTCTTCTCCTGGTCGGGGTGCGGGCGCTTTCGCTCCTCGGGGACGCTCTCGAGGCCGGGCCAGGTGGGCTCCGCGCGTCCGAAGCCCGGGTCGGTGGCCTGGGCGGAGTGGCGGGCCGCGCGCAGCGCCGCGATCTCGGCCTTGAGGCGAACCGGGTTGACGAGCACGGTCGCCTCGTCGTCCGCGGACTCCTCGGAGTGCTCGATCGCGAGATCGGGGGGCAGCTCCGGACGGACGACGGCGAGATCCTCGTCGAGCAGGTCCTCGGCGGGGATGGCCGGTGGCGGCACCTCGACGCCAGCGAGGCCCGCGACCCAGGCACCGAGCGCGCGGCGCTGGGCGACACCGCCGATGGCCCGGCGCTGGGCGAGCAGCTCCCGGCGCGCCGCCTGTACAGTCGGGTAGCGGTGGCCGGGGGTCGGGTCGAGCATCTTGCGCAGGGTGCGCGCGAGGCCAGGCCACGGGGCGGCGAGCGGCTTCAGCCAGGTCTCCACCGAGCCCACACGGGCCTGGCTGGCCGGGTCGCTCGTGCTGAAGGGCGGGCGGCCGGTGAGCGCCGCCGCCAGGAGCGCCCCGAGGGACCACTGGTCGGTCGCCGCAGTGGGCGCGAGTCGCTGGGCCCGCTCGGGGGAAAGCCAGGCCGGGTCGGGGTCGAGCTGCGGCCCCGGTCCGAAGCCCCAGATCCACACGCGTGCGTCGGCTGCGACCCACACCTGGTGCCCGTCGAGGTGCCCGTGCACCAGCCCCCAGTGGTGGGCGTGCTGCACCGACTCGGCGACGTCGACGACCAGGTCGAGCCACGTGGGGACGCCCAGGCCGGTCCGGTCCGCCTCGGGCTCGTGCAGGAGGGTCGCGAGCGAGATGCCGCGGACCCGGGTGATCGCGAGGGCGGAGGTGCCCTCGTAGAAGCCGACCGCGGTGGGCACCCGCCGGTCCTGCAGGGTGCGGAGCCGCTCGAACTCGGCGTGCAGCGCCGCGGTGTCCGGCTCGCCCCCAGGACCCGGGCACTTGATCAACACCTCGGTCGGCTGACGCAGGCCCGCGCGTCGCCCCACGAACCACTCACCGGCCTCGGGGGCGTCGGCCTCCTCCACGATTTCGAAAGGGCCTACGCGGAGCCCGATCCCGGACATCGAGCCAACCTCCGGACCCGCCGACCCTATCACGCGGCGACGGGCGCGCATCCCGGAGCGCGGCGAGCTCAGTCCGTAGCGCGCAGCACGATCCGCACGACGCCCTTGACGTTGGCGCACGGGCCGCCGGGACCCGCGTCGCCGGGGATCAGCAGACGGAAGGGCCCCCCCCGATCTCCGGCGAGCGGCTCGCCGTCCACGGTGTGTAGGAGCAGGCCGGTGTGCAGGGCCTCCACCGGGACCGGTGGGGTCGCGTAGCCATCTGCGGCCACGACCACGACGTCGGCGCCGGTGGTGATCCCGACGCGCTCGAGGAGTGCGGCGACCCGGGCGGCCGCGCCCCGCCGCTCGGGGATCAGGCTCGCGATCTCGGGGACCGGATCGGGGAGCGCCCGCAGTGCCGAGCGATCGACGACCATCCGCGTGCCGTCGGGGCGCACCACCTCGATGCGCTCCGGGTCGACCGCGCGCTCCGATGGGGTGCAGACGGCGGCGTCGAGCCAGCGCGCGGCGGCGTCGAGGGGCTCCGGGTCGTCGGTCGCGACCACCACGTCGACGCGGCTGTCGCGGCGGTAGCCCGAGGGGCGCTCGTGGACGTGGCCGCCAGCCACTTCGAGTAGCCAGGTGCCCTCCAGGGTCTGGAACAGGCCCTTCAGGCGTACCAGCGGGGCGCCCGCCTGGCCGGTGGCGAGGCGCGCGAGGGCGTCGGTGAGCCGATCGCGGTGGAAGACGACCTCGGGGGACCACACGAGGCTCCTGGAGGTCACGCCCTTGTCGCCGTGGTCGTGGTCGTGGTCGTGGATGACGTGCCGCGGCGCCCGGGGGCCGGCGTCGTCGGGCCAGGCGAAGACCTCGTCGGGGAGGCGGCCGTGGGTGGTTCGATGCACCGACAGCGGCGGCGGCCACCGGTCGGCGGCCCAGGCGAGGAACCGGTCCACCTCGTCGTCGGCCGCGAGGTCGACGCGGTTGGCCACCAGGACGTCGGCCGCCTCGACCTGATCGCGCACGACTGGGACGTCCCCGGCCGCTGCCGGGTCGAAGGTGTGCGGATCGACCAGGACGATCACCGGGCCGAGGGCCACGCGGTCCCGGTGGGGTCCGCGGAGCAAGGTGTCGACGAGATCGGCGGGGCGGGCCAGCCCGGTGGGCTCGATGAAGATCCGCTCCAGGGATGGGTCGTCGAGGAGCAGGCCCATCGCCTCGGTGAACCCCTCCGGGGCCGTGCAGCAGATGCACGCGCCGCGCACCTCGCTCAGCGCGACGGTGCCACGGTCACAGACCACCTGCTGGTCGATGGCGGCCTCGCCGAAGTCGTTGACGAGCACCGCGATGCGCTCCCCCTGCCGGCGGTCGATCTGGTCGAGCAGGGCGGTGGTCTTGCCGGTGCCGAGGAAGCCGGAGACGATGTGGACGGGAACGGACATGGGGTGGGCCTATCCCGGCTCTGGGCTCTGGGCTTCGGGCTCCCCGGGAACCAGGCACCCTCAGCCCGAGTCGCTGTCGTCCTTGTCGTGCCGTTGCTGGCGCTCGAGCTTGCGCATGTACTTGTCGGAGCGGATGTCGATGCGCTCGGTGTGGACGCCGGGACGCACGCGGAGGCTCATCGGTCCGAACTGGTAGTGGCCGGCCGGGAGCAGGCCCTCGAAGGAGCCGGTCTCCTTCACTTGCTCGGTCGCGAAGTGCACCGCCGCGGACTGGTGCGGCTCGAAGGGCATGCTCTCGATGGTGAGGCCCACCTTGCCCGGGTCGCCCATGAGGCTCACCGGCCCGTAGTTCTGGTCGATACGGTGGATCCAGTCGTGGTAGGCTTGGTCGTCCTCGACCTCGAGGGCCTTCATCGCGCGGTCGCGCGCGGCGGCGACGTCGCCCCGGTGGGCGGCGGCCTGGGCCCCGTAGTAGTGCTGCTCGGCCGTGAGCGGGATCTCGGTGTCGAGCAACGCCTCGTAGGAGCGCTCCACCCCATCCCACGCGTTGCGGGAGGCGAGGGCGGTCATCTCCTGGCCAATGCGCTCGTACTCGGCCATCTGCGCGTGGTCGTCGTCCTGAGCGAGCGCCGGAGCGGCGAAGAGCAGAGCGAGGAGAAGATAGAGCACGGAGTGCCTCGGCGGGACCGTCACGCGAACGAACCCCAACGTAGCACGAGCGATTCCGCATGCAGAGCGGAACCGCTCGTCATCGGCGCTTCGAGCCGCCGCGTTCCGGCCTCACGCCGAGAGGCGTGCCACCGCGATCTCGTGCTCCTCGCTGATCGCATCCCACTCGGGCGTGTCATCCCGGCACTCGCCGAGTCGCCGCTCGCAGTCCTGCATCGCGGCCTGGGCGGCGGCCTTGTCGACGCCCTCGGGCTCCTCGCACTGGTCGGCGAGGATCGTGACCTGCACGGCGGTGACCTCGGCGAACCCGCGGCCGACCACCCAGCGCTGGGGGCCCTGGGGCGTCGCCAGGGTCACGATCCCCCCGCGCAGCAGCGCGAGGAGTAGCTCGTGCTCGGGCATCACCTGCATCTCGCCCTCCCACGCGGGGAGGCTGACATCGCTCGCCGGCCCGCTGTACACGGTCCGTTCGGGGGTGACGATGTAGACGGTGAGGTCGGCCATTGCGGTGCTCCGATCAGCCTTCGGCGGCCATCTTGCGGGCCTTCTCGACGGCGTCGTCGATGGTCCCGACCATGTAGAAGGCGCCCTCGGGGAGGTCGTCGTGCTTGCCCTCGAGGATCTCCTTGAACCCGCGCACCGTCTCGTCCTTGCTCACGTAGATGCCGGGGAAGCCGGTGAAGGTCTCAGCGACGTGGAATGGCTGGGACAGGAAGCGCTCGAGCTTGCGGGCGCGCTCGACGGTCATCTTGTCCTCGTCGGACAGCTCGTCCATGCCGAGGATCGCGATGATGTCCTGCAGCTCCTTGTAGCGCTGCAGCACCTGCTGGACCTGCCGGGCGACGTCGTAGTGCTCTTCGCCCACGACCTCGGGGTCGAGGATCCGCGAGGTCGAGTCGAGCGGGTCGACGGCCGGGTAGATGCCCTTCTCGGAGATCTTCCGCGAGAGCACCGTGGTGGCGTCGAGGTGGGCGAAGGTGGTGGCCGGCGCCGGGTCGGTGAGGTCGTCGGCGGGCACGTACACGGCCTGGACCGAGGTGATCGACCCCTTGTTGGTCGTGGTGATCCGCTCCTGCATCTCACCCATGTCCGTGGCCAGGGTCGGCTGGTAGCCGACGGCCGAGGGGATGCGGCCGAGGAGCGCGGACACCTCGGAGCCGGCCTGGGTGAACCGGAAGATGTTGTCGATGAACAGGAGCACGTCCTGGCCTTCCTCGTCGCGGAAGTTCTCGGCGACGGTGAGCGCCGAGAGCGCGACGCGGGCACGGGCTCCGGGCGGCTCGTTCATCTGGCCGTAGATCAGCGCGGCCTTGCTCTTCTCGGTGTCGCCCGGGGTGAGGACGCCCGAGTCGGTCATCTCGACCCACAGGTCGTTGCCCTCGCGGGTGCGCTCGCCGACGCCGGCGAACACCGAGAACCCGCCGTGGGCCTTGGCGACGTTGTTGATGAGCTCCATGATCAGCACGGTCTTGCCGACGCCGGCGCCGCCGAACAGGCCGATCTTGCCGCCACGCGCGTAGGGCGCTAGCAGGTCGACGACCTTGATGCCCGTCTCGAACATCTCGACCGCGGTGGACTGCTCGGTGAAGCTCGGCGGCTCGCGGTGGATGGGCGCGCGGGCGTCGGTCTCGATGGGACCGAGCTCGTCGACCGGGTCCCCGATGACGTTCATGATCCGCCCGAGGGTCTGCCGGCCCACCGGCATCGAGATGGGCGCGCCGGTGTTCCGGACCGCCATGCCGCGGCGAAGCCCGTCGGTGGTGTCCATCGCGATGGAGCGGATGGAGTTCACTTCGAGGAGCTACGCGACCTCGAGGACAAGGTTCTCGTCCCGGTCGTCGATGGCGGGGTTCGTGACCCTGAGCGCGGTGAGGATGTCGGGCAGCTGTCCCGGCGGGAACTGCACGTCGACGACGGGACCCATCACCTGCTTGATGCTGCCGTTGGTGTCAGCCATGGTCTTTCGGACTCCGAGAAGGGGTGCCTACAGGGCCTCCGCGCCAGACACGATCTCGATGATCTCCTTCGTGATCGCGGCCTGGCGGGCCCGGTTGTACTGGAGGGTGAGGTTGTCGATGAGGTCGGTGGCGTTGCGCGTCGCGTTGTCCATCGCGGTCAGCTTGGCGGCCTGCTCGCCCGCGTCGGTCTCGAGGAACGCCTGCAGCAGCACCGTGCGCAGGTAGAGCGGGAGGAGCTTGCCGAGGAGGCCCTCGGCGGACGGCTCGTACCGGAGCTCGAGGGCGTCGGACTCCTCGGCACCCTCGGGCAGCGACAGCGGGATCACCCGCATGAAGCGCGTCGTCTGGGTCATCGTGTTCACGAACTCGTTGTAGACGAGCCACGACTGGTCCCACTTCTCCTCGGAGAAGCCCTCGCTCATCGTGGTGGCGAGGTCGCGGACGAGGTCGAGCTTGGGCTCCTTGTCCCAGTGCAGGACGGACTCGCACTCCCAGCCGCGGTTGGTCAGGAAGTCCTTGCCCTTGCGGCCGTAGACCCGGATCTTGATCTCCAGGCCCTCGTCCTTGTTCTTCTGCAGCCAGTCCAGCGTCTTGCGCAGGAGGTTGTTGTTGAAGGGCCCGCACAGGCCCCGGTCGGTGGTGAGGATCGCGACGTAGATCGCCTTGACCTCGTCGCGGTGCTCGAGGAGCGGATCCTCGAAGGAGTCGCCGGCGCGGGCGCCGACGCGCTCGAGGACCCCGACCAGCTTCTCCTGGTAGGGCCGGGCCGACACCGCCCGCTCGGTGGCCTTGCGCAGCTTGGCGCCGGCCACGAGCTTCATGGCGGAGGTGATCTGCCGCGTCTTCTTGACGGAGCCGATCCGGTTCTTGAGGTCCTTGAGGCTGGGCATCAGGCCTTCCAGGTGTTCTTGAACGCGCTGATCTCGTCGAGGAGCCGCTTGCGCAGGCCGTCCTTCTTCAGGGTTCCCTTCTCGAGGATCTCGTCGAAGAGGGCCTGAGCGTTGGCCAGGAAGTGGTTGGTCAGGTCGGTGGTGAACCTGCCGCACTTCTCGACGGGCAGGTCGTCGAGCAGGCCCTCGGTGGCGGCGAGGATCTGCACGATCTGCTGCTCGACCGGGAGGGGGCTGTATTGGCCCTGCTTGAGGATCTCGGTGAGGCGCTCGCCGCGGCGGAGCTGACGCTGGGTGGCCGCGTCGAGGTCGGACGCGAACTGCGAGAAGGCCGCCAGCTCGCGGTACTGCGCGAGGGTGAGTCGCAGCGGACCGGCGACTTCCTTCATGGCCTTGACCTGGGCGGCGCCGCCCACGCGGGACACCGAGAGGCCGACGTTCACCGCCGGGCGCTGGCCAGCGTAGAACAGGTCGGACTCCAGGTAGATCTGGCCGTCGGTGATCGAGATGACGTTGGTGGGGATGTACGCCGAGACGTCGCCCGCCTGGGTCTCGATGATCGGCAGGGCGGTCAGCGAGCCCGCGCCGCGCTCGTCGCTCATCTTCGCCGCGCGCTCGAGCAGCCGGCTGTGGACGTAGAACACGTCGCCCGGGTACGCCTCGCGGCCCGGCGGCCGGCGGAGGAGCAGGGAGAGCTGGCGGTAGGCGACGGCGTGCTTGGACAGGTCGTCGTAGATGCACAGGGCGTGCAGGCCGTTGTCCCGGAAGTACTCGCCCATGGTGACGCCGGTGTAGGGCGCGAGGAACTGCAGGGGCGCCGCGCTCGCCGCCGGGGCGGTGACGACCGTGGTGTACTCCATGGCGCCGAACTTCTTGAGCTTCTCGACGACCTGGGCGACCGTGGACTGCTTCTGGCCGATGGCCACGTAGAAGCAGTGCACCCGCTTGTTCGGGTCGTCCTTGAACACGCGCTGGGCGATGATCGTGTCGATGGCCACCGCGGTCTTGCCCGTCTGGCGGTCGCCGATGATCAGCTCGCGCTGGCCGCGGCCCACCGGGGTCATCGAGTCGATGGCCTTGAGCCCGGTCTGCAGCGGCTCGTGCACCGACTTGCGGGCGACGATGCCGGGCGCCTTCAGCTCGATGACCCGGCGTTCGTTGGTCTGGATGGGGCCGAGGCCGTCGACCGGGTTGCCGAGGCCGTCGACCACCCGGCCCATCAGCTCGGGGCCGACGCCGACCTCGACGATGCGTCCCGTGCGCTTGACCTCGTCGCCCTCGTGGATGTGCTCGTCGGAGCCGAACAGCGCGGCGCCGACGTTGTCCTCCTCGAGGTTCAGCACCATCCCCAGCAGGCCGCCGGGAAACTCGAGCAGCTCGCCGGCGAGGGCGTTCTCGAGCCCGTAGATGCGGGCGATGCCATCGCCCACGGACAGGACGGTGCCCGTCTCGGACACGGTGACCCGGGACTCGTAGTCCTTGATCTGCTGCTTGAGGATCTGGCTGATCTCGTCAGCGCGGATTTGCATGGGGAAGGCTCCTGTGGGCTCAGGCCTGAGCGGGAGTGCGGGTGCTCAACAGGCGCTGCTTGATGTTCTCGATGCGGGTGCGGATCGAGGCGTCGTACACGACGCTCCCGACACGGGCGACGATGCCGCCGATGAGGCGCTCGTCGACCTGGGTCTCGATGATCACGTCCTTGCCGGTGGCCTTCTGGAGCGCCGCGATGACCTCGGTCTCGAGCTGCGGCGTCAGCGGGGCGGCGGTCTGGACGAGGACGCGGACGCGACCGGCGCGCTCGTCGGCGTAGTCGTGGAACACCTGCCCGACCTCGGGAAGCAGCCCGAAGCGGCCCTTGTCGAGCAGGACGAAGAGCAGGTTGCGGGTGAGGTCGCCGACGCCGAGCCGGGGGGCGACCGCCTGCAGGACGCCCAGGCGCTCCTCCCGGGTGAACACCGGGTTGGAGAGCGGAGCGAAGAGCTGGTCGTCGTTGGCGCGGAAGGACGCGAGCGCCTTGTCGAGGTCGGCGCCGACCGCCTCGATGGCACCGGCCTCGTCGGCGAGCTCGATGAAGGCGCGCGCGTAGCGCCGGGCGATGGACCGATCAGCCATGGCGGTTCACTCCGTCGGCCTGCAGGGAGTCGAGGAACTGCCGCGCGAGGCGGCGCTGGTCGTTGGGCTGCACCTGATCGCGCAGGGTCCTCGTGGCGAGCGCGACCGCGAGGTCGACCGCCTCCTGGCGCAGGGCGACCTGGGCGCGGATGACCTCGTCGCGGATGCTCCGCTGGGCGGCCTGCCCGACCCGCTCGGCCTCGGTGTGGGCGCGCTCGATGAGGCGCTCCTCCTCGCGCTTCGCCTCGACCCGGGCGTCGTCGAGCATCTCCTCGAGCTCCTCTTCGAAGCGGGAGATGCGGGTGCCGAGCTCGTCGTGGCGCTGCCGGGCCTCGTCGCGGGCGCGGGCCGCGTCCGTCAGCTCCATGCGGATGTCGTGCTCGCGGCGGCGCAGCTCATCGGTGAGCGGGCGCCGGGCGAGGTAGACGACCACGCCCACGAACAGCAGCAGGTTGAAGGCGTGCCAGGCGAACTTGATCGCCGTGGCGCGATCGAGATGCTCCGGCTTCTCGGCCTCGGCCTCGGTCTCGGCCTGGGTGCCCGTGGCGGCCTCGTGGGCGGAGGCCTCCGTGGTGCCGGACTCGCCGCCGGCGGCGAGCGCCGGGGCGCCGACCGCAAACGAGAGGGCTAGCAGCGCCGCGGCCAGGAGCCGGGCGAGACGGGTGCACGAGCGGTACATGTCAGGCTCCTTCCGCCGCGACCTCGCGCCCGAGCACCGTGCTCGCGATCTCCTGGGAGATCTGGGTCGCGGTGGCACGCATGGTCTTCGAGGCGGTCTGCTGCTCCGCGCGGATGGTCTTCACGGCCTCTGCGACCCGACCTTCCGCCTCGGCGCGTGCCTCGGCGATGATGGCCCGCTCCTGCTCCTGCGCCTCCTGGCGGGCCGCGGCGCGCAGGGCGCTGGCCTCCTCGCGAGCGGCCTCGAGCTTCTGCTCGAGGGTGGCCATCTGTGCCTCGATCTGGGACTCGAGCTCGAGGGTCTCGTCGCGGGCACCGCCGACGGCCTCGTCCCGCTCCTCGAGGTAGGCCTGTAGCGGCCTGAGCAGGATGAAGTTCAGGGCGACGTAGGTGATGATGAACGGGATCGTCATCACGATCGTCGTCTGGAGATGCGGAATGATGACCATGGGGCTCTCTCGGGGGTCCCGTTGGGGCTGCGCGAACTATCACGAGGTCCAGGGGAGGTCAAAAGGCTGCCGCAGTGCGTTGCAGCCATGCTGGTTCCGGATCTCCGGGGCCCTCCGGTGGGCCCGGGAGATCCAGGTGACCGTCAGTTCTCGGAGTCCTGCTTCGCGGACTCGGGTGGGGCCGACTTCTTGCCCGGCCACTCGAAGGTCAGGAGCAGGGAGACGTGGGTGCCGAGCCAGGAGGTGATGGTGTCGACCTGGTCGGACCGGATCACCCCGCGGTGGTACTGCAGGGCCCACAGGGCGCCGACCGCGATGCCCTCGTGCAGGCGAAAGTCGACGCCGGCACCGGCGCGGGCCCCGATGCCGCCGAGGCGCGCGCGCTCGATGTACGCGTTCTGGTCGGCCTGCTGCTGCTCGTCGGGGGTGTAGGTGGTGGAGGTGTCGCGGGCGCTGGGGATGTCGCCGTACAGGCCGATGAACGCCCACGGTGCGGGGCGGAACACCTCACGGGGGCCGAAGGCGATCCGCAGGTCGGCCTCGGGACGGACGACGCCCCAGTGGCGCTGGGTGTAGTCGGAGCCCGTCCACGTGGTGCTCGTCAGTCGGCCCACGCCGAGGCTGCCGACAAGCCCGAGCCGGCGGTTGAACCACACACCGCCGAAGGCGTTCAGGGCCGGGTTCACCGTGCCGTCGAACTCTCCGACCGCCACACCGCTCGTGCGGCCGTCCTGCACCCACACGAGATCCGAGCGGGAAAACGGCGTCCACTCCACCCCGACGATCGGGGTGGCAGCGGCGGCGAGTGCGGGCCAGAGCAGGGCGAGCATCGCGGCCCTCATAGCCCCCTACGGGCCTTCCGTCGCAACCGGATCGGCCCCGTGAAGGGCCGGGCGCTCCGAGATAGGCCACCGCACGGGAGGCGACGGTGTACCTGACGGCGATCGAGGTGGAAGGCCTGCGGGCGGCGCCCGCCTTCGTGGCGGGAGACTGGAGCCGCGAGGTCCACCCGCCCACCGGGCTGGTCGGCGTCGCGGTCGCCGACGCGCTGGACCTGCTGGTGGCCTCCCTGGACGCCGAGCGGACGCCGCGGGTGCTCCGGCGCCTGGGCCTCGCGCACCGCGCCGACGCGCTGGACCTGCTGGAGGTCGATCACCTCCCCGAGCAGCTCGCGCTGTACGACCCGGCGGCCTCGAGCGCTTTCGTCGACCTCGACACCACCCGGCAGGCGACGGTGCGGGTCACGATCGCGCCGGATCCGCCCTTCTACGGGCGCCTCCGCGAGCTGGCCGTGCGCGAGCCGCGCCTGGTCACCGCTCTCGGAGAGGACCCGGACATCACGCTGAAGGCGGGCTGGATATGGTCCCACGACCTGTCGATGGTCGCGGTGGGCCTGTCCGAGGTCGCGGTCGGCGGCGTCGCGTTCCCAGGCACCGGCGCCGAGCGGCCCCCGTGGCTCGCGCCGCTCCTCAGGGAGATCGCGGGGCGCCTGTGGCGCGTCGACCCGTGCGAGCCCCTCGCCGAGGTCACGGAGCGGCTGTACGCGGCCTCGGTCTCCCACGATGCCGACCGCCGCCACCGCTACGAGCGGGCGGCCACCGCGCTGGCCGGGCCGCCCTTCGCGCTCGGCCGTCTCGCCTGGGTGCGGGGCGCGAGCGGGGTCGAGCCGCGCTTTGGCGACGCCCTGCTCACCGCGCGCCAGTGCGGGCACGCGGCTGCTGGGGCCCTTCGCCTGGTCGAGGCCGTCCACCTGCGCGCCCCGGACGTCCTGATTGCCGAGCTTCCCGGGGGCGCCGAGGCGCGTGCGGCCTGGCTCGTCGCCGCCACCCGCGGCGACGACGCGACCCTGGAGCAGGTGATCGTCATCGGCGAGGGCGCCCCGTGAGGAAGGGCGCGGTCTGCGTCCGCTGCGGGGGCTTCCGCGAGGAGTTCCGCGACATCTGCCCCCACTGCGGTCACCGTCCCGAGGGCGAAGGCCTCCTGGTCGCCTGGCTGCTCTCCGCGGACCACCTGGGCGAGGCGCAGCTCGATGCCGCCTCGGATCGCGTGCGGCGCGGTGAGGCGATCCGCCCCTCGCGCAAGATGCTCGAGCGCGCCCGCAAGGCGCTCGGGACGCATTTCGCGAGCGACCCGGGGCTCACCGGGCGAGAGCGGGCCGGGCTGCTGCTGCTGGGGCTGGTGCTCACGCCGCTGCCGGGCTGGGTCCTGTGGGCCTGGTGGCGCAAGCAGCGGCCCCGCGCCGCGCTGCAGGCGCTCGGCTTGAGCCTGCCGGTGAGCGCGCTCTACGCGGGCGCCGTCATCTGGCTCGCCTTCCGCTGAGCGGGGTCTACGGCACGTCGAGGCGGTTGAAGAACCGCTCGCCGACGACCAGGCACACCACCATGATCACGCCGAGGCTCGCGAAGCTACGCCAGTCCCAGTCGGTGCGCGAGGCGTAGCCGGACCACGCGCCGAAGGCCGAGGACGGCAGCCACGGGCGCAGCGCGACGGCGTATTCGAGCGGCTGGGAGAGGTGGATGAAGCCCGACGCCTTGCTGACCAGTCACAGGGCCCAGCCGAGCACCGTGTCGAGGATCAGGTACACGAAGACCCCGGCGATGGTCCCGGCGACCGAGCGGCTGAGCACCGCGATCATCAGGACGAGGGCGGCGAAGCCGGCGTCGGTGAGGAAGGTCGCGCCGTAGCCGAGCAACGGTTGGGACCAGGTGCCGCCCGCGCCGAAGGCGATGGTCGACAGGAGGCCACCGAAGACCCAGGCGACGACCAGGCTCGCCAGGATCCACACGTCGACCGCGAGCCACTTGCTCAGGGGGACCGCCCAGCGGGGGACCGGGCGGATCAGGTCTTCGCGGATGGTGCGGGCGCGGTACTCGCCGGCCACCGACAGAGCCACGAGCATCAGGATCAGCGCGCGGAGGATCTGCGAGTTGTTCCGCAGCTCCAGCGCCCACTGCAGGCCCATCGCGCCGGAGAGCTCCAAGCCCGAGGACACGCTCTGGCCGTTCATCTGGATGTCGGCCCGGCTCGCCATGAACAGGAACAGCGGGCCGGCGATCGCGACCAGCGCGGCGAGGACGAGGCCGGCGCGAGCGCTCGTGCGGCTGAAGAGCTTGGCGATCTCCGCGCGCCAGATCTCGAGGAAGTGCCGTGGCGTCATCGCGGGCTCCTCACTGGGTCAGCTCGAGGAACACGTCCTCGAGGCTGCGCTGGATGGGGACGAACGCTTCGACCGGCACGCCGGCCTGCACGAGGTGGGCGTTCAGCGCGGCGGGCTCCAGGGCGCCGGGGCGGACGCGGATCCGGCCGCTCTCGCCGGGGCCGAGGACCTCGGCGCCGTCGACCCCCTCGAGAGCGGTCGAGAGCTTGTCGGGCTCGGGCGTGCCGATCTCGACGACGAGGGAGCTGACGTCGCCCGAGACGAGCTCCTTGACGTAGCCCTCGGCGCGGAGGCGGCCGTCCTGGATGATCCCGACGCGGTTGCAGATCTGCTGCACCTCGGCGAGCAGGTGGCTGCTGATGAACACGGTGATCCCGTCATGCAGGGCGAGGCTGCGGATGAACTCGCGGATCTCGTGCATGCCCCGCGGGTCGAGGCCGTTGGTGGGCTCGTCGAGGAGCATCAGCCTGGGGCGGGTGAGCAGGGCGCGGGCGATGGCGAGGCGCTGCTTCATGCCGAGGGAGTAGGTGCCGGCTCGGTCGGCGGCGCGCTCGGCGAGGCCGACGCGCTCGAGCACGCGGTCGACCTCGGCGCGGGGGTTCTCCACCCCGGCGTAGGCGGCCGACAGCACGAGGTTGCGGTGGCCCGAGAGCCACTCGTGGAAGGCGGGGGACTCGACGATCGCGCCCACGTGGCGGCGGGCGGACACGCCCTTGTCCCCGAAGATCGCGATCTCGCCCGCGTCGCGGCGGATCAGGCCGAGGATGCACCGCATGGCGGTGGTCTTGCCCGCGCCGTTCGGCCCGAGGAACCCGTACACGTCGCCGACCCGAACCGTGAGGTCGAGCGCGTCGACCGCCTTGCGATGCCCGTAGGACCGGGTCAGTCCCCGGACCTCCATCGCGATCTCCTGGCTCATGGCGCGTCCCCTGTCAGCCGCCGGGCTGCGTATCACGTCGAGACGTGCGATGAAGAACAGGAGCATCTCGCGGGTTGGGAATCAGAGGAGGACACATGTGGAAGATCCCGGTGGTCGCGGCGACGCTGCTGCTCCTCGGCGCCACCTGCAGCACCGAGCCGTGCAATCGCTACGTCGACTACATGTGCAACTGCCACGCGCAGGACACGGGGTTCGACTGCGAGGCGCTGCGGCAGGTCTACAGCAGCGCCGATCCGAGCCTTCAGGACCAGTGCTCGATCGATCTGAGCCAGCAGAAGACCGAGGACGAGCAGAACGGCGTCACCTGTACCCTGGACTCCGGCGGCGCCTGACCCAGGGCAGGAGCAGCAAGGCGAGCAAGCCCGACGGAGCGCCTCCCGGGACGTCGCACCCGCAGTCGCCGCGGGCGAGGACGGTGGGGATCACCGCGACGTCGACGCGCAGGGCGGTCGAGCGAGGCGGGCTGCCGTCGTCGGTGATCAGGAGCACGAAGGCGTCGTTGCCGAAGCCGTCCCAGCCGGCGGTGTAGATCACCTGGCCGTCGGGGCTCACGGTCACGGTTCCGCGCGCCGGGGGCGTGCCGAGGGAGAAGGTCAGGGTGTCCCGCGGATCGGGGTCCGAGGCGGTGATCGGGATGTGCGCGCTCTGGCCCTGGGGCACGTGCAGGAAGGGGGCCGAGGCGACCGGCGCGTGGTTGACGCGGCCCGAGCAGTCGGGGCGGTCCATCGTCTCTCCGGTGGTCTGCTCGATCCAGTCGGCCACGGCGTCCGCGCGCACGTAGATCCCGCCGTCGCCGCACAGGCGGGTGGCGTCGTTGGTGGCGCGCGAGGTCACCCCGAGGAGGAAGTCGCCGTCGGGGGTGCGCAGGTACAGCGGGCCGCCGCTGTCGCCGTTGCAGGTGTCGATGCCGTCCCCGCCCGCGATCAGCTCGCCGCCGGGGCTGACCGACGGGTTGCACCCCGCGGTCAGGTCGGTGCAGTCCGCGTCGACGAGGGTGGTGTCCGCCTGGTGGAGCACGGTGGTCTGGCTGCCGCCGAGCTCGTCGGTGGCGCCGAAGCCCGCGATGGTCACCGGCGCGCCGTCCTCGAGGAAGTCGTGGCCGATGCAGTCCAGCGCGATCAGCCGGGGTAGGACCGCGGCGTGGTGTGCGAGGCGGACGACCGAGACGTCGTAGGTGGACAGGGAGTCGGGGTGCTCCCACACGTGGTCGACGGCGATCCGCTCGCCGTCGGTCGTGAAGTCGTGAGCGCCCACCACCGCCCCGGTGAGCCCGAGGTTGCAGTGGCCCGCGGTGAGCACGAGGTCGGGCGTGATCAGCGTGCCGCTGCACAGGTAGGTGTGGCCGTGGAACAGGGCGACGGTGTCGGTCCACATCCCCACCGGGGCGACCTCGCCGCCGACGATCCGGTGGGCTCCCGCCCGGGCGGCGGCCGGCAGCGCCAGGAGCAGCGCGAGCGCGGCGGAACGGGCATGCAACAGCGGACCTCCGGGGGGCTCCGATTCCTGCTCCCCACTGTGCCACGGAAATCCCGGACAGGTAGTGACCGCCGGCGCTGGCCCGGGGGGTCCGGCGGTCATAGGGGGCGGCCATGGACCTTCGCGGACTGCTGCAGGAGCGCTTCGGCTTCCCCGACTATCGCCCGGGGCAGGCCGAGATCGTCGCCCACGTATCGGGGGGCGGCGACGCGCTGGTGGTCATGCCCACCGGCGCCGGCAAGTCGATCTGCTACCAGGTGCCCGCCCTGGCCCGTGGTGGCACCACCCTGGTGGTCAGCCCACTGATCGCGCTGATGAAGGACCAGGTGGATGCCCTGGTCGACAAGGGGGTCTGCGCGTCCTTCCTCAACTCCTCCCTGTCGTCGACGGAGTACAAGGCGCGCCGCGAGGCGGTCGCGCGCGGCGAGGTGGAGCTGCTCTACGTCGCGCCGGAGCGCTTCTCGCCCGCGTTCCTCGAGTTCCTGGGGCGTGTCGACGTCCGCCTGCTCGCGATCGACGAGGCGCACTGCCTGTCGCAGTGGGGGCACGACTTCCGTCCCGACTACCTCCGCCTCGGGCATGTGCGGGAGGCGCTGGGTCGCCCGCCGACCGTCGCGCTCACCGCGACCGCCACCCCCGAGGTCCAGCAGGACATCGTGAAGACGCTCGGGCTCGGCGGGCGCACCTTCATCCGCGGCTTCGACCGCGAGAACCTCGTCCTCGAGGTGCTCCACGTCGACGGGAAGGCCCACAAGGACGCCCTGCTCGCCGATCTCGTGAACCCCGGCCCCGGCCTCGTGTACTGCGCCACCCGCAAGAACGTGGAGCGGGCCACCAAGGCGCTGCGCGAGGCCGGCGTGCGGGCCGGCATGTACCACGCGGGCCTCTCGCCGGACGACCGCAGCCGCGTGCAGGAGGACTTCATGGCCGGCCGGGTGCCGGTCGTGTGCGCCACGAACGCCTTCGGCATGGGCATCGACAAGCGGGACATCCGGGCCATCGTCCACTACGACATGCCGGGCACGGTCGAGGCCTACTACCAGGAGATCGGCCGCGCGGGCCGCGACGGGCGCATGAGCCGCGCGATCCTGCTCTACCAGCGCTCCGATCGACGGATCCACGAGTTCTTCATCGACACCGCCCACCCCCCCGCCGAGTGGGTCCACCGCCTGTGGGACTGGCTGGGCGCTCGGGGGGAGAACCCGGTCTTCGCGAGCATCGAGGAGATGTCCATCGCGCTCCCGGAAGAGGCCGGCACCCGCGCGGTCTCCTCGTGCCTGAACATCCTGCGCCGCGAGGGGATGGTGCGCCGCATCGCGCCCTCGGACCGCTCGGCGTGGCTCCGGGTCGCGGTCCGGCCCCCGCGTGCGGCCCCGCGCGGGCTGCGCGGCGACGTGTGGGCGCTGCTCCAGGAGCGGCAGGTCGCTGCCGACGAGTCCGTCTCCTTCCACCCCGACGCCTGGTGTGCCGACCTGGAGGTCGACCGCGAGCAGCTCACCGCCGCCCTGCGCGGCCTCGAAGACCGCGGCTACCTGTCCTACCGCCCCGCCGAGCGGGTCGGCGGCGTCGAGATCGCCCACCCCGGACAGGCGCTGCACCTCGACGACCGCACCCTGCGCGAGCGTCGCGGCCGCGAGTACCGCAAGCTCGACCGGATGGAGGGCTACACCGGCGCGGTGTGTCGACGCCGCTACGTCATCGAGTACTTCGGCGAGAAGGCCCCCTTCGAGCGCTGCGGCACCTGCGACGCCTGCCGCGCCGGCACCCGCCCCGACGAGGCGCGCACCCTGTCGGCCGACGAAGACGCCGTAGTGCGCAAGGTCCTCGCCTGCCTCGCCCGGATGAACCGCCACGTCGGCCAGCAGGGCTGGTCGGTCGACCTGCTCGCCAAGACGGTCACCGGCTCCACCGAGCAGAAGATCCGGCAGTTCGGCTTCGACACCCTGTCCACCCACGGCCTGCTCGGGCCGCAGCCCGACCGCCCTGGCGCCGGGTGGACGGTGGGCGAGGTCGCCGACCTCGTCGAGGCCCTCGTCGCCGCCGAGTGCCTCGAAGAGATCTACGTCACCCGCGACATCGGGGGCAAGCCGCGCACCTACAAGGAGATCCGCCTCACCGACCGCGGCTGGCGGGTCATGAAGAACGCCGAGTCCGACTTCCGCATGGTCTTTCCCCACGCCCGCAAGCTCGCCCGGCACCGCGCCGCGCCCAAGTCGGCCGGCAGCGACCTGCCCGTGCCCGGCGACCTGATGGCGGTGCTGCGCGACGTGCGGCGGCAGCAGGCGACGAGCAAGGGGGTTCCGGCCTACGTCGTCGCGACCAACCGGACCTTGGAAGACATGGCGCGCCTGCGGCCGACGACGCGCAAGACGCTGCTCGCGGTGCACGGGATGGGGCCCAAGCGGATGGCGATGTACGGCGGGCCGTTCCTGGACGCCATTCGGGAGTGGGCGGGCAACCGGTAGGCCGCGGCGCTCGAGGGTCGCCAGGATCTCGGTCGCTTCTGGCATGCCCCCTTGGGCCCCGATCTCGGGCTGGGGGGGCCACGACGCCCGGGTCCGGGAGCCTCCCGACCCTCCGGCCGGTGCTCGCTCGGCACGGGCTCCGTACCGGCGCCCGCGTCCTCGATGCGGGCTGCGGGATCGGCGTGCTGCTCGCGGACCTCGCCCGGGAGGTCGGCCCGACCGGCCACACGGTTGGCGTGGAGCTCGATCCGAGCTCGATCCGTTCGGCCGAGGAGGCCCGTCGCCGCGCTCCCGGGGCCGAGGTCCGCGCTGGCGACCTGCACGTCGCGGATCTGGGCGGCCCCTACGACCTGGTGGTCAGCCGGTGGGTGTTCTCCGTCCTGCCCGACCCCCTTGCGGGGGTGCGGCGCCTCGCGGGCGTGCTCCGGCCGGGTGGTGCCAGATCCTCCAGTCCGGATGCGGGAGATGGGAGGCGGTGGATGCTCAGGGCGCCCGCGGCGTCATGATCCGCAAGGTGGGCATGCCGTCGGGGCCGGACGCCAGCGGAAAGAAGAGGTGGTGCGTGCTCGGATCGACCCGGACGGAGTGGGCGTTCTTCCCCACGTCCTGGGTGGCGAGCCGTGTCACGCCGGCGGCGGCCATGTCGTAGATCGACACCGGACCGGCCTCCGCGGCGACATACAGGCGGGCGAGGCCCGGGTCGAGGGACAGCACGTCCGGGTCGTGACCCGTCGGTCCCGTTCGGGTGGCGCCGGTGGCGAGGTCGACGCGCACCAGGGTGTCGCTGTCCTCGCAGGCGACGAAGGCGCTCCCCCCGTCCGGGTGCAGGAGCAGGCCATGGGCCCCCTTGCAGTCGCCGGGCAGGTCGAAGGAACGCTCGATGGCGGCGCGTCGGGGATCGATCGCGGCGAGGGTGCCCGCGGCTCCGTGGTGCTCGACGGTGATCCAGAACCGGTGGCGCCGGGCGTCGTAGACCACGTTGCCCGTGGCGTCGCCCAGGGGAACCACGGTTCGTGCCCCCAGCCCGGCCTCGGACAGGATCGACAAGGTGCCGTCGCCCTGGTCGGAGACCCCCACCCGGCGGTCGGTGCCGTCCCACGCGACGCCGTCGGGCGCGCGTCCGGTGTGCGCGCGGCCCAGCTCGGTCAGCTTGGCGGCGTCGAACACCACCAGCAGGTCTGGCAGTGCGGTCGCGAAGATCCGATCGCCGCCGACCGCGACCCCCCGCACCGTGGGGACCTCCGGCAGCACCTTCACCGTCCTCCCGTCCGCCGTGTTCACCACGACCAGCGCGTCATCGCGCATGTGGGCGATGACCAGGTGGTGGTGGTCCGCGTCGAGCCCCTGATAGTCGAAGCGTACCGGGTGGCCCGGGAGGCGCACGTCCGTGACGAGGTGCAGCTTGCTGTCGGGGGGCGCCCCGGAGGCGAGGCAGGCCGTCAGCAGGAGCAGGACCGGTTTCACCGTGGAGGAGCGGGGTCAGGCACCGAGGATTCGCCGCTGAGTGCGTTGCCGTGGGCATCGTCGATCTCGATCATGAGCATTCGGCCCGCGACTGCGCTGCGCGAATCACCGAGAATGCCGGGTGAAGAGCGCCAGGTCGCTGGCAGTGGCGACCACCAGCAGCTCTCCGCTCGGGGCGAACCCGACCGCACGCACCTCCGTCAGGGGCCGGTCGAGCGCCCATCGCTCGCCGCCTGAGCTCATGAGCCAGATCGTGTCGTCGCGACCGCCCTCCGGGGCGATGACCCACCAGCCGTCCGCGGTGCGCTCGGGCAGCGCCCCTCCCCACAGGCCGACCACGTGGACGGCCATGCCGTCGGCCGGCCCGATCCCCTGCGCAGTCCGCGTCTTCTCGTCGAGCCAGGGCGACTCGAGAGTGGGCGTGGCCGCGTCCCGTGCGACGCGGAGCCCGGTGTGGGCGTCGAACAGTCCCCGGCCGCCGCTCGATACGACGAGCACCCAGCGCTCGTCGTCGGTGAGCCCCACCTCGGTCAGCCCACCGACCGCGACCGTCGCGAGGTTCCGCCATGGCTCCGGAAGGTTCATCGGGTGCTCCACCACCAGAACACGCCTCCACCATAGCGCGGTCTCCAGCGATCAGCGGGGGGGACGGAGACCTCGGCTCCGTCGCCCGATTGCTCATGTTTTCAAGTTGCGATCGGCTTCAAAGCATGCTTTTCGTGGATTGTTCAGTGCCTGACCCCGCACGGAGGTGTTGGAGGGCTTGGTAGTGGGGGTGGGTGGGGCCGCGGGCGGCTTCGAGGAACTCGAGGGCGATGTCGAGGCCGTCGCCGGAGAGCATCTCGCGGAGAGGGGCGAGGGGCATGATGGCGGTCATCGCGAGGGGGATGTAGCCCTCGCGGGGGGCGAGGGGGGTGGTGACCAGGGAGAACTCTCCCTGGTCGGTGTGGATCGCGCCGGGGTAGCGCATGCCCTCGACAGGCTGGCCGAGGTCGACGGCGGTCTGGCCCAGGCGGAGGATGCGGGAGTGCACGAGCTCCGGCGGCACCGCGTAGAAGGCCTCGGCGGCGGTCGGCGGGGTGACGCCGACGTCGATGCCGAGCAGGCGCCCGAGGCCGATGACCTGGGCCTCGAGCAGGGCGCTGCCGCGGAAGACGTGCAGGACCTCTCGGACGGCGGCGGCGAGATCGGCGGCGGGGGGCAGGTCCGCGCCGCGCAGGAGGCGCAGGACGGCGAGGTTCAGGGTAATCTCGCCGCGGATGACCGGGCGGAGCGGGCCCTGCTGGTCATCGAGGGCGGCGAGGGCCTCCTCCAGGAGCGCCTCGGAGCGCGACCGCTCACTCGAGCCCCGCAGGAGCAGCATCGACGCCAGGGAGGTGAGGGCCGAGGCGCGCTCGACCGCGCAGTCCTCGGCGCCGCGGGCCAGCGCGGCTGCCAGCTCGAGGATCTCGATCGCGGGCTCGGCGCCCTCGACCCAGGCGCGCAGCGCCGCGCTGAACACGTGCGTGCTGATCGCCCACCGGGCCGGGCCCACCTCGACGGCGAGGCGCGTGGCCTCGGGCAGCCAGTCGTTCGCGGGGCCCACCCGCTGCCGGCCGAGCCACCAGAACATCATCATCAGCCAGGCCAGATCGCGCTGAGCCTCGCGGTCCCCGCGGGCGCGGGCGGCGGCCACCCCGGCCGTGATCCACCGCCCCCCCTCGGGCGGAGGCCGGAACAAGAGGAGCGGGGAGAGCTCGTGCAGCAAGCGCGGGAGGATCTCCAGGACCTCGCCCGGGCGGGCCTCGGGGACGGCGTCCGGGGTCTCCACGGCGCCGGCGTCGGGGCCCAGGACCCGCGCGGTCGCCTCGTCGAGGAGCAGGCGCCAGGCGGGCAGGTCGACGTCCAGCCGGTTCCCCTCCGCCATCGACTGGCCGCCGCCCGTGACCTCGCGCGCCAGGGAGGGGCCGGCGCGGAGGAGGCGGTCCATCGCCCGCTGCGTCTCGGCGGTGCTCCAGAAGGCGACCCCGCGGGAGGCGGAGTCGAGCAGGAAGCGCGGGCGCGGGGTCTCGTCGGGCTCGGCCTCCGGCGCCTCGCGGAGCAGGTACAGGTCGCTGAGCTGCTCGAGGAGCAGGCGCGTGCCCACCTCGGACAGACCGGTGGCCTCCCGCGCGAAGGCCATGCTGAAGGGCCGGTCCTGGAACACGTACAGCGCGCCAATCTTCGCGTGGTCCTCGACGCCGAGCCCCTCGATGCCGCCCTGCTCCAGCTCCCTGGCGTAGGCCGAGGGGGTGGTGTAGCGGCGCCGCTTGAGGGACTCGGCGACGGAGCGGGCCACCAGCGGCACACCCGCGGTCAGCCGGGCCAGCTCCTCGGTGCCCTCCGGGTCGGCTTCGAGCCGGTCGGCGCCGACCATCTCGGCCAGCAGGGAGCGCACCGCGTCGTCGTCCCACCGCTCCAGACGCACGTGCTCCCCGTGGACTCGCTCGGCGACGTAGCGCAGCGCGGTGGTCACCACGAGCCAGGACGGGCGGTCCGCGTCGAGCAGGCGCTCGATGTCCTCGGGCTCCTTCACGTCGTCGAGGATCAGCAGCCGGCGCCGCGCCCACAGCCGCCTCGCGAAGGCGCGGTCGAAGGCCTCCGCCGGTACGAGATCGGGCTCGGGGAGCAGCTCCGCGAAGCCCAGGCAGCCCGCGAGGTCGAGCTGCAGCCGGCGGACCTTGTCGTCGCTGCCCAGGTTGCCCGCGTTGATCCACAGGCTGCCGTCGGGAAAGGCGTCGCGACACTCGGCGGCGAGATGCCGCGCCAGGGCCGACTTGCCGAGGCCGCTCTTGCCCTCGATGCACAGCACGATGCCCCGGTCGGCGCCCCGCACCGCGTCGACCAGGGTGTCCCCCTCGGGGCGGTGCTGCCAGGGCTCGGGAGGCGCCAGCGGCGCGTAGCCCCGCTCGGTGAGCCGCGCGTAGACCTCGGACGCCGTCTTGCGGACCAGCACCACGTAGGGGATCCCGAGGATCGCCGCGAGAGACATGGCCGAGTCGGTCGCGACCGGCTCCCCGAGCTCCGCGGTCCGCACGGTCCGCTCGCCCAAGCGCGCACGATGGGCGAGATCGGCCTGGGACAGGGCGAGCGCACGCCGCCGAGCGCGCATCAGCTCGCTATCGACGACGACGCCCGAAGGGCGACCCCGTCGCGACCTCTTGGAGCGGGGCATGAGCGGGACCTCTGGCCGCCCATGATAGCCCAGGGGATCGCCGCGGTCGCAACGAGGCGAGCGGGGACGATCCTTGCGACCGCCCCCGCTCCGTCGCCGGAACCTCGCCCGGGTCAGTAGCTGAAGGTCACCGTCCCCACGCCCTTCTCGTAGGATTGGCCGTCCACGAGGACGTAGAGCACGTCGCCCGTGGTGACGTCGAGGTTCACGGAGTTGTCGGGGTCCGTGGTGCCGTTGGGCATGTTGTTGCTGCACGCGACCACCGCGTCGGGGTTCACGCACTCGTCCCGCCGCACGAACAGGTAGGCGGGGTAGCCGCTGCTGTCGGTCGTGTGGCTCGTGATCGTGAGCGTCCCGTCCTGGCTCGCCACGTAGCGGATCGCGACTTCCTTGCCGTTCGGCTTGTTGTTGGCGCCGCAGCTCGCGTAGTCCGGGTAGGTGTCGAGGCCGTTGCCCGTGCTGTCGACGTCGAAGTCGGCGACGTCGGAGGTGGCGTCGGAGACCGGCACGCCGGCGCAGGCGTCGGTGGGGTCGTTCACGCAGGTCGCGGTGCCGGTGTCGCAGGCGAGCCCCGCGTGGCAGACGTTGTCGGTGCCGGTCACGTCACAGTCCGCGCCGAGGCCGAGCTGCGGGATGATGAAGTAGTTCCCGTGGTCCTCGAAGCCGCCGATGTCGGTGACCTGGGCGTAGATGAACTGCTCGCCCACCAGGGCGCCGGTGCCGACGCCCGGCGTGGGGACGTCCAGGGTGAACTGGTTGCCGTCCCAGGTGCCGCTGTAGCTGGACAGGGTCTTGTCGAAGGTCTGTCCGCCCAGGGTCACCGAGGCCGTCTTCAGCTGGCTGTCCGAGCCGGTCTTGTCGTCGAAGCCGGTGATCGTCACCGTGGCGTCCCGCCGGTAGTTGCTGAAGGTCAGCACCGCGTCGGAGAGCTGCGGCGGGTAGGCGAAGCACGCGCCATCGACGCAGTCCGAGCCTTGCCAGCACTGGTTCACCGTGTCGTCGTTGGCGCAGGTGCCACCCACGTCGACGATGGGCGGGACGTCCACGGTCATCGGCGAGGAGCTCATCAGCGCGTAGTCGCGGACCCGCACGGTGATCTTCGTGTCGGCGTGGGGGTCGTCGACGGTGCCCTTGAAGGTCGCGATGAACGAGGTCGAGCCGTTGATCGGGGTCGTGTAGTCCACCGGGTCGTAGGGGTGGGTGACCGTCCCGTCCTCGTCCTGGTCGACCAGCACGTCGGAGGCATCCGCGTTCGCGTCGGTGCCGGTGAAGTCGACCGTGTAGTGGGTGGCGTCGATCCGGTGGACGATCAGGTCGGTCAGCTCGGGGGCGAGCGCCTCCTCGCAGGTCGCCGGCGTCTTGGACAGGTCGCAGGTCAGGCCCGCGCCCATGTCGCAGAAGGCGCTCGGCGGCGAGCAGCCGAAGAAGGTGCACACGCCGGTGTTGCACTCCTCGCCGGCCGCCTGGGTGGGCACGCCGAGCACGAAGAGGTCGTCCGACACGTTGCCGTCGGCGTCCTGCAGGTGCGCCCGGTACCACCAGTTGGCGAATTCGATCCGGGTGCCGCCCGAGTAGAGCTGCTGGCCGAAGGGGCTCGGGTTCCAGGTGGCGTCGAGGTTGTCGTTCGCGTAGTGAAGCGCGGGGCCGCCCGGCTTCTCGAGGACGAGGTCTCCCCAGTCGGCGTTCTCGTCGAGCGCGTCGAAGGTGAACGCCATCGAGGGGAAGAACCCGCCGGTGTAGGTGCCGGTGATGTCGTAGAGCACCGGGGCCTCGGAGTCGAGGCAGGCGGGGATCCCGGACAGCGTCGGGCTGCACACGTAGGGCGCTTCGCACACCGTGTCCCACCCGTGCAGGTCACAGGCCTCGCCGTAGCCGGCGGTCGTCGGCGGGATGGAGGCGACCCAGTCCACGGTCACCGGGGTCACGCTGGTCGCGGAGGGGAAGCCCTTGTCCTCGACGAGGATCTCGAGGTGGTCGACGTCGGAGTCGATGGCATCGGTCGGGAAGCTGCCGGTCGCCACGAAGTTGCCGTGGTCCCACGTGATGTCGCCGAAGTAGGCGCGGTCGAGCTCCAGGGTGGTGGCGTCGGTGTAGACCACGGTGATGTGGACGTAGACGCCGGTGTCCTGGACGCTGTCGTGGCCCTCGACCTGCAGCTTCGCGGTGGGGCCTTCCCACCACATCGTCCCGCCCGAGACCGTGGGCGGATCGTTCACGTTCTTGCCCTGGCAGTGCGACGCGGTGCCGCTGGGGTCGTCCCAGGTGCAGGCGAGGCCGGGGATCTGCACGCTCGAGTCGTTCGGGTCGGCGTGCTCGTTCGGGTCGCAGTAGCGGGGGAAGCCGGCGTTGTTGCCCTGGCACTCCACGCACATGTCGCACGGGTCGTCCACGTACTCCATCGCCTCGTTCGTGATGGCCGTGGGGTAGTCCTTGCTCAGGGTGTTGCTCTGGGCGCCGGTCCGGTCGAGCACGGCCACCGTGAGGTTCGTCACGTCGCCCATGCCGGTGTCCGTGAAGTTGATCGGAGCGATCCAGACGTAGGTGAAGGCGTCGCCGTCCCAGGTGAGCGTGGCGTCGGTGGCCACGATGGGCGGCTCGTTTGCCGCATCCCCCCAGGTGTCGGCGTAGTTGTCGGTGAACTCGGGCACCTCGAGCTCGTCGACGTCGTGGTTGGCGTCGGTGCCCTTCACGGTGACCCGGTAGCTGTAGTAGTCGCTCTGGACGACATCGAGGGAGGTCAGGGTCGGCGCCGCCGCGGCGGTGCAGGTGCTGCCGCTGGCGCCGTCGGTGCACACGAGGCCGTCGCCACACACGTGGGTGGTGTCGCAGGACGCGCCCGAGGCGGCCACGCCGGCCACCGGCTCCAGGGAGAGCTGCCAGCCGCCCGGGTCGCCGTCGACCAGCTCGATCAGCGCCACGTACCCGTCGCCCTGGTGTCCGCCGAGGATCTCGGCCTGGGCGCCCCCCGCCGTGGGGGCGTTGTCCAGGTTGCACGACAGCTCGGAGCGGTCGTCGCAGTCGGTGCGCAGCGACAGAGCCGTGTGGGAGGTCGTGCGCGGCCGTGCGGTGGTGACGAGGTAGTCGCCGTCGGCGGGGAGGGTGAACTCCACCACCACGCTGTTCGTCGCATCCTGGACACAGGACGACGAGAGGTCGACCTGACCGTCGAGCCGCCCCGCGACCTGGAAGGTCCCGTCGGGCTGCGCGAAGCTCGTGTCGAGGGTCACCACCGGGCCAGTCACCGTGTCGCAGGTGACCCACCCGACCCAGGTGCAGTCGGTGTTGCAGCTCCCGGTGGGCGAGTTGGCCGACCCGTCGTCGCAGTCCTCGCCCGCGTCGACGGTCCCGTTACCGCAGGGCGAACCGGTGTCCGTCGTGGCGGTGTCGGTCGTCGTATCCGTGGTCGACGTGTCGGTGGTACCGGTATCCGTGCCTCCGGTATCGTTACTTCCGGTATCGGTCTTGCTTCCGGTACACCCCATGATGGCGGTGCCCAAACCCAGGATCCAGATCGCTCGTCTCATGGTGCCCATCTCCCGCGGAGGGTGCGTGAATCAGTCGAGGTAGTGGGGTGGCAGGACCACCACCCAGGAGCCCACTCGGTCGCCGACGCTGCCCTTGCCGACCAGCACGGTCTCGTCGGGGTTGCAGGCGGTGGCGCTCTGCAGTCGCGTGGCGGACGGGAACTCCATCCCGAAGCTCTCGAGGTAGTCCTGAAGTGCGACGATGCCATTGCCCTCGGTCCAGGCGGTCGCTATGCCGCCCGACAGGGAGTCGGCGCCGAGGATCAGCTCGTCGGTCGCGCCACACACGGCGACCGCCCGGGCGCTCGTCTGGCCGGGGCTGCCCAGGGTGCCGAGGATGTGCGGCCCGTCCGTGGGGCTCCAGGTGCCGGCCTTGCTGCCCAGCTGGCCGACGGCCAGGCTGCCGTCGGCGGCGACCCCGTACAGCTCGCCGGTCCAGCTCATGTTCATGACCTCGCCGGAGCCGTCGGCGTACCAGACCGCCGGGGTGCGGCTGCTGTCACCCTGGGCGAAGCCGACCGCGAGCTCGCCGTCGCGCGACATCTTGGTGATCCGGTTCCCGCCGTTGCCGAGCTGGTCGTAGGCGACCATCCCGTTGGTGGCGTCCCAGCGGAAGCCGTAGGCGCTGCACCCCACGAAGGCGAGGCCCGAGGCCACGGTGCCGTCGGCGTTCAGCGCCCAGCCCGAGGACTGCATCGGGCAGTTCAGGGTATCGGGGAGCGCGCCGAGCTGGGTCCAGCCGTCCGCGCGGGTCCAGGTGGCGGCCTGGGTGTCCTCGCCCGCCTCGTAGTTGCCGTAGTCGCCGATGATCGTGGAGCCGTCGGCGCTGATGTCCTGCACGGTGTTGAACCAGGTGCCGGTGGTGGTCACCCACTCGAGGCCCTGGTCCTCGGTCCACAGGTAGACGTCGCCCCCGGTGGACCACTCGTAGAGCAGCACCGTGCCGTCGTCGGAGACGGCCGGCGCGTAGGTCGGGTCGAGCAGGTAGAAGCGCGGCTCCTCGGGCGCGGGCTCGAAGGAGTCCGGGGACATCTCCACGACCTGCATCGCGGTCGACGGCTGGTCGACCAGGGAGTTCTCGGTGCCGCAGGCGGCGAGCCCGAGGGTCGCCAGCCCGAGGAACACGGTGCGAAGGGCGCGCTCACGGGTCACAGGTCACCCTCCCCCAGTCGAACTGGTTGTTGTCCTCGTGGCACTCGTGCCACAGGCCCGAGCCGGTCCCGATGTCGTCCACTCGCGCGACCAGCTCGCCGTCGCCGACGTCGCCTACGGTGGTCTCGAAGGTCAGGTTGTAGATCCGGCCGGGCTCCATGGGAGCCAGGGTGTTCGTGCCCAGCGGTGTCCGGCCCGTCGGCCCGTCGGTGTACAGGGTCACGCCGACCCCCGCAGGCACCCACATCGGACCGTCGTTGTAGACCTGCACCGCGACCCGCAGCGGCGCCGACGGGTCGCAGGAGGCGGTGCACACGTCGACGATGCTCACGGTGAAGTCCACCGGGCTGCTGTCGACCACCGGGCGGGCGCGCAGGGTGTTGTGCTCGGCCCAGTACAGGGGCGGGGTCGAGGGGACGGTGTCCTGCGGGGTGATGTTCGTGACCGCGAAGTCGTGGATCGGCCAGGTCTGCCCGACCGGGGCCCAGCCGTCGTTCACGTGCCCGAAGACGGTGAGCAGCGGCATGTTCTCGTCGTCGCTGTTCACGACGAGGATCTCGGCGGAGCCG
>Ga0114931_10001783_pt1 | contig 27342 bp, 21 predicted proteins | sample 2SBtaG_FD_89579 | JGI IMG/M metagenome (GOLD analysis project Ga0114931, IMG submission 89579) | Deep subsurface microbial communities from Kolumbo volcano to uncover new lineages of life (NeLLi) - 2SBTROV14_V59a metaG | ecosystem: Environmental > Aquatic > Marine > Volcanic | place: Kolumbo... | reverse complement strand
TGCCCGCAGGAAATAATCAGATTTCCGTCCGCCACTTTGACGGCGCCGGGTGGCTGACCGTCAGCAGGTCCAACTTTGGTGGCGGGAAAAATTTTCAGCTGTCGCGCCCTGGAATCTTCTTCCTGAATAAACGTATGAGTTCCCGGCCATGGGTCGTAGGCTCGGATGAGCCGCTCAATCTTTTCGGCGGGTTCGGACCAGCGGATCTCCCCGTCCTCTCTGGAGAGCTTCCCCGAGACTGTAATCAACGATTGATCCTGCCTCGTCCGGGGCGCAATACCGGCAGCCAGCAGGGGCAGGCCCTCTTCCAGAATATCGGGCCCGAGAGAGGCCAGACGGTCGTGGAGGCTCCCTCCCGTTTCACCGGGGCGAATGGGAAGGGATCGGCTCAAAATAATATCTCCGGCGTCCAAAGCCTTCGTCATGTGCATCAAGGTGATTCCACTTTCAGGGTCCCCTTCGCGGATCGCCGCCTGGATCGGCGATGCCCCCCGATGCCGCGGAAGAAGCGATGCGTGAAGGTTGACACAGGCAATGGCAGGGGTTTCGATCAACTTTTTCGGCAGCATTTGTCCGTAGGCCATGACTACGTTGATATCAGCATGCAGCGACTCCGCCTGAGCCAGGGCCCCGTCATTGCCCCGCAATCGCGTTGGTTGGAAAACGGGGATGCCCCGTTCCTCAGCCAGCACTTTTACCTTCGGTGAAGTCAGGACCTGTCCGCGGCCCACCTTTTTGTCCGGTTGAGTGAATACGCCAACCACTTCCAAATCGGGTGCTTTTCCCCGCAGCAGCCATTGCAGTGAGGGGATGGCAATCTCTCCTGTTCCCATAAACACGATTCGCAGCATGACCTATCTTGATCTCGGTATCGGTGTCGGGTCAACTGCTTATCACCTGCCCATGCTTGCAAAGCCAGCATCTCAATCGTAACGGTTCCGTTCTAAGCCGAAATTCTCTGCATGAAATCTTTTCTCACTATTCTCTTCATCATCTGTGGGCTCTGCGCGGCCTTGTATTTTCTTTATGCCCCCAATATCGAACCACGGCTGTCCCGGAGTCCCATCCACCAGTCTGAGCCCTCACGCATTATTTCGGAACCGGAGAAAAAAGAGAGATCACCATCAAAATTTTCTCCCTCGAAGGTGACCAGGCCGGTCCCGAAAACGGCATCCACCAGTTCCGGAGGCATCCCGGTGAAAAATCAGGCGCCGCCCAAATCGGAACTCGATCAATTGTTGGAGAAAAAATATCCCATGCCGCAAATCCTGCCTTTGATGGAAATCGTCCAAAACTGGAAGGCGGTGCCTCCCAATGCCTATCCTGCAAAAATTGTCGTGAACGAAAGCCTGGCTTTCGATCTCCTTGTGAACGGCCGGAAAATCGGATCCAGCAATGTGGCTCCGGGCGCGCTGGTGAAACCAGTTCGTCTGCTGGGCGATCAACTCACCGTCGCCAACCTTGCCAACCCGTCCATGGTCACTCGGGTGGCTGTGGACAAGACTGATTTTAAAAAGCGAATCGAGAAGAGATACAACGATTTCGTGAAGTTGAAAACGGAACAGACTCTGAGCCGCAGAGCCGTAGCGAAGAAAATAATTCAGGCCAAAGACAGCATGTTGGCCATGCTCAGGAAAGGAGCGAGATTTGATGACAGTGGCGATCCTCGTTTTGCCGCTGTCAAAGCCAGCATCAGGGCGGGCGACTGCCCCACAGTGACGATTGAGGAAGCCAAATCATACACCTGGAACGGATCGGATAAGATCGGCGGGCTCTTTGCCGGAACCTACGACACCGCGACGGTTCACTTCGACGTGAAAACCATTTTCGGGGTGTTCCCGATTGACTGCAAAGCTCTGCTGAAGGGCGGCAGAGTGATTGCCTGGATCGACCCGATAACGGAAGAGAAAATTTGAAAAGTAAAACTGCCATCATGACCATGCGTATTTTCATCAGCCTGCTGATCATCATCCAGGGAGGGATTGCCTGCAGCCGGTCAAAGGCTCAGGAAAAGTCAGATGACAATCTTCCCGCCATCCCGAAGATTGAACGCCGCCTCCCGCCGCCCGGTGGTTTGGAATTTCCGGTTGAGGAACGAAAAAAAATCGAGCGGCGCCTGGCGGATTATGAGGATCGCCTGTGGGAAATTGGTGATGATCTACACGTCGCCGATGTAGGCGCCCTGACCAAGGCCGTGGATTTCGCGCTGAAAAACAACGAGTTTTACCACAAAAAAGAATTTTCGCTCGCTGGAAAATTCCTCGAACTGGCCGACCAACGATTTGCGGAAATCAATGATCAGAAAACCCATTCGTGGACCGGACAGCGTGGCTTGGTGGTGCGGGGTTACCTTTCCAGCATCGACGAATCCTTCCAGCCATTCGGCCTGGAGATTCCGGAAAATCTGGATTTGTCAAAGCCCGCGCCCCTGCTCGTCTGGTTGCATGGTCGCGGAGATAAATCAACAGACATTCATTTTCTGCAACGATGCATGACCCGGAGTCAGGCTTTCGGCGGGAAAGTTCCCGATCAGCGGGAATGCCTCATTCTATATCCCTTCGGCAGACAGTGCATCGGATGGAAACACGCCGGGGAGATTGATATTTTTGAGGCAATCGCAGCGGTCAAAAAAGACTACAGGATTGATCCGGAGAGAATTGCCCTGGCGGGATTCTCCATGGGTGGCGCCGGCGCCTGGCACGTCGGGGCCCATTACAATGATCAATTCTGTGCCGTCCACGCCGGTGCCGGATTTGCCGAGACAGCCCGTTACAATCAATTGAAGCCGGAAACTTATCCGCCGGAGTATGAGCAGCGAATGTGGAAAGTGTATGACGTTCCCAATTACATTCGGAACTTTTTGAATGGCCCCGTCCTTGCCTACGCCGGAGAAGTGGACAAGCAAAAACAATCCAGTGATCTCGTTGTGGCGGCCTTTGCCGCCGCAGGCGGTGAAATGCCCTGCCTCATTGGACCGGGAATGCCCCATCGCTACCACGACGCTTCCGTGAAACAAATCTGGCAGTGGCTCAGGGAATCCTGGGCGGCCGGGAATCCGGCTCGCCCGGACCACGTGGAAATCCAGACTCCCACCCTGCGTTATGCCAAACAACACTGGCTGCAACTCACCGGATTGAAAAAGCACTGGGAAGACTCTCGGGCATCAGCTCAGTGGGATGAAGGGAAAAAGACCATCACTGTGGCGACCAAAAATGTGGTCTCTCTCGAAATCACCGAACCCGGCGGCGCGGATCTCAGCTCGTTTGCCATTGAAATCAACGGAAAGACTTTGCGCGCTGGAAAGCCGGGTTTTTCCGTCAGTTCGCTTGGTCTGATCCGGGATGCAGAGGGAAACTGGGGCTGGGGTGAGCCGGACATCCATCGCAAGCATCCCGGTTTACAGGGGCCCATTGACGATGCCTTTCTCAGCCGCTTCATCGTGGTCGGGCCAGACAATGATCCCGCCAACCCCAAGGTGGCGCGCTGGGTCAATTTCGAACTGAATCATTTCCGAAAGCGCTGGCGGGAGTTGCTTCGCGGAAAACTTCCGGAGGAAAGCGCCGGAAAACTGGATTCAGATGACATGGACAAGGCCAACCTCATTCTCTGGGGCGACCCCGATTCCAATCCTATGATCGCCGAAATTGCCGACCGGCTCCCCGTCACAAACTGGACAAAGAGCCACTTCACTTTTCGCGGAAAAACTTACAACGCCGTCGATCACGTCCCTCTTTTTGTATTCCCCAACCCGGTCAACCCGGAACGCTATATCGTCATCAATAGCGGCCACACTTTCCGCGAAGACCATGACCGCACCAATTCCCTGCAAAATCCCAAATTTGGCGATTGGGCCATCATTGATCTCAATCAGTTGCCCAACGGAAGCACCCCGGGAAAAGTGGTGGCCGCCGGTGTGTTTGACGAAAACTGGAAATGAAAAACACAGCCATTGCCGACCAAGGGGAAAATGCGGCGCTCCGCTGCCCGCCTTCCTCCGCCAGACGGTAACCACTCCCCCCAAAACAGAACCAGATGGACCCCTACCTGCTCAATCATCGCGGTCACGATTACGAAACGCTGATGAAACGGTGGAGGAAAATTCAACTGCATCAGACCGAACTTTCCATCGAGGGTGGATTTCCGGTCCTGCTTTTCGAAAATGAGGCCGGCCGCAACAGGGAAGAAAACGGGCTCTACCTCAGTGCGGGTGTTCATGGGGACGAATGCGCGCCAGTTTGGGCGTTGTTGGAGTGGATCGAAAAAAACAGCACCCTCCTGTCAGAGAGCGATCTTCCGCTCACCATTTTCCCCTGCTTGAACCCTCACGGCCTCACCGAAAACCGGCGTTACGATCAGCGAGATCAGGATTTGAATCGCCTGTTTCAGGATGCGGCACATTCCCTCATCGGTCCCTGGCAACAATTCATGGAAGGCCGGAAATTCCGTCTCGCCGCCAACTTGCACGAAGACTACGATTCGTGCGGCATTTACCTCTATCAACTTCCGAGTGGCAAGTTCCAACCGGGTGAACAAATCCTGATGGGATGTCAAAACATCATCCCCAGAGAGGTCAGATCAATCGTGGACGGATCACCTTTCAAAAATGGTCTGGCCACCCGGAGCGGTGACATGCGCGCCCTCGTCGAGAGTCGACTGGACGGCGGCTATCCCGAGGCCATCTGGTTGTACCTGCATCATCTGAGCGAGGGAGGCTGTGCCTTGACATTTGAAACCCCCAGCGAATTCAGTCTCACCGACCGGGTCAAAGCGCACTCCCGGTTTCTCGACGGTGTCCTCGCCGCCATGGCTCCACAGCATGGATCAACAGGGTCAGGTCAGTGAGCATACCCTGTTGAGTGGTCAGCGAAAAAAGAGATGAACGGCCCTGGCATGGCCGGGGCCGGTTTCAATTTTTCAAAATCCCGCGTTTCACGAGGTTATTCAGCCGACGGGCGACCTGGGCGAGCCCATCGACGACGGCTTCGCTGTAAGTGCGGCCGTCGGTGGTATCGATCCCATGGCCGGGATCCAGATCGCGGAGGCCTTGCAGGGCAGGGTCTTCGTGGTGAAATAACTCGACGAAAACGTATTCCAGTTTTCCGGTTTTAGCGCAGGCCGTCAGCAGGGCGCCCACCCAGCCATCGTCCGTACTCAGGCATCCCCGGGTCGTTTTGGCGGAGGCGTGGAACATGCCCATTTCATCGGCAGCGGCGATTTGCTGAATGAGGGCTTCGTTTTCGGGAATACTCAGGCCGGAATCTCCGCAGTGGGCGGCATCGACCAAAATTTTGAAAAACTTGTCACCGAGTTCGATGTTGGCGGCTTTGACGAATTCCCAGATCTTTTGCAAATCGGTGAAGGTTTGAAATTCGCCACCGCGCAGAAATTCAATGTGCCAGGTCTTGATACTGCTGTCGGCAATTCCCGCCTCGCGACAGGCGCGGGTGTGAACGCGGACATCCTGGGCCACGGCGGCCTCAAAATCAGCTCCTGTTTTCGGAGTGGCGCCGGGCTGCATCCACTCCTCGACGGAAGTGGAGGCGACCTGAGTCACTCCGTATTTTTTTGCCGCTTCCAGACCAGCCACCAGCATTTCGACAACCTTGTCTTCATCCGCGGGATTCATGGGGTCGGCGCCACCGATCATCAGCATGAAATGAGCTTCGAGACCGAGATCGCGCAGACCGGTGATCAATTCATCCTGATCTCCTTCATCGACACCCGGAAAAACAGTGATCTGAGCACTTTGAATTTTTACCGGTGACAGGGAGATCAGGTGTGCCATCTCAGTGACGACTATCAATTTGCCATCATCACCACGGGGCAGGCGCCCGCCATCGTCGGGGACGAGTCCGCCGACAAATTTCACATGAGTGGGGACGACTCCGAGTTCCACATTGGTTTGTAACGCGATTTCGGCTGGCATGACAGTTTCACGGATCGAAGACAGCATAGATTGTCCCTGTAGTTGATCAAAAGGCAAGCGAAATGCTTTTACGTATTCAACGCTTTTACGTATTCAACGTAGTGGCACGTTTCACGGTCCCGATTTGTTCGAGCACCTCGCTCCCCTGTTTTTTCCAACGCCGCAGTGCATCGCGGGAAACGTCGATTTTTTCCGAGATGGCGTTTTCCAGATCGGCGTAGTTTTCCTGCAGACAAACAGAGAGGCCATGTAGTTTTTCCACCGCGGCATCCCGGATCGGGTAATGGGGGGTGGATTCGTTTTCCGCCCTTGAAATCCGCAATTGTTCCCTCGCTTGTTTACGGGTTTCGCGTAGTTCGGCGAGGAGAATCTTTTTATCGCTCACCTGTTTGAGGTCGCTGGCCAGACCGAATTTTGACAGGGTCCAAATGACCCATTTGGTGGGATCCAACTGCCAGGGTTTGACTCCGTTCCGGTAATCGTGCTGAAAGGCATGATGATAGTTGTGGTAGCCTTCTCCGAAGGTGGGCAGAGCCATAATCCAACTGTCCCGGGCGGTATTGGTGGTGCTGTAGGGCTGGCTCCCGATGCAATGGCAGAGGGAGTTGATCAAAAAGGTGCAATGCTGCACGGCAACCACGCGGGTGATTCCGGCGATGAGAAAACCGCCGAGGGCCATGACAGGGCCACCGTATAAATAAGCGATGAGAGTCGGCGAAAGAATTCCCACGGCAATCCCGATGACGAGGTGATGTCGGTGCTGCCACATGACCAGTTTGTCTTTGCGAAGATCGTTTACATTGAGGAGTTCGCGTGGATAGAGTTTGAAGAAAATCCACCCGATGTGGGCCCAGAAAAATCCCTTGGAAATGTCGTAGGGATCTTCCTTTTCGTCCACGTGCTTGTGATGCATCCGGTGGTCGGATGACCAATCGAGGGCGGAGTCTTCAAAGGCCGCGGCTCCGAAGAGCAGGGTAACGAGACGAACCGGGGCTTTAGCCCGGAATGCCATATGGGAAAAAAGTCGGTGGTAACCCAGAGTAATGCTCATCCCTGTCGCCACAAAGTAGAAGAGAAACAAAAAGAGCAAAAACGGATCAACCCCGGTTTTGAACATATAAATCGGGGTGCCTATCAAGGCAGTGAAAAAGGAAACGATCAGAAAAGAACTGGTCCCCCAGTTGACTCGATTAAAGGGAAAATTTTCCATACTGGGATGATTCTTCCTGTTTCAACCACGAAAGGGGCGGCTGTGCATCAGGATCAATGTAACAAGGGTGCAAGAAACGAGGGCGGAGTTTCCACGGAATTGAAATCGGGGACGCGGTTCCCGGATTGGCCGGACAACACCATTATTCGGGTTATGCGGATGGGATTATGCGAAAGTAAAATGAACCCGACCTGTTTTCAGATTCGGTTCTCGGATTCGGTCAAAACTCGGACTCGGACAACAAAGCGATTTAAATGCTGCGATATCGTTTGCCATCCCCACCGCCACGGTGTCCGCCGCCGCGATGTCCACCACCACCACCGCGGTGTCCTCCACCGCCACCGTAGTCGCCTCCGCCTCCGCCTCCGCGGCGGTCCTCGGCCTCGTTGACCCGAAGACTTCTTCCGGCAAGTTCAGAACCGTCGAGGTTCTTCATGGCTTCTTCGCCGACTTCCCTGCTGGACAAAGTGACAAATGCGAAACCGCGAAAACGGCCTGTGTCGCGGTCCAGGGGCATGTAAACATCAATGATGGGCTCGTAAGCTGCGAGGGCCTCCCGCAGATCAGATTCGGTGGTATCAAACGACAAATTGCCGATATATAATTTCATGAACGATTCAATTTCTTTCTCTAAGTTCCCGCAATTCCCATCAACTTAATTTTGCTCAAACAGGGAACTGGAAACCGACAGTTGCACTGACCGATACTGACCGTTTCGCCTAAAGAACCGAATGAAGATCCGGGCGGGTTGTCCTTAGAATGGCTGCATTTTCGGGAAATGCCAACTGATTTCCTGAAAAACATTTGCTCGGGATTGTGCGGGACCGCGGCGTAAAGATGTGATCGACAAGGACGAGCGCCTGTTATAGGGTGCTCACCTTTCAGCGGAACAAGCGACAACCAAACCTAAAAATGAAAGTGCAAAAGTATATGATTCTTGCCGCCCTGGCTGGCATTTCACTGACGAGTTGTGATCAGGGACAGAAACGATCTGCCACTGGCGGGAAATCTGACAAGGACGGTTGGACTTCGTTGTTTGATGGAAAAACTCTCAAGGGGTGGAAGCATTCGACACTCGGAGAGGCCAAATACTCCGTGGTTGATGGAGCCATCAAGGGGGAAACGGTGGAGGGCAGCCCGAACAGTTTCCTGCGCAGCGAAAAGGAATACGGAGATTTTGAGCTTCAGTTTGAAGTCAAAGTCCACGACAGCCTGAACTCCGGTTGCCAGATTCGGTCGCGTGAAAAATCGCAGGCGGATCTTGCTATCAGTGGAAAAAATGGAAAACCCGCCACGGATTTGAATCGGTTTTTCGGTCCTCAGGTGGAAATTGAAGCGTCGCCGGGTCAGTCGGGATTTATTTATGGAGAAGCGACCGGCCTGGGCTGGCTTTCACCAGAACCTCACGATCCCAAATTTTCCCGCAGCGATATGAAGAACGGTCAGTGGAACCAGTTCCGAATCGTTGCCGAAGGTCCTCGTATTCAGACCTGGATCAACGGAAATCCGGTGGCGGATCTGACTGACGAGGGGATTTACAAAACTCACCCCAAAGGTCATCTGGGTCTTCAGGTTCACGGGATCAAAAAGGGAACGGGCCCTTACGATGTCTACTGGCGGAACATCCGGATTAAAGAGAAATAATCGGGGGATTTCCTCAGCAAACCAAAATATTCAGGTAAAAACGCAGTTTTTCCTTGTGGAAACGCTGCGTTTTTTCTATAAGCGGATCGAGTGAAGGCGACAATCTCCCAACTCACTCAGGTTTGCTCGGGTTTGCTCGAGGGTGCCTGTGGTGTGTTCTGTGGATCGTCACTTGATCTCATAAGGAGGAGGACCCCCGGTGTCGCTGACTGCAAGGTCAGTGGCACCGGGGCGACCTTTTTTCAGATTCTGCCGCAAAGCAGCAAGAATTCACCTGCCCTTGTTCCCCCTGCGCAAGGTGTGACCTTGCATCGGACAAAAAGTCAGAAAAACATTCCGGCGACCGTGGCGGTCAGGAGGCTGGCGACGGTGCCGCCGATCATCGCTTTCAGACCGAGAGCGGCGAGGTCAGAACGCCTTTCGGGGGCGAGCGAGCCGATACCGCCAATCTGGATTCCGATGGAGCTGAAATTGGCAAAGCCGCACAGTGCGAAGGTCGCCAAAAAAATGGAGTGTGGACTGAGGCTCCCGTGATCCTGCATTCGGCCCAGTTCGGCATAGGCAATAAACTCATTGGATACCATTTTCGTTCCAAACAACTGTCCCAGTTCCAGAAGGTCGCCGGGCTGCCCTCCGATAATCCAGGCAAAGGGCGAAAACAGGAATCCCGCGACTGCTTCGAGAGAAAACCGGGGAAAAATACCGCCACTGCTATGGCTGACCAGATCATTCAGCCAGCCGTTTCCGCCGCGCCCGAGGCTGCCGATCCATCCGAACAGGGCGTTGACCATGGCAATTACCGCCACAAACACGATGAGCATGGCGGCCACGTTCAAGGCAAGTTTCAGCCCCTGGGTTGTTCCCTTGGCCAGGGCATCGAGCAGATTTTGTCCGTGCCGTTCCCGGGGAATAAAGAAGTCTTCGTTAAATTGATCCCGCTCGGGAACCAGCATTTTTGCCACCAGCAGAGCGGCGGGCGCGTTCATCATGGAGGCGGTGAGGAGTCTTCGAGCCACCGAGATCTGGAGAAGCTGATCATCGCCAGCAAGAGTGGCGATGTAGAGACCAAAAACGCTACCGGCAATCGTCGCCATGCCACCGGTCATCATGGCCATCAGTTCTGAGTGGGTCATTCCGCCAATGTATGGTTTCACCACCAGAGGCGCTTCAGTCTGTCCGATAAAGACATTGGCCGCGGTCGAGAGGCTTTCCGCCCCGGAAAGTCGCATCAGCCGCTTCATCACCCAGGCGAATCCGAAGACAACCCATTGCAATATGCCGAGATAGTAGAGAAGAGAGGTGATGGCGGAAACAAAAATGATGGTGGGCAATACTTTGAATGCGAATCCGAAACGGCTTGAATCCAGCAGATCTCCAAACATGAAGCGGGCGCCGTCATCGCTGAATTTCAGTAGTTTTACGAAACCGCTGGATACCCATTCCACGGAAAGACTGAGGTCCGTTTTGAGAAGGAAAAATGCCAGGATGATTTGCAGAAAAATGCCGCCGCCCACCAGTCTCCAATCGACTTTGCCACGATGATCGCTGAGTAGAAAACAGAGTCCCAGCAACAGGACAATGCCGAGAAATCCGCGAAACAATTGTTCCATAGCCGTTCTTGTTACTCGGGACAGGGAGTGACTTCCCGGCTTCCCTGCCGCGCTGACAAGAGACAGGCATCCAGCACCTGCTGGGTTTTCAGGGTGATTTCCGGCCAGTGAGGGTCCGTGGTTCCTTCGAGGACCAGTTCGCCAAATGTCCGGAAAAGGCGACTCTCCTGCGAGGTGGGATGACTGTCGGAGTATTCCTGGACAGACATCCTCCGATCCCGTTGTTCCATGTGAAAATTACAACCCTCCACATTGAAATGCGCCTGGGAAACAGAGAATCCCGTTTCCGACCCGAAATAGGGGAGCACAAAGTCATCCACAAAAATCTGACCCTTTGTTCCACTGATGCTGACCCACTGCTGATTTTCAGTCTCGAAACTGCAATAGAAGGTGGCGGTCACTCCCCCCGGAAAGATGAGTTCGGAGGAAAATTGAACGGGCACGGAGTCTGGGCTGCCGTCCCCGCCCGCCTCGGAAATGAGCCGACCGGTGACCGCGGTCGGCATCTCATAACGCAGGGCCCAGAGGATCATCCGGATGTTGTACCAGCCCAAGTCTCCCAGGCAGCCCAGGGGTTCGAGATCGCTGCGAACCCGGATGTTTTCTTTCAAAAAATCATCCGACATCATGAAAGAGAATTGAGTGCTGATTCGGCGGATGTCTCCCACCCCGTCAGCTTTGTCCAGCACGGCCCGCAGGGCGTCGAGTCGTTTGCCGTGCATAAACATCACGGCGTCCATGAACTGGACTCCCGCTTTGTCACAGGCGCGGATTTGCTCTTTCACGTCTTCACTGGTCATCCCGCAGGGTTTTTCGCAGAGAACATGTTTGCCGGCGGCGGCAGCTTTCAGAACATATTCCTTCCGAATTCCCGTGGGCAGCGGGATGTAAAGGGCATCGATGTCCTCGGAGTCGATCAATTCCTCGTATCCGGCCATGGCACGTGGCGGTGGATGGTGTGGAATTTGCGCCTGATTTTCCGCGATGTAACTCCGGGCACGGTCTGCGTCTCGGGAAGCCACGGCGACTAGTTTACCGTTGCCGGAGTTCTTAATGGCCTGCCAGTTTTTGCGGGCGATCTCGGCGGTTCCCAAAATACCCCAACGGCAAAAAGTTTTTTCGTTTGTCATGGTGCAGACAGACTAAACAGGGTTGGGTCAGTCAGGCAACCCTGTTTACCCGGGTGGACGGGTCGCGCGATTATTTGCCACTGACCGCGACTCTGAATTTCACAACGGCCTTGGCAATCGATTCCGCGACTCTCTGGCGATAGGCGGCGCTGTCAATCAACTTGCCTTCGGCAGGGTTGGTGACAAACCCGCCCTCAAACAGGATGGCGGGCTTGTTGATCCCCCTGAGGACGTTGAATCTGGCTCGTTTGATTCCCCGGTCAACCGTCTTCAAATCCTGCATCACATAGGCGTGAACCGCGGTGGCCAGGGCAATGTTCTCGGCGTCCCTCACGTTGCCGCTGAGTCGGTAATTCCACGGATTACTCCCTCCGTTGGTCGATTGTGTTCCCTGTGGAGCGAGGGCGTAGGTTTCAATCCCACTGGCCGTTCGGTTGCCGGATGAATTGAAATGGATGCTGATGAAGATTGCTTTTCTCTGTCGATTGGCAATGGCGACCCGCTGTCCCAGCGGAAGAAAGATGTCCTTTTTCCTGGTCAACAGGGTTTTGAATCCCTCTTTTTTGAGTGCCTGTTCCAGTCGGAGAGACAGGTCGAGGGCATAATTCTTTTCCAGGCCCTTGACACCTACGGCCCCGGAATCGTGTCCGCCGTGCCCGGGGTCGATCACCACGGTGTCAAAAATAATGGGTTTCTTGATATAGCTCGGGCGAACGACCGGGTCGATCAGTTTGGCGAGGTCAACGGTGGAGATCAATGCTTTGTCACCGTTACCGACAACGGGAAAACTGAGGTTGAATTTGATATTGTTCACATAAATAAACTGGGCGTCGGTTGTCCAGCGCATCACCAGGCTCGGGTGGATGAAGACCCGGGTGTCTCCCTCTTTGGCGAAGCGTTTGAAAGAGTAAAATTTCGCCACATTCTCCGCCGTGACGTAGTCCCGGCCATTTACCTTGTAGACCTGCCAGTCTTTTGCCTGAAGTGTGCCCAGAAAAGCCGTGGCCAGGGCAACGAGAACCGCCAGCGAACAGGGAGGAAAAATTCTGAATGTCATTCGACAGATGAATTGCATGAATGCTGAAGGTGCAGACGGCCACTGTTGTGTGAAACGATGAGATTAGGCAAATTCTTAGCAAAACGCAATTTCTGAAATTGAGGTTTTCAATTTTACAAAGTGGTTCAGGCATCAAATAGTTGCGCCTTCTGAATGGGATCGCGATGCGGTGCCGGAAAAACCCGAAAAATCATGTCGAAAGAACTTTCCAAAGCCTATCAACCAGGAGACGTGGAACCAAAATGGTATGCTCGCTGGCTGGAATCTGATTGTTTCCGGGGAAATGAAAAAGGGAATGGCGAAGCGTATTCGATCGTCATTCCGCCGCCCAATGTGACGGGGATTCTGCATCTGGGACATGTCTTGAACAATACCATTCAGGATATTCTGGCCCGGCGTGCCCGGATGGAGGGGAAAGAGGTCCTGTGGTTGCCGGGGACGGATCATGCCGGGATTGCGACTCAGTCAAAGGTGGAACAACAACTGCGCAAAGAGGAAAAACTGACTCGTCACGATCTGGGCAGGGAAAAGTTTCTGAAGCGGGTATGGGAATGGAAAGAAAAGCACGGCGGAATTATTATTGAACAGTTGAAACGCCTGGGCTGTTCCTGTGACTGGAGCCGGGAGCGTTTTACCATGGATTCCGGCTATTCGCGCTGGATTTCGAAGGTCTTTGTCGATCTTTACAATGAGGGACTGATCTACCGGGGCAAACGGATGGTCAACTGGTGTCCCAAATCGCTCACTGCACTGAGTGATGAGGAAGTCATCATGAAAGAGCAGAAGTCCAGGCTCTATTACATGAAGTATGAGATTGCTGATGAACCGGGCCGATTTGTCGAGATCGCCACGACTCGTCCCGAGACGCTGATGGGGGACACCGGGGTGGCGGTCAATCCCAAAGACGAGCGGTTTGCCGACCTGGTGGGGCGGAGAGCCGTCCGCCCCTTTCCCCGTGCCGAGATTCCCATTGTGGCGGATGAGCACATTGATCCCGAGTTCGGAACCGGTGTTCTGAAAGTGACGCCTGCTCACGACAAGGCCGATTTTGAAATCGGAATGAAGAACAATTTGGAAATTATTGATGTTTTCAATCCGGACGGAACACTGAATGATCTGGCGGGTGAGGAGTTCTCCGGAATGGATCGATTCAAGGCCCGCGAGCGGGCGGCTGAAAAACTCGATGAAATGGGCCTCTTGGTCAAGGTGGAGGACTACGTCAACAACGTGGGATTTTCCGAGCGGGCCGATGTGCCCATCGAGCCCCGCATTTCCATGCAGTGGTTCCTGAAATACCCCTGTAAACGGGAAGCGGCCGATGCAGTGGCCAAGAATGAGATCCGGTTCCGTCCGGAGCGATGGCGAAAAACATTTGCTCACTGGATGGATGGGATTCAGGACTGGTGCATCAGTCGGCAACTGTGGTGGGGACATCAGATTCCGGTATGGTATCGGAAAGAACTGGCGGATGAGTTGCGGAGTCGGGAAAACCTTGATTCAGAAAGTGCGGGCGACCGCCTTTACGTGGGAGTGGAGCCGCCCCCGGATGAGGAAAACTGGGTGAGAGATGGCGATGTGCTGGACACCTGGTTTTCGAGTTGGCTTTGGCCCTTTGCCACCATGACTGAGGCTGATGGTGAGCCGACGGATGCCTTGAAGAAATTTTATCCCACCAGCGACCTCGTAACCGGGCCGGATATTCTTTTCTTCTGGGTGGCGCGAATGATTATGGCGGGCTACCGATGGCAGGGAGAACTGCCGTTCAGGAATGTGTTTTTTACCAGTATTATTCGAGATCAAAAGGGGCGGAAGTTGTCCAAATCACTCGGGAATTCACCTGACCCTCTGGTGCTGATCGACTCCTATGGAGCGGACGGCCTGCGCTTTGGGTTGATGCGAATTGCCCCGACCGGAACCGACGTTCGTTATGATGAAGATCAAATCGTGGAGGGACGAAACTTCGTCAATAAACTTTGGAACTCCGTTCGTTACCGGCAAATGCAGGGGAGTGTCGATGGAGTGGAGCCCGGAACTCCGAGCATTTATGCAATTGATATACTCAAGAAGATTGATGTTCTGGAAGAGAAGATGGCCCATGCCTATGCCGATTACCGCTTCAATGAACTGGTCCAACTTCTTTACGAATTCTGGTGGAGCGAATATTGCGACTGGTATCTGGAATCGGCCAAAAGCGACTTTGTGGAAGGATGCGATCCCGCGGCCAAAGCGGCGACCCTGGAGACGATGGACAAAGTGTCGAAACGATTTTTGATGCTGGCCCATCCCTTCATTCCTCATATCACTGAGGAACTGTGGGAGCGCGGCGGTTTCCGGGATGAAGGTGATCCGGAATTTCTTATGCAGACAAGGATTCCGGAGAAGAGGGTCATCGACGGGCTTGATCAGGATCTCATTCAAGGCGCTTCCGAAAAAGTGGCCGCCATATACGAAGCGGTGGGCCGCACCCGGAACCTCAAAGCGGAGTATGGCCTGGCATCGAATAAAGAGGTGAAAGTGATTATTGATCCCGAAGACGGGACTTTTGGTGAGAGCGCGGTTTTTCAGATCCTTGCCGGAGTTTCCGCGGTCGATGTCATCCCCGCCTACCAAGCCGAGAAAGGTGTCCCCGCGGCCCTGACTGGTATCGGGAAAATTTATCTTCCGCTGGAGGGACTGATTGATTTTGAGGCCGAGAGGGAACGCTTGAGCAGGGAGCTGGCAAAAGCTCAGGACGAACTGCAAAAGGTCAATGGGAAACTCAGTAATGAAAACTTCGTGATCCGGGCTCCCGAAGATGTGGTGGCCGAAATGAAAGGGCGTCGCGAACATTGGAAAAGGCGCGTGGGAGAGTTGAATCAGATGTTGGAAAATTTGGGGGGCTGACAGCGACAGTCCGAGATTGGCGAGTTCCCGGATTCTCCGCAAAACAGGAATGCCGGATTCAATCCGCCGGGGGGCCATTGCTTCCCACGGCGGGATGACTTGGAAGACTCTTGAAATAAGTCAGGGAGCGCCTTATCGTCGGGTCGTCAGGAGCCGGTATCTGGTCGTTTGAAGTAAGAACCCCTCACTCTGGTCGTGAATCTCGCACTCAAAAACAAAGGCGTTCTGGTATTGGCCTCCAGTGGAGGCATTGGCCGGGGTGTTGCCACGGAGTTCGCCCGTGAAGGGGCCAGGGTGATGCTTTTTTCGCGTTCAAAAGAGAAGCTCGAACAAACGGCAAAAGAAATTGGCGAGGAAACCGGAAACACACCACTGTTCACCGCGGGAGACATCACCAACTCCGCTGATCTAGAGAACGCGGTCAGGGAAACGGTCACCCAATGCGGCGGTATCTGGGCGTTGTTCAACAATACCGGTGGCCCTCCCGCGGGGCCGTTTGAGCAGATTGACGACGCGGCCTGGCAATCGGCATTCGACTTGACTATGCTGGGTTATGTCAGGGCGATCCGGGCGGCCCTGCCTCACATGAAGGCTTTCGGAGGTGGGCGCATCGTGAATAACACTTCCGTATCGACCAAGCAGGCGATCGATTCTCTACTGCTTTCCAATACCTTTCGCGCTGGTCTGGTTGGCCTCGGAAAAACCCTGGCCCGCGAGCTGGGGCCGGAACAAATTCTGGTGAATACCGTTGGTCCGGGCCGGATCGACACGGAGCGCGTCCAGCAACTCGATGCGCTGTGGGCGAAACAAAAAGGGATATCCTACCAAGATCAACGAAAGCAGGCAGAGGGGGCCATCCCGTTGCAACGCTACGGAACCTCGTCTGATTTCGGAAGAACTGTCGTCTTCCTGTGTTCTGAAGCGAACGCCTACCTGAGCGGGCAGAACATCCTCATCGACGGCGCCATGGTGGAGGCCTATTGAGCCGGTGTCGTCAGCTATTTGGAGAAAGGCCGGAGACCGGCAGGCCCCGGCTGATTGAGTCGCTTCCCGATTTCCCCATCAATAATCATGACTTTCCGGTCGCCCGTCTCCGCCAGTTCCATGTCGTGGGTCACGATCAGCAGAGTACGCTGATGTTCGCCTGCCAATGTCATCAGCAGATCCATCACCTCGCTACCCGTTTTCGAGTCAAGGTTCCCAGTGGGTTCGTCGGCGAAAATAATCGAAGGATCGTTGATGAGTGATCGGGCGATGGCGACGCGCTGCTGTTCTCCTCCCGAAAGTTCGGTGGGGAGGTGGGCCATTCGGGAACCGAGTCCAACTCGGTCCAGCAACTCCAGGGCGCGGTCCCTGGCTTTCCTGCCACGAATCATGGCGGGAACGAGGACGTTTTCCAGAGCAGTCAATTCCGGGAGGAGAAAAAAGTTCTGAAATACATAGCCCATGCTGTCTCCCCGGAGACGGGCCTGTTCTCGTCGGTTCAATCCATAAAAAGATCGTCCATAGGTGAAAACACCACCTTGGTCGGGACGTTCCAAACCGGCCAGAGTGTATAGCAGCGTCGTCTTTCCCGCGCCGGAAGGACCGCAGAGAAACAATTTCTCGCCCACGTTCACTCTCAACGAGACGTTTCTGAGAACTTCAATCCGGTTATTCCCGACTTGAAAGGTTTTCACTATCTCTTTCGCCTCGACTGCCGGCGCGTCGTGGGACGGTGAATTCGCTGGTGATTTGACAGGCACGGGAGACTTTAAGTTCCGGGAAACCCCTGTCAATCGCCATTCTGATACCGGTCGCCCGAATTATTTCTTTTTCCCGGTCTGCTCGCCAAGAGCTTTTTTTGCCATTGCGAGAGCCTTTTTGTCACCGTAACGAGAAATAGAAAACTTGGCGGTTTTCCGTTTCCCTTTCACGATCCAGGCTGCCTGCCAGTATTCGTAAGATTTGCCTTTGGGAGAATTGGAAACCACGTGGGTGACCCCGGTGACGCCGGATTTTTTGACACGGCGGGGTTTACGGGCGGCCGCTTCCTGTTTGTATTTCGGCATCTTTTTGAGGAGAGCATTTCGATACTCTTTTGCCGCGGTCAGAGCCTTGCCTTTGCCTCCGGACGATTTATCCGGGAAATACTTCTGGTAATTCTTTCCTTTATGAGAGATTCGAACGTAATATCCGTGGTTCTTTTTTTCCGGTTGGTCAATCCGGGTAATTCCGTAGGTAGGTCTGGGTGTGGGCATGATAGGGCAAGTGGTTCTTGGATGGTGCTTTTGGTCTGGAGCACTCATCTGTATCGAATTTTCAAAAATTCGACAAGATTAAAACACAGGAATTTCTTACAAAATTAGTCTGGATGTAATTGTTTGATGGCTTCGTAAAGAACAATCCCCGCGCTGGTGGCCAGGTTCAGGCTTCGCCCGGCTTTTTGGGGAATCGTCATCGTCCGGGCGCGATGCATGGAAAGAAGATTAACCGGCAAACCACGGGTTTCGGGTCCGAGTATGAGGTAGTCACCATCACGGAATTGAATTTCCCAGTATGGCCGACTGGATTTTGTCGTCAAAAAGTAGAGCGAATCGGAGGAGGCAACGCTTGCCAGAAACGATTCCCAATCGGGCCAGAGGTGAACGTCCAACTCTTCCCAATAATCCAATCCCGCCCGTTTGAGAGATTTGTCGTCCAGAGAGAAGCCAAGCGGCTCGATGAGGTGGAGCGCTGTCCCGGTCGCGTGACACAGCCTTCCGATGTTTCCCGTGTTGGGTGGGATTTCCGGCTGGTAAAGAACGATGTTCAGCAAGAGGTCAGGCGGAAATATCAGGATTGAACTGGATCGACGTTGACTCGCCGTCCATCGCGGTCGAAGCGCACATTGCCGTCAACCAGCGAGTAAATCGTGTAATCACGACCCAGTCCCACATTTTTTCCGGGATGCCACTTGGTGCCGCACTGCCGTAGAATGATGTTGCCCGCGACGACGGGTTCGCCACCGAATTTTTTTACGCCGCGACGTTTGCTCCTGCTGTCGCGACCGTTCTTGACGCTGCCTTGTCCTTTTTTATGTGCCATGGAGATGAAACTGGTTTTTGATGGGAATTGATGGGAATGATCGTCTCAGTGAAAGGAAAATCTGTCAAAGGGGGAGTTTGCTTATTTCGGTTTACGCGGCCGGTTCGGGCAACCGCGTCAGATCGATTGAATTTCAAGTTTTGTGAGAAGCCGACGATGGCCTTTGGTTTTATGATAGCCCTTGCGGCGCTTGAATTTGAAGGCGATGACTTTCTTGTCGCGATATTGGTCTATGACCTTGGCCTTCACCTTGGCTCCCGACAGGAATGGATCACCCACGGAGAGACTTTTGCCGCCGCCGGCAGCGAGAACTTCGTCGAAAGTCACCGTGTCTCCCACGGCGGCATCGAGCTTTTCGACATCAATCTTGTCTCCCTTTTCCACGCGGTACTGTTTGCCGCCCGTTCTAAAAATTGCGTATTCCATCGTTCAGATTTTTGATAAAGATCCTGGAGGGCCGCGAACGTGCCATCGGGAGGAGAGTTCAGCAAGTGGTTTTTTGAATGGGATCAAGCCCCGTCCAAATCCGAGAGGTAAACAAAGCCTTGTTCGTCGATTTCGGCATGGGGCCACGCCGCGATCCATGACGAATCCTTCCCCCCGTTTTCCGGGGCGCCAAATCGAATCCAAAGGGCGCCGGATTCAATTTTTCCCGCGATTCCCGGCAGGAAACGGCCCACGGAACGGGGATTCCGTCCGATCTGGAATCTGGCGGTCGTGGTAATTCCTTCATTGGGGTCCGGACGGCTCATCGTTGTGACACGACCCCGGCATTCCCATCCCCGGCAAAGCGGCATTTGCAGAACAGCCTCCCAGTCGTTGATTTCATTGGATTGAATCCTACCGAAAACGACGGCGTGACTCAGCGGCGCAATACTGAGTGATGTTTTGATCTTTTTGAAAAAATCCGGTGTTCCCGAAATCAGACTGACTCCGTATTGGGGGATCATGTTGGCGAGCAGTTCGGAATCTTTCTGCCGGGACAGGGATCGTGAAATGATCCTCCCGCCGCCCAGAAGTGGCGCCCACAAGCCCAACTGGATCCCGGCGGATTGGTTCATCGGCATCTCGCAAAACAGGGATTCGTCCCGTTTGACAAAATTCACTGAAGTGATTTGAAGGGCGTTTTGGTGGAGCTCTCTCGAACTGAGAAAAACGGCCTCCTCACTCGGACCGGGAATCAGACCGATGGCTTCCCGATCTGGATTCCGGACTTTGAAATCGAGGCGCCAGTTGGTCAGCCAGGCTGGCTCGATCAGGGCGCGAATTTGTTCCATCGAGAGAACGCCGCGGCCCGGTCTTGAAAGCACCGCTTTGAAGTCAATAAAAACAGCGTCTTTTCCCTGTTGGGAATCCATGAAATGCGGCATGAAAACTTTGCTCGTAATCACCGTTTTGATGCCTGCCTCCATGGCGGTTCGGAAGATGGCTTCCCTCTCATCTTCCTCGATGGCTAGTGGAAGATAAACCGGAGTTTTTCCTGCCAGAAAAAGCCCCAGTCCAATGATCGCCGGGGTCGGTCCGGCTGGAAGGAGGATGCCGACGCGGTCCCCACCCTCTGGAGGAGATGCCATCCAGGTCCGGGCCATGGCCATGGCCAGGCCGAGGGTTCGGCCGCGGGTCCATTCCCGTGGCGCGGATTTTCCCTGTTCCAAAAGAAAGGAGCGGCGTCGATGCCGCTTCAGAGCGCGGACCGTTGCCACCTCCAGCGGTCGATCCATTTCTCTTCTCGCGGCAAACGCTTCGACGGAGGCTTCCAGTATTCCTTCTCTGACCCTTTTGCGCCTGGCTTGGTCCGTCGGGATGGGTAGCCCGAATGCCACCTGCAAGGGACAACTCAGCCCGTGGGGCCGCTTTTTGAAATATTTGTCCTGTTCGAAAGAAAAAATGGACCTCCATAATCCATCCATGAAAACGGGAACCACGGGGCATTTCGACCTGTGGACGATGAGTTCAAATCCTTTCTTTAATTCTCCGGGAACACCGGTTCTGCTCAGTTCACCTTCAGGGAAAAAACAAACGACGTCTCCATCGATGAGGGCCTGAGCGGTGCGTTGAATCGCCTCCTTCGCCCGGCTGGGCCGAATGGGAATCCCGTCGAACAGGCAGAGAAACCAGGCGATGGATCGAAACTGCAAATAGTGTTCCTCAAAGACGAAGCGAACCGGGCGGGGACAGGCCAGATAGATGATGAATGAATCGATGTAGCTGACGTGATTGCTCAGGAGAAGAACCCCGCCGCTCGGCGGGACATTTTCCGTTCCGACTCGCCGGACTCGGTAAATCAGCTGAGTCAGCGACAACAGCGTGATGCGGAAAAACAGTTGAACCAGATATTTCATTCCAAATCTCCGTGACCGCGGCAACCACCCGGCGCCTGACCCTTGCGGCGCCTGACCCTCTTGGTTCTGTGACCTAACCCTCCTGGGTTTTGCTGAAGCGGACTAATCTCATGGCCAGAAAGGTAATCAGTAAGGTTGGAATCACAAACACAAGAACCTGTTTTGCGGCCTGGATTTCACATTTCGTCAAAACGGCCCCGATCCCGAGGGCCAGCACTCCGCTGAGTGAGGTCATCAGAGCCATGGCCGAAATCATTCGACCGCGGGTTTCTTCCTCCACTCGATCCTGCAAAAAAGATGTCAGAGGGATCAGGAAAAACCCTCCACAGAATCCGATCAGGCTCATGGAAATCAGAAACGCCAGTCCGCCGGGTGAAAATAATCCAGCGCCCAGCAGACCTGAAGTGAGTCCCAGCCCCCCGATGGGAACCAGTTTCAGGTTGATCCCTTTTCGACTGACGAAAGACACCAAAACGCTGCCGAGGATCATGCCGATGCCAATGACCAGTCCGATGTTGGAGGTTTCTTTGGCGGCTTCGCCTGTTGAGGTGTCCGGGTGTATTGCGATACCAAAATTGACTATGACCACTCCGATGAAAAAAGCGACCAGCCAGTAATAGGAAATACCCGTGACAGTCCGCAGCAGAACGGGGTCTGAAAGCAGCTCCTTCAGGTCGTGGAAATGTTGGAACATGATCGATTTTTTGAAGGGTTCGCTCGACTGTTCAGGGGTCCGCTGAATGATCCATCTGACAGAAATCGGAATCAGGGCAATGGCCGTAATGCTGAGGGTGGGAATCATGGAGGCGGACCACGGATTCGAGCCGTTCCGCAAAAGAGTGCCAAACCAGTTTCCGCCGACCCAGATTCCCGCAAGGATTCCGATCATGGTCAGCATTTGCATGAGGCCGTTGGCGGTGGCCAGACGTATTGAACCAACCAACTCTTTCAGAATGCCCTGCTTCGCGGGGCTGAAGGCGGTTGACTGGACGGATAGCAGGAAAAATGCGACGATTCCCAGGGGCAGATAATTCAGGTAAAAACTGAGGATCACCATGCCAAAGATTCCCAGTTGGGCGATGACACACCAGAAAATGACGCGGTTTTTCGCAAAACGATCCGACAGGTATCCCGCGATGGGAGCAAATAGAATGAAGGGAATCGGGATGAGTGCGGAAAGCAGGTGGGGAGCCAGTTTGCCAAGAGTCGTGCCTCTGGCCACCACTGCCGCCAGCGAAATGAGGGTAAATTTCAGAAAATTGTCGTTGAATGCATTTTGCGCCTGAACCAGCAGGACACCGATCAACGAAATCCAGGAACGTCGTGTGATGACGATGACAGGTGAGTGGGAATCGGCCATGCAGTTGGGATAAGGAGAAATGGAATGGCCCAGCCTAACAATGGGAGAGGGGACAGGTCGAGCGATTGTTTGTTAATTTTTGGAATTTCGGAGTTGGTACAGTCCACAGATTTGAAGAAGGGTCGCGAAGAGTGATCCCCATTTCCCGCGATAGGGACGCCGGGGTTTCCATGTGGACCAGCCATGATCGGCTCCCGTGGCGGCGAGGAGTTTGTCGGGGTGGATCATGACGCCGTTTTCCGCAATCGAAAGCAGGGGGATGTCAGCCGAACTGTCCGAGTAGGCCCAACTGTCTGGTATCACATCTCCCTGGGAAGGGTCGAACTTTTCCGGGAGGAGGTGGCGCTTCTGCATTGCCGTTATTTTTGCCTCGCATTTGTTGTTGGCGCCCGGAATTTGAGGAAGGAAAGGCATGGGGTTTTCCACGGTGATGTTCGTCCCGAGGTAGTAATCAAAGCCCAATTTTGCGGCGATCCGGTCCAAATAAAATTCCGGACTGGCGCTGTTGAGAATGGTGATGCGGCCCTCGTTGTGATGACGTTGGATTTCCGCCACCACTTCGGGGTAGAGGGCCGTCGAGAAATCAGACCGGATGAATTCGTCCACGTATCGCCGGAGCCTCTCTTCCGGCATTCTCCACAGAGAGCTGAAAAAGAGCCGCTTCATTTGCCGCAGGTCGAGCAATCTGCAAAGGGCCAGGGGCACAGCTGCCAGAAACCAGAGCAGGAAACACCGTCGCCAACCTTCCTGTCTCAGCACAAAATTGACGAAAAAAACCTGAGTATCGAAGGGAAGGATGGTGTGATCCAGATCAAAAAGGGCGTAACCGGTTTTTTCCTGCATGATACTAAAAAAAGTGACGCTCCACCTGACACGAAATTCGGTCCGAAGCGAACCATTTTCCCGTGGGACGGCGTGGGGCGGACTTGGCTTTCGATCCTTCGGGATGGTCAAGGTGAATGAGAGATCTACTTTTTCTTTGGCACCTTGATTTTCTGTCCGATTTTCAGATCACGGAAATTCAGGTCTTTGTTGAGTTCCATGACTTCCGCATGGTTGACCTTCAGTTTGCGGGAAATCGTCCAGGGATTTTCTCCGCTTTTGATGACATACCATTCATAGTCATCTTCGTCCGGAGATTCTTCCCTGGGTTCAGTTTGTTCAGCGCCCGCCTTTTCGGGACCCTTCTTTGCCGAATCGGGTGCGGCGGTTTTGCCTCCCAGGAGGAAGGGATGAATGTTTTCCGGAAGTTTCAGCACTTGGCCGATCTGGAGGTGGGTGGGGTTGAGGTGTTTGTTGACCTTGAGGAGTTCTTCGGTGGTGATGCCAAATTTCTGGGCAACGATCCAGGGATTGTCGCCCGGCTTGAGAGTGTATTCTGTCGGCGGTTCAGGAGGGCTGACTGGTTCGGGTTTTGGTTTTGGGCCAGGTTCGGATTTCCCTTCAGGTTTCGCCGTGGATTTCCCTTCAGATTTCGCCGTGGATTTCGCCGTGGTGATGGATGCTTGAGACCTTTGTCCCGGTTTTGATTGTTTGGCCGGGTGAAGGGTGGTGGCGGCCTTGGCGGATGATGGAACGGCGGCGGAAGACGTGGCGGAATTCGCTTTGGTCGGTGATTGGGACGCGGGAGGCGAGTGGGGCGGTGTCTTGTCTGTCTGGGCGGGGGGCTTGACTGTCGTCTGCTGGGCGGCCTTCCTTTTTGCTGCGGCAACCAATTTTGATTTTTCCTGAATTGGCGGGGTAGTGGAATGGTCGGGGCCGGGCTTTTTCCCCGGTAACTTTCCGGCGGGTTTGGTGGCTGGCGGCTGAACCTTTATATGGGGAACGATGGAGTATTTCTCTCTGGTTTCCGCTTCGGAATCAATCCGCTGTTTCAGCAGAAAGATGCCCACGACTGCGATCGGAGGGATCATTCCCAAAAGGAACCAGACGGCTTTTTCTTTGATTTTCATGCTGTGTTCTCCAGTGACAGGGTGCTTTCGGGTCTCCCGGGTGATTTTGATCGCCAAGAGGTCGAAATTAGGAATTTTGGAAAAATTTGTCAATACAGAATCAGGATGTTTCGCGGATACCGGCGATTTGATCGCGGGGATGCGTCCCTTGCTTTGTTGTGGCCGGAGGGTATTCTGGCCACAGTGTAGTTCCGATGCGTTCTCGATTGAATCTTATTTTTCTGCTGCTGCCGATTCTGATTGCGGAATCGGGAGCTTGTGGGGAATTGGAGAAGGTCCGGCTCGAATTTTTTGAGAGGAAAATCCGCCCGGTTCTGGCGGATCGCTGCTTCAAGTGTCATAGTGCCGATTCAGAGAAATTGAAGGGCGGACTGCAGGTGGATCATCTTGCCTACTTGTTGAAGGGAGGGGAATCGGGACCGGCGATTGTGGAAGGTGATCCGGGAGCCAGCCGCCTGATAGAGGCGCTGCATTACGGAAATCCCGATCTTCAAATGCCACCGAAATCAAAACTGCCCGGCGCGGTGGTGGCTGATTTTGAGAAGTGGATCGCGGATGGCGCCGCCTGGCCCGACGAAAAGCTTCCCAAACGGAATCAGGGATCGCAGGTGAAAACCTTTGATCTGGAAAAGAGACGGGCCGAACACTGGTGCTGGCGGCCGGTGGAGGATCCGGTCCCGCCCCCGGTCAAAAACACCGACTGGCCGAAGTCGCCGATAGATCAATTTATACTTTCCCGAATCGAATCGGCAGGGCTGCATCCGGCTCTTCCGGCGGATCGTCGGGTCTGGTTGAGAAGGGTCTATTTTGATCTGATTGGTCTGCCTCCTTCACCGAAGCAGTTGGAGGATTTTGTAGAGGACAAGAGTGAATCCGCTTACCGGCGAGTGGTGGACGAATTACTGGCGTCGCCGGGATTCGGGGAAAACTGGGCGCGGCACTGGATGGACTTGGTTCGCTATGCCGATACCTACGGGCACGAGTTTGATTATCCCATCCGCTATGCATTCGAGTATCGGGATTACCTGATCCGGGCTTTCAACGAAGATGTCCCCTACGATTTATTTGTGAAGGAGCAGATCGCGGGCGACCTGCTGGACAAGCCGCGCTGGAATTCGTCCGGGGATTTCAACGAATCCGTGTTGGGAACGGGTTTCTGGTTTCTGTATGAGGCCACCCATGCTCCGACCGATGTGCGGGCGGACGAGTGTGATCACATGGACAATCAGTTGGATGTGTTCGGGAAATCGTTTTTGGGCCTGACCATTTCGTGCGCCCGCTGCCACGATCACAAATTCGATGCCATTTCGGCGGCGGACTACTACTCCCTGACTTCCTATTTGAAGAGCAGCCTTCGCCAGGAAATCTCGGTGGATCCCGGCCAGACCCGGGAAAAAACGGCGCAACAGCAGCGCGAACTGAGGAGGCGGCTCATGAAAAATTCGCCGGGCGTTTCGGTGGAGGCGGAGAAGTCGAACCGCCCCGGTTCTGCGTTCCTGGCGGCGGCACATTTGGCGCGGGTGAAGGCGTCAAAATCGGAGGTTGCGACCGCCGAAAAACAGCAGGGATTTTCGGCGGGCACTGTTTCCGCATGGATCCGACTGTTTGAGGCCGCCAGTTCTTCCGGCCAGGGAAAAGAGAAGCCTCAGGCTCCAAATGAATGGCTTTCGACCTGGGTGGAAAAGCCCGCCATGGCGGTAAAGGAAATCGGAAAAATCAAAAGAAATCAGGCTGCGGAGCAATCTTTTTTGAACAGGGGAAAAGTGTTCGCCGATTTTTCGGAAGGCAAACTCCCGAATGGCTGGGTTTCTTCCGGAACCGCCTTTTCGGCATCGGGTGATGGTGGAAAAATCAGCTTTGGGCCGAAAGAGTCATTCGCCTGGCCCGGTTGCCTGGACGGGGCCCTGTTGGGGGACAAACCCTGCGGAGTCCTGCGTTCGCCCTCCTTCGTAATCGAGTCCGGGAATATCAATGTCCGTCTGAAGTCCGACCGGCTTTTCATGAGGGTGGTCATGGACAATTACCAAATGGCGCAGTTTAACGGGCTTCTCTTCAAAGGGACGACCTTGAAGCAGGTGAACACGGGCGGTGAATTTCAGTGGGTCAGTCTGGGCGGCGATTTGAAGAAATACATTGGTCACCGGGCTTATCTGGAGTTCGTAGATGGGGGAAGTGGAACGACGGTGATTGATGAAATCCGCTTATCCAGCGAAAACGCACCGCCCGGCGCGGGTCTTTCAATGGAGCGCATCCTGTTGGGAGACGGCTCGCCCACTACGATTGAAGGAGTGGCGGCCAATCTGGATGGTGCATGGACAAATGCTCTTGATGAATGGCGGGATGGAAAGCTTTCCTTTCCCTCGGTGGAGTTGCTCAACTGGCTGGCGAAAAACGGGCTGATAAATCTTGGTGAACTTTTCGGAAAATCCTTTCGTGATGGCCTGACGGAAGGGAGAAATCTCGCCTCTCAACTTCCGCCTCCCCGTTTTGCGATCGCCATGGCGGAAAGCACTCCGGAAAATTCGTATGTTCACATTCGGGGAAATTATCGGAATCGGGGTATGGAAACTCCACCACGCTTCCTGGAAGCTCTAGGCGGAAAGAAAGGAAACCGGCTCGTTCTGGCCAGTCAGGTGGCCGCGGCGGAAGACCCTCTCACCTCACGTGTGATCGTCAACCGACTGTGGTATCATCTTTTCGGTCGCGGCATTGTCCCGACTCCCGACGATTTTGGTCCGATGGGGCAGCCGCCGTCTCATCCGGAGCTTCTCGACTGGCTCGCCTCGGACCTGGTGAAGCACAGCTGGTCCCTCAAACATACGATTCGGGAAATAGTGCTCTCGCGGACCTACCAACAGAGTTGTAACTATCGCCCCGAATTAAGCCGTGAACTGATCGCCGAAAAGGATCCGTCCAACCATCTTCTCTGTCATATGCCCGTCAGGAGATTGACCGCTGAGCAGATTCGAGATGGAATTCTGACTGTATCAGGGAGACTGGATCGGAAAATGTACGGTCCCGGAGTTCCCACCTACCGAACGGCCTTCATGACGGGGCGCGGAGGAAAAAAGAGCGGGCCCCTGGACGGGTATGGGCGCCGCAGCATTTACGGCGCGGTTTACCGGAACTTTCTTTCCCCCTTTCTCTTGACCTTTGACATGC